>Ga0194118_10007279_pt1 | contig 10715 bp, 5 predicted proteins | sample TA2MahsurfametaG_2_FD_148662 | JGI IMG/M metagenome (GOLD analysis project Ga0194118, IMG submission 148662) | Freshwater microbial communities from Lake Tanganyika, Tanzania - TA2015013 Mahale N5 surface | ecosystem: Environmental > Aquatic > Freshwater > Lake | place: Tanzania: Lake Tanganyika... | reverse complement strand
GCGGCAGGCGCCGCGCGTGCTGCTGGCGGACGAGGTGGGTTTGGGCAAGACGATCGAGGCCTGCCTCATTTTGCAGCGGCTGCTGGCGACGGGCCGGGCGCGGCGCGTGCTGATCCTCGTGCCGGAGGCCCTCACCCACCAGTGGTTCGTCGAGCTTCTGCGGCGCTTCAACCTCTGGTTCAGCATCCTCGACGAGACGCGCTGCCAGGCCGCGGGGGCGAGCGACCCGGGGCGCAACCCGTTCCTCGGCGCGCAGCTCGTGCTGTGCAGCGTCAGTTTCCTCGCGGGTCTGCCCGGGCGGCGGGCGGAGGCGGTGGCGGCGGGCTGGGACGTGGTGGTCGTCGACGAGGCGCACCACCTCGCGTGGTCCCCGGAGGCGGCGAGCCCCGAGTACGCGCTGGTCGAGGAGCTGGCGGCGGCGGCCCCGGGCCTGCTGCTGCTGACGGCGACGCCGACGCAGCTGGGCGTGGCGGGGCATTTCGCGCGCCTGCGCCTGCTCGACCCGCAGCGTTTCGCCGACCTCGCGCGCTTCGAGGCGGAGGCCGAGGGCTACGCGCGCGTGGCCGACGTGGCGGGCAAGGTGATCGAGGGCCGCCCGCTCACCGCGGCGGATCGGACGGCGCTGCGGCAGATCTTCGACCGCGACTCGGAGACCCTGGCGCGCCACCTCGACCAGCTCGCGGCGGGCCGGCCCGGGGCCCGCGAGGCCCTGCTGCGCACGCTGCTCGACCAGCACGGCACCGGCCGGGTCGTGTTCCGCAACACCCGCGCGGCGATGACCGGATTCCCGCGCCGCCGCTACTGCCCGGCCCCGGTCGACGGCGCGTCGGTGGTGGTGCACGCGCGCCTGGCCCGCGAGCTGCGGGCGGAGGCGGCGGGGGAGGACGCGGACCTGCGCCCGAATTTCCGCGACGACCCGCGCGTCGCCTGGCTGGCCGCCTTCCTCCGGCGTGAGCGCGGCGCCAAGGCGCTCCTCATCTGCCGTTCCCAGCGCAAGGTGCTCGCCCTCGCCGCCGCGCTGCAGGAGGTGATCAGCGCGAAGGTCGCCCTCTTCCACGAGGGCCTCCCGCTGGTGCAGCGCGACCGCAACGCGGCCTGGTTCGCCGAGCCGGACGGCGCGCAGTTGCTGCTCAGCTCCGAGATCGGCAGCGAGGGGCGCAACTTCCAGTTCGCGCACCACCTGATCCTCCTCGACCTCCCGCTCAACCCCGCGCTCCTCGAGCAGCGCATCGGGCGCCTCGACCGCATCGGCCAGGGCGCCGACGTCCACATCCACCTCCCGTACCTCGCGGGCGGCGCCGGCGAGGTCCTCGCCACCTGGTACGACCAGGGGCTCGACGCCTTCGCCGCGCCGGTGCACGGCGGCCACGAGTACGAGGCGGAGTTCCGCGGGCGCCTCGTCGACCTCGCCACGGCCTACGCGCCGGACGGCGAGCCCGGCCCGCGGGAACTGGCCGCGCTGGTCGCCGAGACGGCCGCCTTCCGCGCCGCGCTGCGCGAACGCCTCCAGCGCGGGCGCGACCGCCTGCTCGAGCTGCGCTCGTTCGACCGCGAGGCCGCCGCGGCCGTCGTCGCCAAGGTGCGGGCCGCCGACGCGGACCCGTTTCCCCGGCGCTTCCTCGTCGAGCTGCTCGACCACTTCGGCGTCCGCATCCGCGAGCACGAGGAGGGCGACCTCTTCCTCGATCCGAGCCACGCCTACGTCGAGGGCTTCCCCTCGCTCCCCGCCGAAGGGATGCTCGCGACCTTCGAGCGCCGCCGCGCCCTCGCGCGCGAGGATCTCCGCTTCCTCACCGCGGACCATCCGCTGATGGGCGACACCATCGACCTGCTGCTCGAGTCGCCCGCCGGCACCGCCGCCTGCGCGCGCCTGCCCGGTGACGAGCCGGACCTTTTGCTCGAGGTGCTGTTCGTGCTGGAGACCGTCGCGGACGCGCGGTGGCACGTGGACGAGTTCCTCGCGCCCGCGCCGGTGCGCGTGGTCGTGGATCTCCGCGGCCGCGACCGCACCGCGGAACACCCGGCGGCGGCGGTGGCGGCGGAAGCGTTGGACCGGGAGCTCCGGCCGCTGCTGGAGCGGCCCGGCTTCAACGGCGACCTCCTGCGCGCGATGCTCGAGGCGGCCGAGGCCCGGGCGGACGCGGTCGCGGCGGGCCTGCGGGCGGCGGCCGCGGCGCGGGCAGACACCGTGCTCGCGGAGGGCGTGGCGCGCCTGGAGAGCCTGCGGCGGATCAACGACACCGTGCGGCCCGCCGAAATCGAGCTTGCCGCGGAGCAGCGCCGGCGGATCGGCGAGGCGATCAGCCAAGCGCGGCTGCGGCTCGACGCGGTGCGCCTGCTGGTCGTGGGCGGGCCCGAGGACGAGTGAGCCGCGCCCGTTCGCTCAGCCGTTCCGGCTCAGGGCCGCGGCGGGGTGACCAGTATCTGTGTCCCGCCGGAGGGCGGGGGGGCGTTGGGTGCGGGCGCCGCGCCGGAGGTCGAAAAGTTGAGCACGCGCACCTCCATCCGGTTGCCACCCGCGCCGCCCTCGGCGGACTCGGTGATGAACGCCTGGCGGACCGCTCCGGCCGCGTTGGCGCCGGCGGGCAGCACGGGGAACACGCTCATTCCCTGGGCGCGCGCGGGTAGGTCGGCGGGGGGCGTCAGGCTGAACGCGAGGCCGCCCTGGAGCATCGTCACCCAGGGCGATTGCCGGGCGTAGGCCTCCGCGGCCTCGGGGCCGAGCGTCTGCGTGAGGGTGGTGCGCGCCTCCGCGGCGAGCGCCTGCACGCGGGCGCGGCGCTGGTCGGGGGGCAGGGAGGCGTCTGCCTGCACGCGCTGCGAGGCGGTGGCGAAGTTCTCGCGCGCGGCGGCGAGCCGGGCGGTCGTGTCGGTCGGCAGGTTCAGGCGGGTGGCGAGGCCCTCGAGGTTGCGCAGGTCGCCGTCCTGGGTGCGGCGCACGCGGGCGTAGGCGGCCTCGCCGAGGGCGGCGCGGACGTCGTCCTCGAGCTGGCGCTGGGCCGCGGCGAACTGCTGGCGCCCGGCGGGGTCGTTGCGCGTGGCGGCCGTCTCCGGGGGGAAGCGCGCGTCGAAGGTGCGCTGGAGGGCGAAGACGCGGCGGAATTCCTCCTCGGTCTCGAGGCCCTCGCCGTAGCGGGCGCGCACGACGGCGGCGGAGGGCGAGAACCGCGTGTCGTAGGCGGCGCGCTCCTCCGGGGAGAGGAGGGCGGCGAGATCGCGCTCGCGCTCGGCCGCGAGGAGGCGGAGGCGCTCCTGGTCCGCGGGAAGCACGATGCCGCCGGTGCCGAAGCGGGCGCGGAGGTCCGCGTAGTCGTGGTCGATGCGGCGGAGGGCGGCCTGCTTCGCGGGCGGGAGGAAGTCGAGGCCCGGGCCGGCGAGCCCGGCGTCGTCGCCGAGGGCCTCGCCGAGGATCACGCCGAGCTCGCGGCGGAGCTGCTCGCGGTGCTGGCCCATGGCGGGGTCGGCGCGCCACCAGCGTTCGCCGCCGGCGGGCCGGGGGCGCTGGAGGACGGCGGCGAGGCGACGTCCCAGGAGGAGGTCGCGCGCGGCGGCGGGGTCGAGCCCGGCGGCCTCGAGGTCGCGGGCTTGGCCGGAGGCGAGGGCGGCGCGGAGGCGCCCCGCCGAGTCGGGCGCCGGGGCGGGCCGCGCGGGCGCGGGTAAGGCGGGGGGCGGAGGCGTGGGGCGCCGCGCGAGGGTGGCGAGCAGCGCGGCGTTCGCGACGAGCGAGCCGGCGAGCAGGAGGAGCGGGACTTTCATCTGGAAATCAGACGCGGCGGCGAGCGCGGATCGAGGCGACGGCCCGGGCGGTGACCGCGCCGAGCACGATCGCGCCGCCGGCGAGGCCCCAGCCCGAGGGCCGCTCGCCGACGAACAGCAGCACCCACACCGGGTTCAGCACCGGCTCGATCACCGGGATGAGGACGGCCTCGAGGGCGGTGACGTGCCGGATGGCGCGCGCGTAGAGCCAGTAGGAGAACCCGAGCTGCACCGTGCCGAGCGCGAGCAGCGCGGCCCAACCGGCCGGTGGGAGCGGTGGCGCAGCGACGATCCACGGTAGGCCAAAGGCGAAGGCGAGGGCGTTGCCGAGGATGATCGACTCCACCGCCGAGCCGTCGCGCTGGCGCCGCAGGGCGATCGTCATCGCCGCGAAGCAGACGCCGCTGAGCAGCGCGAGCAGGTCGCCCGCGAGGTGGCCGAGCGCGAGGCTCCCGCGGAAGAAGAGGGTCATCCCGCCGAGGGCGGCGGCGATCGTCAGCCAGTCCACCCGCGTGGCCGGCTCTTGCAGCAGCCAGGCGCCGAGGAGCGCGACCCACACCGGCGCGGTGTACTGGAGCAGAATGGCGTTGGCGGCGCTCGTCATCGTCGTCGCGGTGCAGAACGTGATCGTGCAGGCCGCGTAGCCGAGGGCGCCGATCATCTGGTCGCGCGAGCAGTGGAAGCGCAGGCCACGGTTGGTCAGCAGCAGGAAGATGGCGGCGACGGCGCCGCGGCCTCCGGCGACGGCGAGGCCCGGCCAGGTGGCGGCGACGGCCTTAATGAGCACGCCAGCGAAGCTCCAGCACACGGCAGCGCCGGCCAGTTGGAGGACGGCGCGGGAGTGATCGCGGGCGGCGGCGGAGGGCATCGGGGTGAGGTTGGCGCAACCTGGGGGCCGCCGCCAAGCCTGCCGCGGCCGGAGTCCCCGGCGGCGGGGGCAAAGATTTTCCTAGGCAAGCGCCGCGCGTTCCCTCTAGAACGGTGTTCGTTTCAGAGGGAAAAACCCAAAATCAAAACCAAATACCATGGCCAAGAAGACCGCTCGTAAGCCGAACGCCGCGTTCATGAAGCCGGTGACTCCCAACGACAAGCTTGCCGCTGTCGTGGGCGCCGCCCCGCTCCCCCGCACTGAGCTGACCAAGAAGCTCTGGGCGTACATCAAGAAGAAGGGCCTCCAAGACAAGAAGGTGAGGACGCAGATCAACGCCGACGACGCTCTCAAGGCGGTCTTTGGCGGCAAGTCTGCGGTCTCGATGTTCGAGATGACGAAGCTCGTCTCGAAGAACTTGAAGTAAGGCACCCGAGTCCCGGTTTCCTCGGCCGCCGCGAGTCCCCTCGCGGCGGCTTTTCTTTGCCGTGTTTTCCCCCGCCCCCTCCGTCCGCGCCCGGGCGATCGCGATGCTGCTGCTCGCGAACCTGCTCTGGGGCCTCAGCTTCCCGCTGGTCAAGGTGACCGGCCTGCTGCAGGCGGAGCTGCTGCCGGGAGCGGGCCCGTGGGTGCTCGCGGTCTGCACCGTCGCGCCGCGCTTCCTGCTCGCGACGCTCTTGCTCCTCGCGTTCCGCCCCGGGGTGCTGCGCGGCGCGACCGCCGCCGAGTGGCGCCAGGGGCTGATCCTCGGGCTCTCCGGCGCTGCGGGGATGCTGCTCCAGACCGACGCGCTGCAGTACACGGCCGCGAGCACCTCCGCCTTCCTCACCCAGTTCTACGCGGTCCTGATCCCGGCGTGGATTGCGTGGCGCGTCCGCTGCCTGCCCGCGCCGCTCGTCTGGCTGGCCGGCGGCCTCGTGCTGGCCGGCGTCGCGGTGCTCGGCGGCTTCCACCCATTCGCCCCCAACGAGATCCCGCTGCACTTCGGCCGCGGCGAGGCCGAGACGCTGCTCTGCTCCGTCTTCTTCATGGTCCAGATCCTCACCCTTGAGCGCGCGGAATTCGCGGGCAACCGCACGCTGCCGATCACGTTCGTGATGTTCGCGACCAAGGCCGTGGTCTTCGCCGCCCTCGCATTCGCCCTCGCGCCGGAGGCCGCCGCGCTCCTTCGCCCTTGGCAGTCGCCCGCCTGGCTCGGCCTCACCGCGGCGCTCACCGTCTTCTGCACCCTCGGGGCCTTCGGGCTGATGACGGCCTTCCAGCCGCGCATCTCCGCCACCGAGGCCGGCTTGCTTTACTGCGTGGAGCCCGTCTTCGCCGCCGGCCTCGCCCTTTTCCTCCCGGGCTGGCTGTCAGCCTGGACTGGGATCTCCTACGCCAACGAAACACTCACAGCTGGGCTGCTCGTCGGCGGCGCGCTTATCACCGCCGCCAACGTGCTGCTCCAGCTCCGGCCCACCCGCTGACGCGCCTCACCGCGGCTCGGTGAGGTACTTCAGGAGCTCGACCGCCTCCCGCTCCGGCAGCGCCTCGAGCAGGCCGGGCGGCATCAGCGACTGGGTCGTCCGCTGCCGCTCCCGGATGTCCGCCCGCGGGATGGTCACCGTCTCCGCCACGGTCCGCACCACCACGGCGGTCTCCGACTCGCGGTCGATCATCCCCGACACCACCGTGCCGTCTCGCCGCGTCAGCACGTGCAGCTCGTAGGCCGCGCCCACGACGGCGTTTGGGTCGACGATGTTTTCAAGAAAGTAATCGAGGCCGTGGCGCCACGTGCCGGCGAGGTCGGGTCCGAGGCGACCGGCATCGGGGCCGCCGGAGACGTGGCACGCGGCGCAGAGGCGCTCGTAGGTGCGCCGGCCCGCCGCGGCATCGAAGGCCCACACGGGTGCGTTGCGGAACGTGTCGCGCAGGCGCGCGATGGTGGCCTTCGCGTCGGTGGAGGCCTCGGCAGTCCGGCCCCAGACTCCCTCCAGCCGGCGGTTCACCTCGGGGTCCCCGAGCTTCCGCAGCTGCCGGGCGTGGAGGGCGGTGAGGTCGCGCCGGTCGAAGGAGCCCGCGGCGACGGCGCCGAGGAGGGCGCGCGCGAGCTCGGTGCGCCCGGTGAGGACGGCCAGCGCGGCGTTGCGCTCGGCGGAGCCGAGGCCGCGAAACGCGCCCAGCAGGGCTTGGGCGGCCGCGGGGGCGTCGGGGGCCGCGCCGAGCAGCGGGATGACGGCTGCGCGCAGGTCCGGGTCGCCCAGCAATTCCGCAAGGAGCGGTACGGCGCCAGGATCGCCCGTGCGGCGCAGCAGGTCGAGGGCGCGGCGCCGCTCGGCCGCGGGGACGTTGCGGTCGGCGAGGCGCGCGCGCACCGGGCCGAGCACGGAGCGGTCGCCGAAGAGGGCGGCCAGCTGTTCCACGGCGTCGCGCGCGTGCGGGTCGGCGGCGCCAGCGAAGCGCGCCGCAAGGCGGGGCCAAGCCGCGGGCATCGGCAGCCCGGCCTCGGCCTCGAGGGCGAAGGCGAGCACGCGCAGCGTGCGCACGGAGCCGCCGGCCGCGACCTCCGCCGCGAGGGCCTCGCGGCCCGCCGGCTGGCGTGCAGCGAACCAACGCAGGGAGTCTGCCACCACCGGGAGCGCGGTCTCGTTCGCGAGGGCCAAGGCGCGGGGCAGGTCGGCGGTGACCTCGGGCGCGAGCGCCGACCAGACGAGGCGCGGCAGGAACCGGTCGGTGGCGTCCTCGGATCGCCGCGCGAGGGCGGAGGCGTCCTCGGATCGCCGCGCTAGGGCGGAGGCAACGGGCCAGCGCGCGTCCGCCGGCAGGGCGGGGACGGCGGAGGCGAGGGCGAGGCGCACGTGGGCGGAGGAATCGGAGGCCGCGAGGCGGGCGAAGGTTTCCGCGGGCATGGCCGGGTGGCCGGGTTGCTCGGTGGCGAGATGCACCGCCCAAGCGCGCACGGCGTCGTCCGGATGCGCGAGGGCGGCAGTGAGGCGGGCGGCGTCAAGGGCGCCGGTGGCGTGGAGGGTCCAGAGGGCGCGGAGCTGTCGGGGCACGGGAGCCGCGCGGTCATCGGCCCGGGCGCGGAGGTCCGTGAGGGCGGCGGTGGCGAGGGCGCCGCGGGCTGCGCGTTCCTGCAGGAGCCGTCGGGCGGTGCGCACGTGCCACTCGCTCGCGTGGCCGTGGAGGGCGGCGAGCGTCGCGTCGTCGAGGCGGCCGAGGTCCACCCGCGCGGGCCGCCAGGTCGCGGCCCAAGCGACGCGGTAGATCCGGCCGTTGGTCCGGTCCCAGATCTCGTCCCGCGGGTTGTGGCAGTGCTGAGTGTCGCTCCAGTCGATCGCGTAGACGGCGCCGTCAGGCCCGTACTGGAGGTCGACGGGCAGATAGGTGGGATCCGGGGAGAAGAGGACGTCGTGGCCGCCGTGGAACGTCTCGTAACCGGAGCCGGTGCGGACGTTGACCTGGTGGTTGATCTGATGGCCGTGGAGGTTGTGGGTGAAGAGGCTGTCCCGGTACGCCGCGGGCCAGTTGTCGCCGAGGTAGATCATCGTGCCGACGTGCGAGTGGCCGCCGTAGACCGCGGAGGTGCCGGGCTTGCCGGCGCCGCCCTCGCCGCTGTCGTAGCGGGCGGAGGAGGGCAGGAAGTTGCGCAGGCCGGGGGCGAAGTCCGGGCCGCGGTTGGAGATCCACGGCGCGTAGTCGTTGTTGGCCTGGTTCCAGTAGTGGCCGTTGCGGATCACGTGGGTCGTGCCGCCGCCGCCGTGGAAGCTCCGGCAATGGGTCATGAACAGGTGCCCGTGGGCGTTGAAATCGAGGCCCCACTGGTTGCTGCCGCCGTGGGCGAAGACCTCGAACGCGCGCCGCACCGGGTGGTAGCGCCAGACGCCGGCCCGGATCCTTTGCCGCTGCGCGGCCGGGGTGCCGGGCGCGCCGACGTTCGAGAAGGTGAACACGCCGTGGCAGCCGTAGAGCCAGCCGTCGACGCCCCAGGTGAAGCTGTTGAGGGTCTCGTGGGTGTCCTGCCAGCCCCAGCCGTCGAGCAGCACGTCCGCGGGGCCGTCCGGCCGGTCATCGCCGTCGCGGTCGGGCACGAAGAGCAGGTGCGGGGCCGCGCCGATCCAGACGCCACCGAAGCCGACCTCTAGGCCGCTCACGAGGTTCAGGCCCTCGAGGAATACGCGGCGCGTCTCGAAGTGGCCGTCGCCGTCAGCGTCCTCGAGGATGATCACGCGGTCCCGGCCCTGGCCCTCGGGCTGCCGGTTCGGGTACGAGTGCGCCTCGGCGATCCAGAGGCGGCCGCGCGCGTCGAAGGCAAAGGCGATCGGCTGGCGCACGTCGGGCTCCGCCGCGACCAGGTCGGCTTGGAACCCGTGCACGAGGCGGAAGCCGGTGGCGACGCGCTGGCCGCCCGGGTTGGCCACGGGGCTCGCGGGCGCCTGGTTGCCGCGCAGGTGCCAGAGCACGGGGCTCGCGACGAGGCGGGTGGTGTCGTCGACGCCCGGGGTGCGCTTCAGCGGCGGATCGCCGTTGCGCCGCGTGGTGCCGATGCCGGGATTCGGGCCGGCGGCGGGCTCCGTCGCGACGGCCGCCGCGGTCGCCGCGGGTGGCAGCGGGCTGCGGCCGAGGTCGGTGAGACGCAGGGCGCGGAACTCGATCGTGCCGGGCCCCGCCTCCGCGACGAGGGCGAGCCCGCCGTGGTGCGCCGCCGCGCCGGAGCGGTGGTCGTCGGCCACCGCCACGCGCACGCCGTTGACCCACGTCTCGAGGTGCGGGCCCCGCGCGACGACGCGCAGGGTGTTCCAAGCGGGCGTGGCCCGCAGCAGCGCCGCGAAGTTGCCGGGTTCGCCGAACGGCTCGCGCCAGCGGCGGCCGTCCGGCGCGATCGCGCCGCGTTCGCCACGTTCCGCCAGCAGCTCGCCGCTTGTCTCGCGGGTCAGGCGCCCGAGCCAGACCGCGCCCGGGTCCAGCTCGACGCGGTAGCCGCCGGTCCCGCCGGTGCGGAAGGCGAGCGCGGCGCGCGCGCCGGCCCCGCCCGCAAGCCGGAACTCGGCGTCGAGCTCGAAGTCGCCCACCTCACCGCTCCAGCGGAGGGCGCCGCCGCCGGCCGGCGCGAGGTCCGCGGCGAGGCCGTCGCCGGCGGCGCGCCAGGCGGCGGGTCCGGTCCAGCCGGCGAGCGAGCGGCCGTCGTGGAGCGGGCGCGGGGTGTCCGCCCAGGTGGCGGAGGTGAGGGCGAGCAGGAGGAGCAGGGCGGGGCGCATCGGTCGGGCGGGGTGGGGAGGGGTGGCGCGGCGGGTCCGCGTCGGAGGGGGAAGGGAAGGGTCGCGGCCGCGGTGGGGGCAAACGCTTTCCGGCCGCGGGCCGCGCGGTTTCAGCGCAGGCGGTCGGCGGGCCAGCCGAGGTGGGCCGCGGCGCGCGCGGGCCACGACCAGTCATCGGGGTTGGCGCCGCGGAGGCGCACCGGCTGGCGTTCGGCGGCGAGCGCGACGGCCTGCGGCACATCGAGGAACCGCAGCACGTGCAGGTAGTCCGGGCCGCGCAGGTGCGAGGCGGGCGGCGCCTCCAGCTCGACCTCGGCGAGGCCGTCGACGTGGAGCGAGGCGTAGAGGGCGTTCACGGCCTGGTCGCGCACCCCGGCGAGCGCGAGGGGTTTGCCGGCGTAGGCGGGCGCGGCGCGCACGGCCTCGGCGGCGCGGCGGATGTCCCACACCCGCATCCCCTCGAGGGTCTGCCCGAGCAGCGGATGGCGGCGGCGCAACTGGTTCTGCTCCGCGGCGGGGGCGGTGGGCGCGGTGGGCCCGATGCCGCGCGGGGCGAGTTGCAGCACCTCCAGCTCGCCGCGGTCCACGGCGGCGGCCAGTTCCGGCGCGAGGCCACCAGCGGCCCACGCCGCCTCGTCGAGGGCCTGTACCAGCACGCGCGGGGCCGAGCCGGGTTGCCCGCGCGAGTGGCCCCGCAGCGGCAGGCGCACCACGCCCTGGCTGGTGAATTCCCAAGTGGTCTCGACCCGACCCGCGACCTCGCGCCCTCCGGTCGGGCGGAGGTCGGGTGCGCCGGCCTCGGCGGCAGAGGGCCAGCCGGCGAAGACGCGCGTGCGCAGCGCTTCCCGCCAAGC
>Ga0194118_10007276_pt1 | contig 10716 bp, 5 predicted proteins | sample TA2MahsurfametaG_2_FD_148662 | JGI IMG/M metagenome (GOLD analysis project Ga0194118, IMG submission 148662) | Freshwater microbial communities from Lake Tanganyika, Tanzania - TA2015013 Mahale N5 surface | ecosystem: Environmental > Aquatic > Freshwater > Lake | place: Tanzania: Lake Tanganyika... | reverse complement strand
TGTCTATTGCTATGACAACAATATCATCAACAATACTTTTACAAACAATCGATTCAACAACATGGGGTCTGGTGGTACCACGTACTTATTCTATAACTGGTACAACTACAATTCTGTGCGCAGTGTAAACGTGTGGGAGGACAACCGCGTAGATAGCAATTCATCTTCGGGTAACTTCTACACAACCTACCTGTACTTCATGGGCAATGTGAGAATTTCACGTAACCGATTTATAAATAATAGTGGCGGTACCACTACCGGTTTGTGGTATGGTTGGTTGATGTATTACGCCAATAACCTGACCTTCAACAACAATTTGATTGCCAACAACTACGGGTATTTCGCGAACTACAACATCTACTCGTACAACTTCAATTCAGGTTGGACAGCCGATATTAGAGAAAATACGATTCACACGAGACATTCGAGTTACATGTATCATTTCTGCTACGGATATTTATTTCAAGAGATGAACTCTCGTTACTTCTTCGAGGGCAACATTATGGATGCGACGTCTAACTATTATATCTATCCAGCTTATGTAAATTCACAAAATGCAAATAATGTCCAATCCATTAACTTCAACTCTTGGTTGGTAGAAACATCAGGGGCAACCCAAATTTGGCGCTTAGGAACCTCCAACTACAACAATTACAATGGATGGAAAGGGGATGTCAAAGCAGGCTCAGGAGAAAACTACACCAACCCTCAGTGGGTAGATTTCTCCAAAGTGGATATGCGCTCGAATGCCTTTGAAACGCAAAACAACAAACCCACAAGCGCAACCATCACCCGAGATTTGAACAAAAAGAACAGAAATCTGGGTAGAAGCGATCGTGGAGCATTGGAAAATTACATGGATGTCACTGCCATAAGAACCTCGTTCTCTTTAGCAAGTTCAGTGTGTGCCGGTCATGAGGCGAACGCCGACATTACCATCAAAAACACTTTTGTCGATACCATTTACAATTTCTTTGTATCCTACAGCATCAATGGAAAGGCAACCCGAGAACTGGTGACACAACGCATATTGCCTGGGGATACGCTTGTATACAAATTCAAAAATCCGATAGTTTTGGCCACCGCTGGACAAACTGAGGTAAAAATCTATTTGGATATTCCAGATGATAACACCAAAAACGACTCGTTCACTTTCACGACCTTGGTAAAACCTGCTCCAGGTGGAGGATTCTATGAATTCTCAACCAAGACAACTACGCCGAATACCGCCATTTACCAACGAGGCAAACCCAACGATATCACCGTAGTTGACCAGCCAGTGATTTACGATGTTCGTGCACCGCGAGTATACAGCAACAGCACTTACGGAACTTCATCTCCAAGTGATTGGTTCGCTACCGTTCAAGCTTATACCGCTTCTGGTAAAGCTGTAACTGGTGCAACTCTCACACCACCGAGCGGTTCAACCAACTTAGAAGTTCAATTCAAGACTTCAGATGCTACCTTGGAAGATTCTCTTGTAACCGTAGTACTAAAAGTTACTGATAACAACAACGGTTGTGATACCTTCATCAAGCGCAATGTGTTGATATATCCTTCAATCAAGCCAGACTTCACTTTCCCAGCGAAGATCTGTAATGGTGATGCGGTACTGTTTGGCAATACTTCAAAAGTGAATTCAGGTGCAATGGAATTCTTCTGGGACTTCGGAACCGGAAACGCTGCTGATACTTCAAATGCACCTGAGCCTGTGTTCCAGTTCCCCAATGCTGGCAAATACACCGTGACTTTGACAGCGAAGACCATGCCTCATGGGTTTGTCTTCACCAAGAAGTATGATGTTGAAATAAATGCCATTCCAACGGTGGCTTTTGATAAAGCCAATGCATGTTTGGGTCAAGACTTGGTGTTTACCAATAAAACCAACCCATTGAACGCGAAGATGACTTGGGATTTCGGAAACGGAGCCAAAGCAACCACCACCGATGCCAAATACAAATACAGCAAAGCAGGTACCTATTTGGTGACCTTGAGCGCGGATTTGAATGGTTGTGTAGCGAAGTTGACTCAGAAAGTTTACCAGTTTGAAAAGCCCGTAGCGAAGTTTACCCAAAACAGCGGAACTTGTGACAACGATGAGTTCTCATTCAGCAACCAATCCACCATCGGAAGCGGCTTGGTGGGTAGCTTCTGGAACTTCGACGACAATGGAAGCGTAAGCACCGACGAGTCACCCAAGTACAGCTTCTCAAAACCTGGCAAGAAGAACGTGAAATTGGTAGCGATGTCAGAATTCGGTTGTAAAGATTCAATGGTAAAATCTGTAGAGGTGAAAGAATCACCCAAAGCAGGCTTCACCAATACCCCAGCATGTTCATTGACCCCAACTGTGTTCACCAACACCACGGCAGATGTAGCAGGTGCGGTAGCGAACTACAACTGGAGCTTCGGTGATGGTACAACCAGCAAAACCAAATCTCCTTCAAAGAACTGGAGCAACTTGGGTCCTAAAACTGTGACTTTGACCGTAACCTTAGACAATGGATGTTCTGATGTAACCACCAAAGACTTGAGCGTATTGACTCAGCCTAAGGCAAACTTCACAGCGTCTGATGTGTGCGCTGGAGATCAAGTGGTATTCGTAAACAACACCACATGGCCACAAGGCGACATCTCTTACAACTGGGATTTCGGTGATAACACATACTCTGCCAACAGCGATCCCTCTAAGTTGTACAACATTGTACAAACTACCAGCTACAACGTAACGTTGTACGCCTATATCGCCGGTGGATGTGCGGATTCAATCACACAACGTGTGACCGTAAACGAATCTCCCCGTACCTGTGACTTCCAAGCTACCCCTGACTACGGATTTGCATTCTACGGTGTGAGAGTAGAGCCAGTGAATGGTTCAGGTGCAGCAGGTGGACAAAACAACGTAGACTACACCTGGGTGTTCGCCGGTGGTGGAACCATGAAGTCTAAGGATGTAAACGCAGCGGTGAACTACAACTTGCAGAGCGATGGAGAATACACCGTTACCATGAAGGCGGTTGTACGTCAGACTGGCTGCGAATGCTCAAAAACCAAAAAGGTTGTGATGAACCGCGCAGCGGTGAAAGATTTGCAATCGGTTGGTGTAGCGGTTTACCCTAACCCAACCGCTGGCGACATCAAAGTGGCCACCACTGAAACGTTCGGTGCCAACATCACAGTAAACGTGATGAGCATTGAGGGCAAGATGGTGAGCACTAAAACCGTAGCCAACGAAGGTGTGATGGTATTGAACACCGACGGATTGAGCAACGGAGTTTACTTGGTACAAGTTATGTCAGCCGGCAAACAAGTAACCAAGAAGATTACTGTTCAGAAATAAGTTCCATATTTTCACAGTATATGGTTTTTTGTTGAGGGGCCAGCGCGAAAGCGCTGGCCCCTCTTTTTTATTCCATTTAATTGAACAATTATTACAATCTCCCCACCCCATCTTTAAAAATACCACCTATAATTAGCAGTCAACTGCAGGACGGGGCATAAAAATGTCCTCAAAGAAAATTCAGAGATAATACAGCGTTCCTTGGGAAACTAGTCCACCAACAACCTAGCAGTGCCGATACCCAATTGGGTTTTAACACGCACAAAATATAATCCTGGCATCAATCCTTGCAAATCCAAACGATTGTCGTTCAAAGAAAGACCACTTACAGACCTTCCAGATACATCAAAAACCGACACCTCATTGATTTTACCCTCAATCCCAAGCGAAACCCAACCGCTAGCCGGATTGGGATACAAGTTCAACACCTGCTTCGCATCCAGACGCACAACCCCGTTTTTAATATCCCACAATGGCTGATCAATGGATGCCAAAACAGGGGCACTGTATTCGCCCAAATTCACCGTTTCAGTGATGCCTACGCCAAAATCGCTCGATACATAGCCAACAACCGACAAATCGGCGGGTTTAAACCTTGAATAGATGGATCCTGTGGGACCAAAATCGGCGGCGGTGGGCATTCCTACGGTTAACATTGTATCGGGAATCGTTAACGTAAATGGGATATCTAATTTATCGCCAGTTTTTAACACATCAGCACCCGCAGTAGCATTCACACCCAATTTCCCACCGAAAACCGCCCAAACCACCCGTTGATGATGGTATCCTACCAAGGTTTTGTTCTTACCAAAAAATACGCTTTGACTGTCTTTTGTTAGCCCGAAATCAACCTTCTGGTCCCAGCCCGCACCCAGTCCACGCACTCCCTGCTCACGAAGCTTCACCCAAGCATCTTGAGCTGTCAATTGCAAGACACCCGTAACTTGTCGTTTAGCCTGGTTAAACTCCAAATTGCTCCAGCTCAGCGACACCCCTTTCGGAGCAGAAGCCACCGCTACAGTCAACGCCACATTCAAATTGGAGGCCTTGGTTATGCGCGTCTCGCGGTTCAAAACCACCAAAGGCAGCGAATCCACCGACAACGGAGCCCACTTGTTGTTCATGTTGTCGTTGATGTGATGCGATACAAAGTTCGCACTAGTGCCAAACTTCGACTCCAGGGAATCCAGTGCCACATTCACCGCGGGACATTGATTGCACCACGTGGCGGTATAGGACTCCACAAGCACTTTGCCCGCGCTTGTTCCGCTGCCTTGCTGGGCTACAAAATCAAACACCAATGGCAAGGTATCATTCGCCACATTGTCGTCGCTCCCGCCGCCATTCACCGACAGCCAAGCCTTCACTTTGGCACGATCGCCCGGTTGCATATTGCGCAAAATCGTGTGATTGATTACCGCACTGCGATAATCGGTAAAATTCACAAAAGACAGGGGGCTCGACACCACCGCTTCGTTGTTTACCTGAACCTGTAAATTGTAATTTGTATTTTGGTTGGTTCCGTGCAGCGTAAATACAGCGGAAATCTCCAGCGGTACGTTGTTGCCGCTATTCACATAGCTGGTACCGGCGGGTTTTGTTGAATACCCTTTTGACAACGATGCATCGTTATCCTTTTGTTTCCCGGGATAAAACGACACATAAGAATTGTCCTGAAACGATTTTCCTTGTGCGGGAACCTCGTTCAGCAACGCACTATCACCGGCCAAGGGATATGACTCGAATGGACCCACTTGCAGGCCGTTGGCTTGTTCATTTTTCAGGGGCAAATTGGATGCATACCAGGGGTACTCCGAGCCCCAACCCATTCTCACGATATGAATTGCCTGACTCTTTTCCTCCAATACGATGGCGTTGTATACGTAGGTCCCGTATTTGTTGGCGGTATCTTTTCCAAGGCTAAACGATTGAAACTTGACCCAGAACTGTCTATTCGGCGCAGCACCAAATGTCTTGACCAAAATACGGTCGTTTGGACCAGTGGCCATAATGCCCCCAACAACGATAGAGCTGTTGGGAATGCGCGGATCAGGGAGGCTTTCCACCACGAAGTTGGCGGCAGACGCGGTTGAGCCACTGAAAGTGAGCACACCATTCTTGGTTGCACGAAATTTACGGGCTGCTGAGCCATTGAACTGAAAGGCAAACGGCACTGAATCAATCGCAGAATAGCCATTGGTACTGCTATCCCACGGCAACATCCGCCATCCATCGCCTTCTGATTGGTCGTCGCGCTCCACGTTCAAAAAACGGGGGTTTACACCATTTTTGCCTGCGGCATTCGCTTTGATTTCTGCGATGTGATACGCATTCTGTGCGGAGGCCGAAGCCACCAATATCAGCCCTGATAGCAGGGAAATTTTCCGTTTGATTTTGGACATTGTTATTCAAAAATGTACTGTATCAAGGTCAAGCTTACAGGGCTTTAACCTCGTTCACCAATTTTTGCAAACTGGCTTTGGCATCACCGAAAAGCATTCCACATTTGGGATGGAAGAACAATTCGTTCTCGATTCCGGCGTAACCGGCTTTCATGCTTCGCTTCATCACCACGATTTGCTTGGCCTGATCCACATCCAAAATGGGCATTCCGTAAATGGGACTGGCGGGATCGGTTTTCGCCGCAGGGTTTACTACGTCATTCGCACCCACCACCAAAACCACGTCAGTGGTTGCAAATTCTGGGTTGATGTGCTCCATTTCAATGAGTTTGTCGTATTCCACATTGGATTCTGCCAACAACACGTTCATGTGACCAGGCATACGACCTGCCACCGGGTGGATGGCATATTTCACATCAACCCCTTCAGCTTCCAGCAAATTCTCCAATTCATGGCAAACGTGCTGCGCTTGGGCAACGGCAAGTCCGTATCCAGGCACGATAATCACTTTAGAAGCATACTTCATCATGATGGCTACGTCGGTGCCTTGTACTTCACGAACTGAACCACCTGAAGCACTGGTGCTACTTCCACCCCCATTACCACCGGCCATTCCTATCAAGACGTTCATCAGTGAACGATTCATCGCTTTACACATCACCACCGTAAGGATGGTACCCGCAGATCCCACCAAAACACCACCCATCAACATGACTTTGTTCTCGTACAAGAATCCACCACAAGCCGCAGCCACCCCAGTAAACGAGTTCAACAAAGAAATTACCACAGGCATGTCCGCTCCACCGATAGGAAACACGAACAAAAGTCCGTAAACAACCGCCAATGCTATCGTTACATAGAAATACAACGACGATTGGGTTGCATTAAACTCGCCATAATTCAAGTAAGCCACACCCAAAATGGCCACCAAAACAACGGCATTGATGATTTGTTGTGATGGAAAACGGAAGTCGCCAATTTTACCATTGAGCTTACCCCATGCCACGATGGATCCCACAAACGAAATGGTACCGATGATCAATCCAGCGATGACAGGAATGTACATTCCCATTGAAACGGCTGGCATGTCCGACATTCTTTCGGGGTTCACCGCTTCGTTTAACAGGTGTCGCCACTCGATGATAGAAATCAATGCCGCACTCAACCCACCCATTCCGTTGAACAAACTCACCATTTCTGGCATGGCGGTCATCTGAACGCGCTTGGCCATCAACGTACCGATGACGGTTCCGGCCAATATGGCCACCAGGATGTACGACAAATTATTGATCACATGAAATCCTTCGCTGTTAAAAAACAACGCAGCAATCACGGCCATCGCCATACCGAAGGCAGCCACCAAATTCCCTTTGCGGGCAGAATCGGGCTGTCCCATCATTTTCAATCCTACCACAAAACTCACAGAGCCAATGAGGTAGCCAATTTCCATATACGGCATCATGACGCTTTTTCTCCTTTCGGTTTCTTCTTAAACATTTCCAACATGCGATCGGTAACCACAAATCCACCAATCACGTTCAACGTACCTACGAACACGGCCAAGGTTCCAAAAACCAGCGACAACGTATCATCCGCAGAGGCGTTTCCCATCACCAGAATGGCACCAATCAACACCACACCGTGAATGGCATTTGCACCACTCATCAGCGGCGTATGCAGCACACTGGGCACGTGAGAAATCAACTCAACCCCAACAAAGATCATCAGAACGACCAAGTAAATGAGGTTTAAAATATTTTGCTGTTCGTATTGCGCGATCATTCTCGCAATGCCTTCAAAAAAAGCTTCCATGTTTCTTCAATTATGCGTTGTGATAAATTTCACCGTTTGAACAAATCAAACAGCCTTGTACAATTTCATCGTTGCGGTCTAACACCAATTCACCTTTGGGCGCGATGAGTTTTAACAATTCCCAAATGTTGCGAGCGAACAATTCGCTGGCGTTGGCACTCAGCTCAGATGGCATGTTTACCGCACCTACGAGCTTTACTCCACCCACAACTTTCACTTTGCCTGCTTCAGATTGGGTACAGTTCCCGCCCTGTTCTGCCGCCATGTCAATCAACACAGCACCCGATTTCATCAGGGCCAATTGCTCGTCATCCACCAAAATTGGGGCTTTTCTGCCAGGCACCAGCGCCGTTGTGATCACCAAATCGGCTTGTGCCAAACTCTTGTTCACCGCTTCTCGCTGCGCTGCACGATATTCTTCCGTGGCTTCTTTGGCATATCCGCCTTCTGACCCCACTTCAACGCCTTTTACTTCAATAAATTTACCCCCCAACGATTGTACTTGCTCTTTAGTTTCTCGACGAACGTCTGTTGCCTCTACCACGGCACCCAAACGTTTGGCTGTTGCGATGGCTTGCAATCCGGCAACCCCCACCCCAAAGATCAATACCTTGGCCGGCGTTACCGTGCCTGCGGCCGTCATCAACATCGGGAAGATCTTATCCAAATGATAAGCCCCTTCTATCACTGCGCGATAACCCGCTAAGTTGGCTTGAGAACTGAGCACATCCATACTTTGAGCCCTAGAGATACGAGGAATGGCATCCAAACTCAACACCGAAACGCCTTCTGCATTAAACGCAGAAATCAACTCGGCATTGCTGCGATGATACATCAAACTCACCCAAAGGCTGCCCTTGGCCAACCCTTTGGCTGCAGCCGCTTCGGGCATGTTGATTTGAACATACATTGCCGCATCTTTCATGGCACCGCGATCTACCACCTGCGCCCCTGCTTCTTTGTACAATTCATCGGAAAAATGCGAGCACAATCCAGCGCCCGCCTCTACCAAAACTTCGTTGCCCATTTGAATCAAACTCTTGGCAACCTGTGGTGTTATGGCTACTCGGTTCTCTCCAGCACGGGTCTCCTTTAAGACGGCTATTTTCACAATCGTTAATTTGATTTTGAAGCGAATATACACAAAAAAAGGGGGCTTCCAGCCCCCTTTTTACCGCGATTCACGCAATATTTACAATTTACAAATCTTCACCGTATGCGAGCCGTTGCTGAATGTATACACACCCGGCAACCAACCACGCACATCCATCAATCCAGGCGCAAGCCATACTACCGGCACCGCAGCCCCTGCAACATCCGTGGCCGACCATGTTTCCATTGAACTGCGCACTTCCACCTGCAAAACATCTACCACCGGATTGGGATATACACTCAACCCCGCACCCGAGCCCTTGATATCCTGGGCATCCAACCTACCAATAAAACCATCGCGGTAACGAACCTGGTTTGCGGTAAACGCACCGGTTAAAGGATTTACTGTGCCGCTTACCTCCATGACCGGGATGCGCTCGCTGAGCGACAACCACTTATAACTCACCGTTTTACGCGGCAACGGAAACTTGCCAAATTGAGAAGAAACTGTATCAACTTCATCAACATAAGTGCGCAAACGCAAGACGTTGGTGTACTCTTTGTAAGGCGTCTTGATGGTACCCCAACCGTCGGCATCATTGTACCGCGTACCCGCTTGCACCAATGCAAACAAATCCCCCGGAATGCTAAACCTAAAATTGAAGGTGGATGTGTCTTTGTCGCCGTAATTCAACGGAAACTGATAAATTTCATCCTCGTCTTTGTACATCGATGCCAATGGGAAACCTGAATATTGATAACCAATACCCTCCGCTTTATACACCTTTGAACTGTTGGTGTAAAACGAATACACATTCGTTAAAGTAATAGGTCCCGCTCCAATCGTATCAGCGGTTTTTTGTCCGATCTGACCAAAAAAGTAAAACGAATACGGCGTTTTGGTTGCACTGTAATAATTCAACAACCGTTGCCTTTGCGGCGTCATGGAACTGAAATCCCAGGACATATTAGCACCCCCCGTTTCATAATTCGAAGGCAGCTCCGTGGGCAAAGCATTGGAATATCTCAATGTATCGCCCGACTTTGGCATCTGACTCGATGTGATCGATGGCTGGGCCACAATTTTCGCCCCGCAAAAAGAAACAATGAAAAAAATCCATGCTTTCATGATAAACAAATATACAATTCTCCCTGCAGATTGGGTTGTTAATCTGCCCAAAAAAGCCGATTTTTGCAAAAGTTATGGAATATCTTTGGCGCGCAAAACCTCTACCCAATCAGGAACAGGTATTGCAACTCTCTGAAAGCATTCGCGTCAACCCATACATTTCCACCATTCTCGTTCAACGCGGTATCGACACCTACGAGAAAGCCGAGAAATTTTTCAGACCCAAGCTCGACGATCTTCACAATCCTTTTGAAATGAAGGACATGGACGTGGCCATCCGCCGCATCCAACAAGCCGTTTCAAACCAAGAAGGCATCATGGTTTATGGCGATTACGATGTAGATGGTACCACCGCCGTGAGTATTGTATACTCCTATTTCAAATCCTTCAACCAAAACATCGAATATTACATTCCCGATCGCTACAAAGAAGGCTACGGAATCAGCAGAACCGGCCTAGAATACGCCGCCGCCAATGGCTTCACCCTGGTCATCGCTCTGGATTGTGGCATCCGCTCCAACGAATTGGTCGATTATGGCAATCAACTTGGATTGAATGTCATCATCTGCGATCACCACTTGCCCGGTGAAACCCTGCCCAAAGCCGCCGCCATCCTAAACCCCAAGCGCAGCGATTGCACCTACCCCTACAAAGAACTTTCAGGGGCAGGCATCGGCTTCAAACTCATCCAAGCCTACAACGAAAAACAAGGCATGCCCACTGAGATGGTCTATGACTACCTCGATATGGTGGCAGTAAGCATCGCCTCCGACTTGGTTGATATTCGCGGCGAAAACCGTGTGCTCTCGTTCTATGGCTTGAGAAAATTGAACGAAAATCCAAGTATCGGACTGCAAACACTACTCGACGACTGTCCAAAAAAGGAACAATACAACATCTCCGACATCATCTTTGGCATCGGTCCACGCATCAATGCAGCC
>Ga0194118_10007263_pt1 | contig 10727 bp, 9 predicted proteins | sample TA2MahsurfametaG_2_FD_148662 | JGI IMG/M metagenome (GOLD analysis project Ga0194118, IMG submission 148662) | Freshwater microbial communities from Lake Tanganyika, Tanzania - TA2015013 Mahale N5 surface | ecosystem: Environmental > Aquatic > Freshwater > Lake | place: Tanzania: Lake Tanganyika... | reverse complement strand
AAAGTATCCTACATGAATGTAGAATGCGTTTCGAGCAAGAATTAAAAGAACAAATTAGAAACGATTGTAAAACAAAAATAGAAGAAGAATTGCGACAAACAATATTTGTACAACAACAAGAAAAAGTTAAAAAACAAATTGAGAAAGATTATAAAAAAATATACATTGATGAATTAAAAAAATTAATTGAAAATGAATACAAAGAAAAAATGATTGGCGAACTTAAACAAAGTGTCGAAAATGAATACAAAGAATCATTTATTGAAAGTTTAAAATATAAAACTGAAAAAAACACAGTTTCTAAAATAAATAACAGTAAAAGTGTAATAATACGTTCAGATATGGTTAGAGGTATAATGGCGCATAAACTTAAACAATTAAATAATAAAACACAATCTTTTGTGAATGATAAAAAATAATTTTACAATATTTTTAGTAAATTATAGAAAAAATATTATAAAATATGAAAATTATTAAGTAGCAGTAGCTGGTTTAACTCCAATACCATAGTTATTGGCTACAGAAATAATTAAGCTATTAGGAATTGTTGATTCGCTAAATAATGCTCCGTTGATTGTAAACATATACAAATAATCGCCAGTTCCTTCATAGTTTGGTGTCATTGTCACAGTTTGGTTGTCATATACAATATCCGGATTGGTGTAGTAAGCTTGTGTAGTTAATGCTGTGCCAACGTAAGTGAATTGTGCGACGTAGGCTAATGGAGTACTGGTAAGAACATTAAATGTAAGAGTATTTTCTGCAATAATTTCATCGTATATGAATGGTAATTCATTAACACTATAAGAGAATGATGATGATGGTCCATTTATGTTATTATTTGAATTTGTATCAACGGTTTGTAAATATACAACAACATTACCAGTATTACTTGTGTTAATTTCATTCAAATATTTAGCATATTCAGGATCATCCAAATCGTATGGTTGGTAATATGTTGCACGAAGATTCGAGCTATTATCATACACTTCAATAACAAATTGTCTTGTTGCACCAATCTTACAACATCCAGGTATTGTTGGATTTCTCCATGTAACTAACATATCAACTGTGGTTTGATAATGTCCTTGATTACACCAAACGACATTCATGCTATTTGGTGCGCTAGGATATTCAAAGTAATTGACCCTGACAGAGTTTGATGGGTCAGAAACATTTCCAGAAGTAAATACCGCTTTAACATAAAAATCGTAAAAATCTCCACATTCGCCATCATCAATTGTGTATAAATATGTTGGGTTCGATGCAGCTACTATGGTTTCAACCAAGACATCATTCACATATATTCTGTAACTGGCAACATGGTAATTTGGAATTGTATCACTAGCTGGAGGTAGCCATGTTAATGTAATAGTTTGTGAAAGTAAGGATTCATCATAAATATTGTAAACTGCTTCTAAATCGGTTGGAGGCAAGTATCCCTCATTTGTAGCATCAACAGTCTCAGAAATTTGACTAACTGATGAGTATGATAAAGAATCGTTTGCAAAAATATAAACAGCATTAACCGCAACCTTAACATCTTGAAGTGGATATCTAGCATCTTCGCCTGATGGGAATTGAACAGCATTTAAACATATTTTATCGTTTAAAAATGATGCGTCAACTAATTCTGAGACAATCCATTGGGGTGTGTTGTTTTCATCAGTGTAATAGTAAGATACAAAGAATTGTATATCATATAAATTGTAATCGGAAACAGAATTAGCTAATTGAACATATAATTCATCAACGTTTGTGTATGTTTCATCGCGACCTAATAAAAATGCGTTTGAAATCACTGGTTGAGGAGGAGAATTATGAAATGGAACTGAATTGGAAAATTGTGAAACACTAATTTCGCCAGTGCTTGTACTGGACGAATAAACACGTGCCTTTACATATGTTGTTGTATCATTATAATCAATGTTTTCAATTTCAGGAATGCTAAACACTGTTTGATTAGTTATTCCACTCTCACTCATACTGTTTGGATTTTCAACCGCAATGAAACGGCTTCCATTTAACGCAACTAATGGTGCAGTCTCATCATATACCCATGCTTCAATTTGAAACACGTTGTTGTTTGTTGTGAATGAAGAATCAAATGTCATTAAGAATGTTACACTTGCTGTGGTTTGAGATGCAACTTCGATGGTGCTTACATTTTGTAATTGGGGTGCTGGTACACTCATTTATAAATATATGGTAGAAAAAAAAAATACAGAATTTTCTAAATACATTCATAAATCTTAAATTTAATAGCGATATATATTAAATTATGTTGAACGAACTTTTGGACACATATAATGTACAAATTGAATATATTAGAAATTCGAATGATAAAAATTTGTTACTAAATAATTACACAATTTATGTGATTAATTTAAAAAATGATATTATTAGAAGAAATTATATACAATTTTTATTTAAGCGACATAAATTGAATTATATCTTAGTTATTGTCGACAAGTTTAAATATAAGAATACAACCGAATTGATTAAATATAGAATTCAAGATTGTAAAATGGGATGTATTTTATCTCACTTATGGTGTATAAAACATGCAATAAATCAATTATGTAATAGATTTATTATTTTTGAAGATGATATTATATTTCATAAATATTTCAATGAAGAACTAACAAAATACTTATCAAATGAAACAGATATTCCAGATTTACTAATGTTGGGTGCGATAGATTTTAAAATTGGTCAAAATACTAAAAATCTTCAAAAAGGATGCATATATTATCCAAATAACAACATCCTTGGCGCGCATGCAAATATGTATACTTTAGATTTTGCTAAATCATTCTTTGAATATAAAGTTAATTGTAAAAAAGTGTTAGAGTTTGATTTTGATTATGCTAATTTTATGCGTACTTTTAAAATTGGCGTTTGTTTTCCTAATTTAATTGTTTGTGAATTATCAACAACAAATATTAATCATAAGTTCTCACCTACAAATATCAATAATTTTAATAGTTATAAACGCAGTTTACATAATGAGTTTACTTATTTAGATTATGAATACATGATAATAGATTTTATTCAATTTGTTCTGGATAAATATACAAGTAAAATAATATATATTAATATTAATGAAGCTATAATAGATTTCATAAAATTAAATAATAAGGCACACATTGATTTAGAAAAATGGTTATTAAATGGAACTTATTCATTGGACGATTTATTAGTTATTATAAAAAATATAAAATATGATAAATATATAAAATGAATATTCTGTTAGTTGGGTTTTGTCATGATATTATGTTGAGTTCCGTATTTTAGAGCATACCGAGTTTTTATTAAGAAATACTATAAATAATTTATGGTAATATATTAAAAGAATTTGTCAATAGGAATAATATCATTGATAAAATAACAGAACATTCCATAAAAAATAAATGTAATTGTGTTTTAAGGGACGATTTATTTGGTGATGAAAAAAATGATATATTATCAAATACAAAAATTGTGGTTCATGTACCAAGTCATAAAAACTTACATTCTTTCCCATGGGCAAAATGTGCAGAATTAATGGTAAAAAAGATATTCTTTATTATTGAAGAAAATGAATAAATGTATATTTAAGGATTAGACAAAATTGTTGTGTTTTATTAAAAAACGATATAAATGACCTTATTACTAAAATAAATTGTTTTGATTATATTAGTACAAAGTTTAATATGGACAATTTGTTTTGTTTAAAATACTACACTTGAAATTATTATTTCAAGCATATATATATGAAAAAAGTTACAATTTATGGTGAAAGATGTTCTGGAACAAATTATTTAGAAGAATTATTGCTTTTAAATTTTGATGTTGAAATAGTTTGGAACTATGGTTGGAAACATTTTTTTGGTTTTAATGATTTAACTAATAGTGACGACACATTATTTATAGGAATTATTAGAAGTTTAGAAGATTGGATTAATTCATTATATAGAGAAAAACATCACCTACCAACACATTTAACCGAAAACGTAGATATATTTTTAACTGATACATTTTATTCATATGATTTAGACGAAAATGAAATTATGAGTGATAGAAATATAGACACTGGTGAAAGATATAAAAATATATATGAATTAAGATTAGTAAAAAATAAATATCTTATTGAAAAAATGCCAAAATTAGTAAAAAATTATTGTTTAATAACATATGACAACTTAGTTGATAATTTTGAAGATACTATGAACAAGTTAAAAGATTGTGGTTTAAAAATTAAAGATAATGTTAATTTTCCATCAAATGTATATTATTTTAAAAAAGAGAAAGATAAATTGTTTGTTAAAAAAGAAAACACCATTGCAAAAGATAAAATAATATTAGAAAATGAAGAACTTAAATATTTTGAAAAATTATTATTTCCTGAAAAATTTGCGTTTTAAATGTCTAAATGTGTAAAATAACAATGATTCTTTAGAAAATATGTGTTAAATCTATTTCATCCAAATAAATTTATTTACTATACTTGTATATCCCAAAATAATTTTACATACTTTGTCTGATACTGTATCACAACTATAATCTGGTATCATGTCTTTATTTGATAATTCACTATCTAATACTAATTTTAACACATCCTTTAAAGTATTCCATTTTAAATTTCCAATGGCAATTGTTCCTGCTTCAATTCCTTCTGGTTTTTCAGTAGAAGTTCGAAGCATTGTTCCTTTAAATCTTAAAATCTTAAAATATCGGTTTCTTCTGTTAATGTTCCACTATCAAATATAACACATAATGTATTCATCTGTAAATTATAATAATCAATTATACCAATTGGTTCACTTAATATTATATTTTCATGAAGGTTGATATTATTTTCATTAATCATATTTCTTGTTCTTGGATGTGCAGGAAAAAATATTGGTTTATTATATTCTATTGCTAAATGATTTAATGAATTTATCATATCATTAAATTTTGCTATCTGAGTAACATTCTCTTCACGATGAGAACTCCATACAAAATAAATATTAATGAAGCTATAATAGATTTCATAAAATTAAATAATAAGGCACACATTGATTTAGAAAAATGGTTATTTAATGGAACTTATTTATTGGACGATTTATTAGTTATTATAAAAAATATAAATTCTGATAAATATATATATGAATATTCTGTTAGTTGGGTTTTGTCATAATATTATGTTGTACATTGATAGATTAAAAGAAATATGTAAAATATCTACATATAAAACTAATGTACGCAAATGCGTTTCATATGAAGTTGCATTTGATACATGTGACATCAACAATTTTAACATAATAGTTTTTTTAAATGACACGTTTTTAGATGAAATAATTTCTAAACTATGTAAACAAACAAACGTAAAACATATTTTTTCAAAAAAAGAAATCAAAATAGATAGAACAATAATGAATATAAATGTAATTAATACTGACAAATTGTCTAAAATTATGTATGTATTAAATAGTTCAAAAATAAATAAAATAATACAAGTTACAGAACTTGATAAAAATATACAAATAAAAAATAAACCAATAAAAGAATATAACAATAATTTATATAAATTTGAACAAATATGTGTTAATAATAGTAATTTATTCGATTCAGTTTTACCTGATATAAAATTAGGATTATGTAATGAAAGTGTTTATGTTGAGTTCCGTATTTTAGAGCATACCGAGTTTTTAATAAGAAATACTATAAATAAATTAGGTAACAAGTGGTCACATACTATAGTTTGTGGAGACGATAATTACGATTCTATAAAAAAAATATGTGATAAAATAAAGAGAAATATTAAAATTATAAAACTAAATATATCAAATGTGGATCAAAATGTGTATAATAATTTATTATTATCTCTCGATTTTTGGGATTTGTTAGTTGGTGAAAAAATATTAATATATCAAAGCGACTCACTAATATTCAAAAATAATATAGAAGATTTTTTAGTTTATGATTATATTGGAGCGCCATTTAATAAATGTAGTCAAACTATATTAGCGACGGAACAGGTTGGAAATGGAGGATTAAGTTTACGTTCAAAATCGGCAATGATTAAAATATTAAATATGAAATTAGACCATATTACTTATAGCAACTTTGTAAATCAATATAAAAAAAAAATGAAACTAGATAAAATTCCAGAAGATATATATTTTTGCCAAAATATACAAACAACAAAAATTGGTAGAGTAGCTGATTACAATACGGCATTACAATTTTGCTCAGATACAATATACAATGAAGATAGTTTTGGAATGCATGCGATGTGGCATGGTTGTAGAAATTGGGAAGAGATTGTGAAATGTAAACTAACATATAACAACAATAATGCATCTAATGTTCTGACCAACAATAATATCGTTTCAAATGAAACAAAAGAAATACAACGTAACGATATTTCAAATGAAATAATTGCGGAAGATGAGTTGTATTTAAAAAAGATTAATGAATATTGCGAAATTATGTATATTACAAAAGAAGAAGTATTACAAAATCCTAAACAAGAATTTAGATATTTTTGTTACAGATATATGGATTATGTACGAATGTTAGATTTACCTTTAATAAATCAAGATAGTTATTATGAAGCAGTATTAATTGAGTTCAGATGTTTGCCACATTTAGAATTTTTAATTAGAAATTGCATACATAAGTTGGGCGAAAAATGGAGTCAAACTGTTATTTGTGGTAATAATAATTATGAGTTTATATTACAAATAGTTAAAAATATAAATAGAAACATAAAGGTTATTAAATTAGATTGTGACAATTTAAATCAAATGCAATATAGCGATATGTTAATGACATTAAATTTTTGGAAAATGTTAGTTGGTGAAAAGATATTAATTTATCAAGAGGATACTTGCATATTTAAAAACAATATAGATGAGTTTTTAGAATGGGATTATATTGGAGCTATTTTTGATGAAATTAACAACCATCAAAATGGAGGTTTAAGTTTAAGAACAAAATGTGTAATGATTGATAGCATATTAAATTGTAATTTAAATGATATACATTGTGAACATGGAGATTTTTGGATGAATTATAAAAATCATGATAAACCTCCTGAAGATATTTTTTTCACACAAAATATAAAAAATAATCTTAAAGCAAGATTAGCAACAGTAACAAAGAGCAAAATTTTTTCGAGTGAAAAATATGTAAATTTTGATAGTTTTGGAATGCATTGTTATTGGATTGGAGAACCAACTAAATGGAAAACTCATTTTAAACAATTTATATGTTCATTGATTGATAATTTATATATGAACAAATATGTGATTACTTTAAAAGAAACAAATGATAGATATATTAAGTTTAAATCTAATAATAAATTTAAAAATGTTGAAAGATTTTATGGTGTTAATGGAAAAAAAATTGACCGTGTTGATTTTTTTAATAAAGAATATGATATTAGAAAATTTAATAATTTGACAAAAGGTGAGATTGGAATATTTTTAAGTCATTGTAAAATATATGAACAAATGATCGTTAATAATGTTAAATATGCTATTATAATGGAAGATGATGTTTTGTTTACCGATAATTTTGAAAATAAATATTATAACACATTAGATTTTATTGTATCTAATAAAGTTGACTTATTTTTTTTAGCAGGACGTTTTGAAAAAAATTATTTAATAAAAAATTTTACAAATATTATTCATATTAATAATTCTGACATTGTAATTGGATATACCAATTACCCTGATAATTATATTTACAATTATAACTCATTGGATGCAATCGACAACAACTTTCGTTGGGATACTGATAAAAACTTAGCGTGCTATATTATTTCATTTGATTTGGCAAAATTTTTATTAGAAGAATTTATAAATGAAATTACTATTTGCATTCCAATAGATTTTTGGATTTTAGAAAAAATGGTATACAATAATAAAAAAATGTACAGTACAAATCCATTAATATGTCATTCAATGTTGGATGATTGTAATAGTATTTTAAAAGATGATAGAAAAAATAAAGTTCAATATATTCCTAAAATTATATACATATGTCATAAATCTTATGATAATGCTTGTAGAAATGTAAATAAATGGAAAGAAATAAATCCAAATTACAAAATAGAATTATTTAACGACGATGATTGTTCACTTTTTTTAAAAAAATCATATCCAAGTATAGTTATTGATATTTATAATTTTATTAAAGACGGACCTATAAAATCAGATTTTTTTCGATTGTGCATTTTATATAGTAAAGGAGGCATATATTGTGATAGTGATATCATTCCAATTAAATGTTTAAATGACATTATAACTAATGACATTGATTTATTAACTTGTTATATAGAACAAAATGAACAATCTTTGATTTATTCCGGAAAAAATATAATATTAAATCCTCATTTTATTGTTGCAAAAAATTCCGACCCATATATAAGACGTTGTTTATTAAAATATATTGATATGTATAATAACAAAATATCTTATAATTATTTATCGTGGAGTATAACCCGCATTTTTTCACATGAACTTTATTTTATAAGTAAATATACAGACACTTATATTTCTGTTGTAAATAATAAAAAACATACAATAAAATTATTAAAAAATGTATATAAAAATGGATATAAAAATGAATATTGCGAATTAAATAATGAAATTGTTCTATTAAATCGAAGCGATAATTATGACCAAAATCTACATTGTTTTTTAAAAATAAAAAAACAACTTATTTTTGTAGACATTTCTAAAAACGTGATAAATTTAAATCATTGTATTGTAAATAAAAAGACTACTGGAGCTAGTGAATTCCAATTTTATAATTTAATTAAATCAATGTCAAATTTTTATTCCAATATTACTTGTTTTAATGTAAGAACCAATGAAGATAATATAGATAATATTAAATATAATATTGTTGAAAATATAATGTCTTGCAACATTAATGACAACGCAATAATTATTATAAATAGATTTTTGCCAAATATTTATGGAAATATTTATAACAAAATAAAAAATAATAAAATTTATTTATGGTGCCATGATTTGCCACATTTTAGTGTATTTAAATATGATTATCAAAATGATTATTGTGAACGTAATATAATTGAAGAAATAATTAAAAATAATAGAATACAATTTGTCTTTGTAAGTAATTTTTGTAAAAATGAATATTGTGATTATTTAAAACAATATAATTATGAAATTAGTGATGACAGACAACACGTTATTTATAACATTTTTTATAATAATTTGATAAAACAAAACATTAAAAAAGATAAATATATGATAACATATGCATCTGCTTGGAACAAAGGTTTATATAAAATAATAGAAATGTTTGAAAAACTTTTAAAAATTAACAATAATTATGTGTTGCATTTAATGACACCTGGATATGAAATTCATGATTTTGAAAATTATAAAGATGAAATACAACAAAAATTTAAAAATAATATTGTGATACATAATAGTTGTGATAAAGAAAAATACTCTAATATTATCTCAAAATCTATTTGCGTTTTTGCTCCCAATTTTAAAGAAACATTTGGTTGTGTTTTTACTGAATCCTATTTTTTAGGCACTAATGTATTATATGACAATAATAGTGGAGCGGTATATGAATTAGTGAACAATAACTATTGTTGCGATTATTCAAATGTATTAAAAATATATAAATCGTTACAAAACATTTCAATAAATGATGTTAATGTAAATATTCATCCAAAATTTTTATATAAAAATATTATTGTTGATATACTAAAACTATTTGATTAACAATTATTTTCTATAACTTTTACATCACTCCATCTTTCAATTATTGTATCACGTTCATCTTCTGTTGTAAAAATTTTAAAATGTTTATCAGTTGATAGTAAGTCAATTAACATATTTTTATCTATTTTGTAATTCAATAAAAAATCATTATATTTCATATTATAATTTTTTATAGACAAATTATTAGATTTCATATCAAATTGTTTATTAAAAAATTCAAATAGATATTTATCCCAATATTGTATATTTTTGAATAAAAACTTTATCAATACTATATTCTCATATTCTATTTTAATATATCCTTGTTTAAAATTAAAATCGGTTATATAAGGTATTCCATAAAAACAACAGACTTCGTCCATTGAATGATAATTTTCTCCATGAATTAAAAAAAATTCTGTAAATATTTTCATTAGTTTATGAGTATCTATATTGTCCAAATAAAAATCTAAATGACCTTTAATGTTATAATAATTATCCAAAATACTGTTCAAATTCTGAAAAAAACTAGAAATTTTTCTACTCACTGGTTCGCGATATGAGTCAATTATATATATTTTGTCATATATTTTTTTAGAATTATTAATAACATCAAAAATACTTCCTCTCATTTTATTATTTATTTGCCAACATAAATTACTATGTTCATGTAAAGTTTTGTATCCATTTTTTTAAAAGTATCGTAAAGTGTTGTTGAACCGCATTTACCACTACAAAATACAAATATTTCATAAACATTGTTATCTATATTAGTATTAAGTTTTATTAATGATTTCTGAATATATTTATCATAATATTCAAAATATATTACATTTCTTATTCCTTCTTCAAAACTCATCTTTATTTCCCATCCTAAATCTTTCAATTTTTGATTACTTATATAATATCGATTATCATTAAACGGACTGTCTTCTATATACGTTATTTATTCATCATAATTAGTCGTATTTTTTATCTTATTTATCAATATTTTTGCCACTT
>Ga0194118_10007261_pt1 | contig 10729 bp, 8 predicted proteins | sample TA2MahsurfametaG_2_FD_148662 | JGI IMG/M metagenome (GOLD analysis project Ga0194118, IMG submission 148662) | Freshwater microbial communities from Lake Tanganyika, Tanzania - TA2015013 Mahale N5 surface | ecosystem: Environmental > Aquatic > Freshwater > Lake | place: Tanzania: Lake Tanganyika... | reverse complement strand
CTGCGCAATACGGTGGGGGATGTGCCAGGAGACTCTCGCTCTAAATGCCAATAGGCTGTTTGATCCGGCTCCAGTAAATCTAACTGATGTTGGGCAAAATACCCAATTTTCAGTTTTGGACTGCGCGTATACTGGCCTGACACCATTTGCAATTGTCCAGACAAGGTTTTGATCAACGTGGATTTTCCCGCACCATTGGCCCCCAACAGACCGATGCGATCTTTTGGTCCGATCTGTAAGGTTAAATTCCTCAATATGGCCTTATCCGTATATCCCAAAAATCCATCTTTAAAATGGGCCACAGGATTGGGGCAGTTTTCAGCGGCAGGCATACGAAATTCAAAACGGGTTTGGTTTGGAATTTTGGATAACACTTCCATCTTTTCCAACATTTTTAATCGCGATTGGGCTTGTTTTGCCTTACTGGCCTTGGCACGAAAACGATCTACAAAGGATTGCAAGTGATCGCGTTTTTGTTCTTGCTTTTCCACCATTTTTTGATGCGACTGGATTTTTTCCGCACGCCATACCATAAAGTCAGAATAATTTCCCTTGTGGGATTCGAATTTCTTTTGATTCAACCACACAATTTTTTGAACCACATTGTCCAGAAATACGCTGTCGTGAGAAATGATGATCAGTGTGCCAGAAAAGCGTTGCAACCAGCGTTCCAGCCACACAATGGCATCCAAATCCAAATGGTTGGTCGGTTCATCCAACAGCATCAATTCGCACGGTTTCATCAAGGCACGCGCCAAATTCAGACGCATTTGCCAGCCGCCAGAAAAGGATTGGGTCTCCCAGTTTTGTTGTAAGGCAGAAAAGCCCAGACCATGCAACAGTTCAGCCGCCCGAGCAGGAGCACTGTACCCATCAATGGTCGCCAATCGGTCGTGCAATGCCACAATTTCAGACGTTTTTTCCTCTTGTTCCGCCACAGTCAACTGGTTTTGAATGGATGCCCATTCCTCATCACCAGATAATACAAAATCAATGGCTGTTGTATTACTTTGTTCTAATTCTTGGGCCACAGAGGATATACGCCATTGCTTGGATACGATGACGTCGCCGGCATCTTCTTTTAATTCTTTGCGCAACAGGGACAATAATGTGGATTTTCCAGAACCATTGGCACCAATCAACCCCACTTTTTCCCCGGGGTGAATGGATAAATGGGCCTGATTCAACAGTGTTTTGGCCCCACGATTCAGAGAAACGCCTTTAAGTTCGATCATTTTGTCTTTGGTTGAAAAAGCGCGGATGGGGTGGGATTCGAACCCACGAAACGCTTGCACGTTTGCCGGTTTTCAAGACCGGTGCTTTTAACCACTCAGCCACCCATCCAATGGTTTTCATTATAAGACAGTGACTGTCAAAAATCTATCCCCAAAAACCATTCTATGGGCGTTTTTGATCAAATCCGTTATTGTGCAGTCATTTTTTCAAAAAATTGATATACATATTGGGTGCGTTGCGCTAATCCCTGAACGCCACCGTTGATGCAAAAAGTCATGTGTTTAATGATGTCTGGGCGTACACCTTGATCACACAAAGGCCACAAGGATTGATCCTGAAAAAAAAAGAGAGCAGAAACCAACGGATAGGTTGTTGCCACGGCATCGGGGTCAAGGACACAATCGTATCCGATAAATTGGCTGAATCGGGTGTAATGGTGGCGGCCTGTTAATTGCAAATATCCGCGGCCACGAAAACGAAACCCATCACCTGACGCTTCGTCTCCATTACCCATGCGCCCTGCATACACCCTAGAGGCAATCTCTTTGTCACATTTGGCGTATTGTTGTGCCACGGTGTTGTTAGGAAAATATTTGGGGAACACGGTTTTCAAACGCCGAGCAGAATAATTTAGATTTTCATACCTATGGTTAAAATGATCCGATTCATGGGCGCACTGACCTAGAAAATGGGCCAAACGACCCACCAACAATAGAGAGTCGATGGATTGATGGGGGGGGGCCCACACTTTTGTGTAATGGGCCAAATCGGATAAAATCTGATCCGGAACCATGCCGACCAGTCTGTGCAAAATACTGAAAATAGATAGAGTATAGGACATTTCAATAAATTAATAGAGCAACGTCTTTTTTATAGAATATCAAAACAGGATAGAAAAAATCCAATTTTTATTGAAAAAATACATGTGCAACCTGGGTAATACCCGCTGATGAAGCGCAGTCTGGGCAATACCCGCCGGCCACCTGGGAAAGATCAAAAAACGGTAAACATCATATGAAACACCATCAACCCTTGGGTTAGGCAAAACAGAGATTGACTGATGGGTGGGACTTGGCACCCCTAAGGATATCAGCGTTGGGTTTTTCCGATTTGAAGGCCTTTTTGTAAAGCAATGGCGCCAGCCACCGACGCATTCAGGGTGGAAAAAGCGCCGGCCGACGAAATGGATACCAGGGCATCACAGCATTGTCGCGTCAGACGACGTAATCCAACACCTTCGGAACCAATCACCAACGCCAGTGGCCATAAATCGAGATTTTCCAAGGGAATAGCCCCCTCTTCGGCCAGACCAACGCAGAAAAATCCTCTCGTCTTCAGGGTTTCCATGGCACGCACCAAATTGCTGACACTGATACACGGGATTAATTCGCTGGCACCACAAGCTGTTTTAGACACTACTCCGTCTAAAGGGGGGCAGTTGTTTTTGGTCACAATCAAGGCAGAGGCCCCAAATACAGCAGCACTGCGCCACAAAGCACCCACATTATGGGGGTCCACAATGCCGTCCAATATTAAAACCATGCCTTTTTTCGGATCCAATTCCCCGACATCGGGTGTATTTAATGGACTGGTGCGTACGGCCACACCTTGGTGTACCGCGCCACGCGGCAGCCATTGGACCAATTGATCGGTCGTGACCACACGAATGGGGCACCGTTGGGTATTGAATAGGGGTTCTGGATGTGTGCTGGTGGTATAAAGGCACTCTATATGACGGTCAGGATTGTGCAGAACTGCCTGAACAACATGCTTGCCCCACAATAAAACAGAGGGATTGTTTTTTGACTTTGATTGATTCATGGCGGATTTTTTATCATTGAATGGATGAGGGGTTGGGCCAAATGGTGCTAGAGAGAATCCATCCATATAAATGATTCTTGGGTTCCACCACATAGATCCATTGTTCATCCGCGTGTTGAATATACCGTACAATTGCTCCTTTTTTCAATAGAGCTTTTGGGGGGCTGCCTTTCCGATCTTTGCTGTACAACGGGGTGTCTTTTGTGATCAGCAGGGTCGTTTTGAACCGCAACATGGCGCCTTTTACCCAGCCCAATTCCCCTGTAAAATCTTTGATATAATACCAATTGCTGTACTTTTTTAATACTACAACAGGCCAATCGGGTGATTCATAAAACCACACCACATCGTGATCCGAACCTGGACCAGATCGCCAATTGACCTTGCTACCCAAACACGCGTATCGAGAATGGCCGTGTTGGGATTGTCGAAGGGGTTTAATCAATGGGGGGTGTGGTTTTGGGGCAACGATGCGTGAGACCATTTTTGCAGAGGTGGGGCGGTGCTTGACGATTCTGGCATCGGCGCGAGCTTGCTTGATCAGGGGGCATAACGTCTTTTTTTGGGCCGAGTGGGTAGTGGTGACGAATAAACCAGACAGAACAGACATTTTCAGAATTGACCAGGTTGGTTTTTTGTAAAAATGAAGCAAAATCAAGGGATTCATTGAAAAAATTAATGGGCTGGGGTTTTCAGATGAGTATAGTATAAGTTTTTTGGTTGGGGAAAACAAACCACGGTGGTGTTTGTGGTGGTTTTGTCGGTCTGACACTATTGACTTTGCGTGATAAAACGCGTGTAGTAAAATCAATCTTTTTTGATCAATAGGTAAAATGTCCACAGAAAAAAAACCTGTAATGGTGGCATTGTCTCAGTCCGAAACATTGCAAAATTTAAAGCAAGCTTTTGCAGGTGAATCTCAGGCCAATCGACGGTATATGTATTTTGCAACCAAGGCCGATATCGAGGGGAAAAGCGATATTGCCGAATTATTTCGATCCACCGCAGAGGGTGAAACAGGTCATGCCCATGGACATATGGATTTTTTGGCTTTTGTGGGTGACCCTGTCACGGATTGCCCCATTGGAACAAGCGAAGAAAATCTGATGTCGGCCATTCATGGTGAAACCCACGAATATACGGATATGTATCCTCATATGGCACGAAAAGCCAGGGAAGAGGGGTTTGAAGAAATTGCCGAATGGTTTGAAACATTGGCCAAAGCCGAACGATCTCATGCCAAACGATTTGAACGTGCTCTGGACGCATTGCGTGCTGGCCAGGATCATGACAACACAGCAGGCTGACCGATTAATGTATCTGTCATCAGGAAAAAACGCTCATGGTTCGTGAAAAAATCTTTAATTTACGCAAGAAAAAAAAGCCATCATCCAATCAATGGTTGTTGCGACACATGAACGATCCTTATGTGCACAAAGCCCAAGCCAAAGGGTACCGATGCCGGTCCGTGTTTAAACTGGAAGAAATCGATAAAAAGTTTCGTATTTTAAAACCAGGCATGCATGTGCTGGATTTGGGGTGTGCTCCAGGGGGGTGGTGCCAATGGACATTGCCGCTGATTGGTAAAAAAGGATTTTTGATGGGGATTGATTTATTACAGATGGACCCTCTGCCCGGTATGGAATTTATCCGTGGCGATATTACGGAACCCGTCACCCAGCACGCCATGGCGCAGGCCATTATGGCGCGATGTATGTCAAAAAACAACGACGCGGCTTTGTTGCCTGAATCGGCACCCCATGAAACCAGGGAGTCCGAATCTGTTCGATTGTTTGATGTAATCCTTAGTGATATGGCGCCATCGCTGACAGGGCATGCGCCCACAGATCGGGTGCAAATGGATGGTTTGTTGTCAGTGGTTTGGCAGGTAGCCCAAACGTGGCTGGCACCAGGCGGAGCCCTGATCGTCAAGGTGTATCATGGGGATATGATGTCGGTGGTTAGCGGGTCTTTTTCCTTAAAGAAATACATGAAACCGGATTCTAGTCGTCCAGAATCCAGAGAGATTTATATGGTGGCCACAGGCTTTAAAGGAGGAACGCGACATGGGCCGCTTTAATTCGAACTATCCATCGCTGGTGACCCAGTTGCCCCATAAACCATCAACACGGTTGTGGAAAAAATGGGCTTTTTTGCTGCTGGTATCGTCTGTTTTTGTATGTGTGGATCAGTCCATAAAATGGTTGGTTCGGCAACATGTTGCATTGGGTGAATTGCGCACGGTCACTTCTTTTTTAGATTGGACCCATGTGTGGAACCGAGGCATCAGTTTTGGATTTTTTGAATGCTATTCCTTGATCCAGAGGAGTATTTTGTGTTTTTTTGTGCTCATCTTTATTGGATTTTTACTCCTCTTGTGGTCCCAAGCCGTTACCACTAGACAACGCTGGGGCAGTATGTTGATGATTTCAGGGGCGCTGAGCAATGGCATTGACCGCGTCATTCATCAGGGGGTTTTTGATTTTATTCGTATTCACTATGCTTCTTGGGACTTTCCTGTCTTTAATGTTGCTGATATGCTGATTACCATGGGTTTCCTAGCTTTGTTGAGTGAGCATTTTCAATGGGACGCATTGGGATTTCTAAAAAAACGGCGCTAGGTTTGAGCATATTTCTTTGCGGGTGTAGTGATTTAAAGACAAATTTGGGGCTAGAAAAAAAGCCCCCAGATGCTTTTTTAATTTATTTGCCCCAACAGGGTTTACTCATTCCTCCGGAATTGGGGTTGCCTATACCTAAAGATAGTGTTTTGAATAAAAATGATTATTTGAACGATGCGGATCAGGTGATCTTGCGTCGCATTCAAACATCACCCTAGGTTCTGGTATATGGGATTTGATGAAAAATCGTGATTTATTTCAGCAAGATCTTAGTTTATTGGTCAAATCTGGGCTATGCAGCCGTAAAGAGTATGCCATTGGTTATGCCCGTGCTGTGCACGCCCTGAGACGGATAAAGATCAGAGCTGATCGTGGAGAAATACCCTTTTTGCGTGGGCCCTTTTTACCTTTGACTGACTTGTCGTTGGTTCAGGAAAATTTCAAGGGTATGCGTATGATTTTGGTGGTGGGCAGCCCTGCCAATATTGTGGGATTGCGTGCATTGTCAGGCATTATGCAATCGTGGATTTGGGTGGATGGCGCCAGACCTCGTTTGTGTTTTTTGGACGACTTGGATCCAGAAGTGTTTTGGGAATTAATGTCCATTGCCAACCCCATGACCACAGGTGTCATCGTTTTATCCGAATCCGGGGAAAGTGACCCTGTACTGTTACAATTGATGCGTTGTTTGGAATATTGGCACGGCATGATCGATCAAGAGCATTTGGCTAAGCATTTTGTGGTGGTGACATCGCAAACCTCTAGTCGATTGATGCGCATGGTGGATCGATGGAAATTGTCGTGGTGGAAATACCCCCTTGTGGCCTTTCCTCAATTGGGATGTTTTTCTCCACCATTGTTGGCCCCATTGGGTCTGGCTGGTTTTGATCGTGCGCGCTTTAATATGGGCAGCGGAACAACGTGTGCCCAGTTTTTCCAAGGACAATTAAAGGCACCATTAGAAATGGCGGCCGTTGTCTTTGCCGGACACAAAGCCCAAGCGCTGGATACCCAACGTATGTGGGGGCAGGGCAGTATTTTTCACCCCATGACATCTTGGATGCAACAAGTCAGCACACGATTAAATAAGAGCTCTCCTTATCGGTATTTTTCCAATCTAGAGCCTATGAATTCGTGCACGTTAACCACGTTGTTTTTCGAGCGTCATGTGGCCAGAGAACGTCTGGTTCCCGATTTTTGGAAAGATATTCCTGCATTAAAAACGCTGGCTCAAACGCCCATGTTGCACTGGGTAAAAGAAGAGCACGAACGGTTGTGTCAAGCCCAAGTTCAATCAGGTCATTTTTTACGCTGTATCAATGTCCACAGTTTAAACGAGGAAACATTGGGGGCGCTGTTCATGAACCATGTTTTGGAAACGTTATTGATTGACACCATGTACGATGATGCCCTGGATCCGTATTCCGTGGCATAAAAAGCCGCGGGATAGTGGTGATAAAGGATTGCCTTGACGTAGTTCTTAAACTTTTTCTGTGGCATAATGGGGGAAAAGTGTAGTTTATAAAGTTATGTTTCAAAAACTTTTGCGATTTTTTCATGATCCACAACGCAATAACCAACGTATTTTGCGACATATGAACGGATTGGTGCGTGCCATCAACGCCATGGAACCACAGTATATGGCGCTGTCAGATCAAGAATTGTCTGAAAAAACAGCAGAGTTTAAACAGGCTCTGGCTGAGGGAAAGCCCTTGGACAGCTTGTTGGTTCCAGCCTTTGCCACGGTCAGAGAAGCATCACGCCGCGTATTGGGCATGAGGCCTTTTGATGTACAGATGTACGGTGGTATGGCTTTGCACCAAGGCATGATTGCGGAAATGAAAACGGGGGAAGGTAAAACTCTGGTGGGAACCTTGCCCGTCTATTTGAACGCATTGACTGGAAAAGGGGTGCATGTGGTCACGGTCAATGATTATTTGGCCCAGAGAGACTCTTCTGTGATGCGTCCATTGTATGAATTTTTAGGCCTATCTGTGGGCTGTATCGTCCAAGACTTGAGTCATTCCCAACGACGCGCGGCGTATCATTGCGATATTACTTATGGAACGAACAATGAATTTGGTTTTGATTATTTAAAAGACAACATGAAATTTTCACCTGATGAAATGTGTCAACGTGGGTTTTCCTATGCCATTGTGGATGAGGTGGATAGCATTTTGATTGACGAAGCCAGAACCCCATTGATTATTTCTGGTCCAGCCGATGATGCATCTCATTTGTACGATCATATCAACCAGATCATTGTGCGACTGCGGGCGGAACATTACGAGATTGATGAAAAGAACAAGAGCGTAGCCTTTACCGATGCGGGATATATCGAGGTGGAACGCATGACCAAAGAGGCGGGTTTAGTCGTCGGTAAAGACCTGTTTCAAAGCGAAAACTTGATGGTTGTGCATCACTTGAATCAATCTTTGAAAGCGCATAAAAATTTTCAAAAAGATGTGGATTATATCGTCAAAGATGAAAAAGTGGTGTTGATTGATGAATTTACAGGCCGTATGATGAAGGGACGCAGATATTCCGATGGATTACACCAGGCCATCGAGGCCAAAGAGGGAGTGGAAATAGAGGTAGAAAACCAAACTTTGGCATCCATTACCTTTCAAAACTTTTTTCGCATGTATGATAAATTGTCAGGCATGACAGGAACAGGAGAGACCGAAGCCGTAGAATTCCAAGATATTTACAAGCTGCCCGTGTTAAGCATTCCCACCAATGTGCCCGTGGCGCGTCAGGATTTGGATGATGAAATTTTCAGGACTTTTGACCAAAAATTACAGCTTATTTTGCGACAAATCAAAGAATGTTATGATCGCAAACAACCCGTGTTGGTGGGAACATTAAGCATTGAAAAGTCAGAGATTTTTTCCGACGCATTGAAAAAGCTGAACATCCCGTTTCATGTTCTGAATGCGCGACATCATGAACAAGAGGCCAAAATCATTGCCCAAGCCGGTGCGCCTGGTGCCATTACCATTGCCACAAATATGGCAGGACGTGGAACGGATATCAAGTTGGGGGGCAACCTGGAGGTCATGTTGGCCGATGCGTTGCATGGCATAGAAGACGAAGACCAGCGTGCAGAAATCGAGGCATCGGTGCGTCAAAAACATGCCCAGCAAGAAGCCTTGGTCAGATCCGCTGGCGGATTGTTTGTATTGGGGACAGAGCGCAATGAAAATCGTCGCATTGACAACCAGTTGCGTGGCCGATCGGGACGACAGGGTGACCCAGGTGCATCCAAATTTTTCATCAGTTTGCAAGACGATTTGATGCGTATTTTTGGTCCAAATTTGAAAGTGATGGATTATTCCTGGCGCAAAACAGACCAATCATCGCAATCGGATAATGAGGCCATTGCGCACCCCTGGTTGACCCGATCCATTGAAAAAGCCCAACAACGGGTAGAGGCTCAACATTTTGATACGCGAAAGCATTTGTTGAAATATGCCGATGTGTTGAATGCCCAAAGAACAGCTGTTTATGATGAACGTCGTACGTTGATGCACGCAGAGGATGTCCATGATCGTGTTATGAATATTGTTGAATGCGTCATCCAGGATGTGGTTCGGGCGGCATTGGATCAAAAAAAGGCCGCTGATCAGTGGAACTGGGATTTTTTGACCCAAGAAATCCAGACCATTTTTGGTTTAACTTTGGATTTTGATGACCACGCTAAGACGTCTGCCCACAATGCTGTCAGTAAAATTCAGGCCGCTGTTCATGAAAAAATGGCGGGATTTGAGGAACAGTGGGGTACAGAAATGCGTATGCGCATGGAAAAAAGCTTGATGTTAAAGATATTGGATCAAACGTGGATTGCCCACTTGAATGCCATGGACCATTTGCGCAGCGGCATTCATTTGCAGGCGTATGGCCAAAAAGATCCGTTGAACGAGTATCGACACGAAGCATTTGTGATGTTCAAGAGCATGAAAAACCAATGGTATCGCAACTTTTTAACCATGTATTTCCAAGCCAATCCCGACCATGTCGATGCCTATGAGGATGAAGACGAGGATATGGAGGTTTTGCTGAAAAAGTGGTCATATCAACATGAATCTGGCGCGCAAGAGGACGAATCAGAGGGAGCAGAGCAGCTTATTGATTATCGCAAAATATTAGATGAATTGTTGTCTCAAGATGATGGGGATTTTGAACCAAAAGATTGGGAAGGCATGTGGTCGGATGACCAAAAACCAAAAGGTAAAAAAGACAGAGGTCCAAAAGGTTCTGGTCAACACAGTGCGGTTAAAAAGGGTCAAGCTGTAAAATCGGTCGAGAAAAAAACAGAGGAAAGATCGGGTGGTAAACTGGCAGCGAATGGACAACGTTCTGGTGGTGCAGCAGGCCCCAAGTCTGGCGCAGTGGGTGAAAAATCTGGCGCACGATCTGGTGCAAGGCCCGGTGCATCAGCCTCTGCTAGGGAAAAAGCAACGGTCAAGTCCAGTACTGGCATGAAAACGGGGATGCCATCGTCTAATTTGGGACGATCTGGAGCACGGGGGGGTATGGTTCAAGATTTTAGGGACGAAGATTGGGGTATGATTAGTCAAGAGCAGGCCCTGGTGAAAAAAGTAAAGCCCATCAAGCGCCGTGCACCATCAAAACGGGGGCCATATATTCCCAAAACCGTTGATCCCCATCTGGTGGAGCGCACGGAAAGGCAGACCTCTCAGCGTGCAGGTTACAGAAATAAAGGTCATTCTGAAGCACAAGCGCACGATGCTGGCCATGATCAGGGGAGAATCAGGGATTCCGCTGGATCTGGATTGAAAGGGCCCATGACCCGACGTGAGGGGAATGCTGCGCGTGGCCGTTCTGGTGATTCATTGGCAGAGCAATTTTACATGGCCCGTATGACGGAACAACGAGAAAAGTCTGCGGGCTCCTCGCGCGCTGTCACGCGAAGTCTCGGGGGAAAGAACGAGCATAGTCTCGGGGGAAAGAACGAGCATAGTCTCGGGGGAAAGAACGAGCATAGTCTCGGGGGAAAGAACGAGCATAGTCTCGGGGGAAAGAACGAG
>Ga0194118_10007257_pt1 | contig 10733 bp, 13 predicted proteins | sample TA2MahsurfametaG_2_FD_148662 | JGI IMG/M metagenome (GOLD analysis project Ga0194118, IMG submission 148662) | Freshwater microbial communities from Lake Tanganyika, Tanzania - TA2015013 Mahale N5 surface | ecosystem: Environmental > Aquatic > Freshwater > Lake | place: Tanzania: Lake... | reverse complement strand
ATCAACAATATTCGAGACATAATTATAAATCAATACGCAAATATCATTTATGATAAAATTTCTACGTATCAAGACATTTCTTATAAAACTGTCTATATTTTTTATGATAATCAACATGTTGAACATCAAACGCTTTTCCAATCATTAATAACCGCACTGGATACACAAAATTATAAAACGTTTATTTCATGCAATGTGGACAATTATGTTGAATTTTCGCAAATTATTTCCAAAATTCAGAATGATACCTTGTCCGATTCAATCACTTCAAATAATACATTATTCGTTTATTTTATGAATTCAATGAATGTTTACTTTCAAGTGTATGCGATTGTTGAAGACCCTGTATCAGTTGCGGATATTGCGGTTTCAAGTAATGTTCGACACTTTTCCTATTATCAATCCTACACAACCACCAATTTTATTGAAATATCCAGATTAATGCAGCAATACTTGGTTCCAAAATTTATTGATAATCCCACTCCCGTCAGCATTTCCACATTTTTTAAAAATTATCTGCGTTGTTTTTTAATTGGTCCAGCACTAACTAAATATCAGGCTAATAAATTTAATTACCTAAATTACACATTTTATGTAAAATCTCCGATCGACGCTCAATTTCTTGGGGATCATCGAATTACCATTTATAGCATAATGGTTGAAAAAGCGATTAAAATAGCTGCTAATTTATTATATCGGAATATTACAAACTTGGATTTGTTATTTAATGGCAGTCTGTATTTGGACGGAAAAAGCTTTGGTATAATAAACGAAGAGCTCACCAATAATAATTTAGATTACAGTTATTTCAATCGGCTGATCTATTTAACCTACAATTTAAAAGACATCTACTATATTTCAGAAGTGAATGTTTCTAAATTGAGCGAAGAAGCAGTTGACCCGATAAAAACTGCAATAAACGCGTTTTATCCGAAATCCCTATTAACAACTAATACTGAGCCTGAAAAAAATTTATTAAGTTCTTACACAAGTTTAATTACAAATATAAATAACCCAACCCTAGAACCGTCCGTTAATTACAATACATTAACAAATTCAACCCTTACTAGCGTTGGATTTGACATGGATTGTTCAACATTGAATAAATTTAAAACAAATCAAAGTTATAAAACCGATTTTATTTTTTCAATTTATAATATTCAGTCGATTTAAACTATGAACAATCGGTAAAATTTAAAAAATAATTTCATATATTTTATTTTATTATTATATATGGAAGCATTACCAATCACCCACGTGTCAACACGAGACATTAACAGTGTCCCAATAGGCGTTATCTACTTGACCAATCCCGAATATTCGAATATTACCAATTTCAATTTCAATCAGTATTATGTGCGCATCATTGATATTGTTCTGGAACAATTATCCATTTCCAGTTTCTATATTGTTCCGATTGGTTTAAAACTGAGCCCCACTCCGAGTCCCACTCAAACCGCTTACATAAACACCCAGTTGAATAAATACCCCACCATAACCCGGTTCTTTTGTTCGTTTCCCGATAATTTTCTGATTGTTTTATTTGAAGCGTATTTCAAATACAACCATGAAAAAATCGTGCTTTCCACGGGCAGCACGGGACTGCTCGTTAATTTCCAAGACAACGTTTTTCGGTTCGCGCAGAATGAGTATCCGCTCGTTAATTTTATTTCCAACCTGTATTTGAAGGAACCGCTGGCATTTGATCTCATATACATTCCCGGACAGTTCTTTACCGGTCGTGGAGCCGGAACCACGGACTTCATTGGCTTCGAAGAAATACTTACGGACAATAAAGTCATTAACGAATACTTGGCCACTACGAACCGATACATGATTGAAAACCCGGTGGTATTAACCAACCAACCCACTGGAATGACGCGGAATCAATTTGTTGCACAAATGCAGTCTGCGCTGTCAAATCCCGACTACTACGCACCCGGAAATAATTATTTTCAAACCAATATTCAACAATACACCATCAATTTCAATGCACTGAACACGCCGTTATTCGTTTCTAAATACGGCTTGCCTGCCATGGACGTGATAGCATGGAAAATCAATAATTTATGGATTGATCCGCAATCACAGGTTCCGAATTTGCAGCGGATGTCGTATATTGAAATTCTGTGCATGTATTTAGTATTTTTCGATTACACCCAAAATAAGGACATGATATTTATAATCACCAATTACAATTTCCCGGTTTTTATATCGGCAGTATACTACTATTTACCGTTGTTTGCGCAGCAATACAATAGACCCAATGCGGTCGATCAATTCATAAATAAAGCGCGGTTTGTTCTTACGGGGTTAAGCAACCGCAGTGAATACACATATGAGTTGTTCACGGATCCACAAACAAATACGCTGTGGTATAATTACGGGAAAACGTGGTATGAAACCATATCATCTGTAGAAACCCGCATATGCGTGCAGCGTATCGATCAAAGCATGTTTGTCTTGCTGGAAAAAATGAGTCGGGATTTGAACATGCGCTCGGGTGGAAAATACGTCGACATCAGTTCCACGCCTCAACCCGCAATTGTTGCCGCGTATAACGCGGTTGATTTTCTGTTCCACTTTGTTCAGAATGAAATAGACGTGGGACCCTTTATCCTATCATATTTCAATAATGCGACGCTGTTGCAATACGGAGATAATCTGGTGTTTAATTCGAATATGGATAATGTTTATGGTGTAAACCTGCTATCTTATTTCTTTTATGAGGGAACAGGTTCCATTGTAAACCGTAATATTTTGAATAAAGCTACAATGAATGGTGTGAATATATCCTTGGATTGTTCAACAAACCCAATTTTTTTAACAGGTGCAACATACAAACAAGACACACAAGAATACGATGCAGCAATGTCAACTTATGCAAAAATAAATAATAGTGACCCTACATCTTTAGGTTTTCAATCGGGTAAGAGGGTTGGTTGTGTTGCGGGAGAACTAAGAAAACCAGTTGAATTTAATTTATATGGGTGGGGTCCAACATGTATAAACATAGATCAAACGTTTTATTCATTATGGAAAAATTACAAAGGTGTTAAATGTCCACAACAACCTTCAACTTCAGGAGGAAACTAAAAGATTATAATAAATAAATATAAAATATTAATTATAATCCATAAGCAGAAGGATCTCCGCCACCCATCGCCCTTCCAGCATCAGGCACAGTTAACCTTGGAAAATTGCTGTTTTGAGCGGTTATATTGCGATCATTGTAATAATTAAACAAATCTTCCGGAGCACTGCATGTGCTGACTGGAACATTCTTTGGCCAGTTCCATTGGGTGCCACAGTCCGTATCGGTATATTTGCGGCCAACACCCAAACCATTGATTACGTTCATGGAATTTTTGCAAACGTTTGAATCGCATTTGGTTTGAGTTTGTTCGGGAAGCATGGTTCCTTGTTCGTAGGGTTGCACACACGGACCGCAACTCGTCATTTGAACCGTGTAGGCACGATTAATGTCCATTAATGCATCCGCATTTTGAATTAAATATTGGCGAAAATCATAGGAACTTACCAAATTATTATTACTAGCAATTAAATTATTTACATCGCATATGGGACGGTAATCGGTAAATTGACGCCCATCTGCCATACGAGGTGGACAATTAAAAAATTTGTTATTCGTAGTTTTATAACAACCGGCGCTATTCATAACTATATACTATTAGACAAATATATTTTATGGCCTGAAATTAATTTTCAAAATTATGCCCATTATCTAAAAGTCGTTGCACCAATTCATTTTTATTTCCCGAAACCATTAATCCCTTTTCCCGGCATAAATTTTTAAGTGCTGCAATTTTCGGATAATTATTACCACTTGCAGTAATATTACTTTGAGTTGAAACTAAATTATCATCAACCGCTGATGCCGGGGAATTCTCCTTAATACTTATGTTTTCCAATTTTTGGCTGGACTTGCTTATCGAGGTTTGAACGGAACTCATATTGCGAGTTGCTTGTTGTTGACTTTCCATAATATGTTCCAGATTTTCATTTGATAAATTAAAATCCTTATCGATATTGATCAATTGTTCAACGTGATAACTTGGCATGGATTCTTCTTCCATGGATTCATCATGTTCATACAAGTTATCGACCGCAATTAATATTTGTTCGTATTGTTGATGCACTTTGTCGTAAGCGCTTTCAATTTTTGCATGCAGCTTTTGATGTTGTTCCAAAATAAAATTATTATCCACGGGTGGTGCGGGTGACACACTCAGCAGCATTTGCTTCATTTCTTCCAATTTTTTATTTTGTTGCCACTGCAGATACACAATTACAAGACCAATCGCAATAGAAATCCCAAAAAGATACACGCTTTTCATTTTCTTATACTTTAACAATTAAAAAAAAATGGGAGTTTAAACGAGATTTACTTCGATATGTTCTAATATTCCATTAATATTAGGCACTTGATAAGTCATTTCTTCATAATTCGTATTCAAATATAAATTAGCCATACTGCAACAAATATTGAATTCCTTTTTGTTTTTTGGTTTTGAAAAGAGAATATACCAGCGCTTGATGTTCCATAGTTTTTCGCTGCACGTGGCATCGCGATCTATTACGGGAATATTGCCATAAAAATTCATTATGTATTGAAATTATTATGGCTTTATTTCATAAATAATTTTTATATCAATTTTCTTAAATTTTAAAAAGTTGGATTAGAATATATATGCCCTATTGCAGTTTAGAAGAGGCGTGGGCTCCGGTGAGTTATAAAAAGTCGGACGTATATGATAAAGAAGGAGACAGTATTTACCCCGAAATTTGTGCAGCGGGGACGACCAATGAACCGATGGCGCCAGCCCAAGCTCCTCAGCGAATCATGAAATCACCCAGCAGGGTAAGCCGCATGCCATTAATGAAGGAAGTCATTCTTCACAGCAGCGGGGGAGAATCGACGGACAACCAAAGCAATCAAAAACCGATTCGAAGCCAGCCAAAAAAGAAAAAACCGGCTACCAAACGGTTTGACGACAGTATTGATCAAATAATAGCAAATGTGGAAGAGGGCAACCACAGTAGTGAAGAGGAACCCTTTGATTTCAACAGCACTTATAAAGAATTGTCTAAGGATTTTGACGACGATAAAAATGAAATCATAAAAAATTTAATTGCCCAAAATGAAAAGCTCAAATCATTGTTGAAAAAAGCCACCGCATCCTCATCTAAGGGAATATTTAACATCGGGGATTTTATCATAGTTTTTTTACTGGGCGTCATTATGTTGTTTGTTTTGGATTACATTTATCGCATCGCCATAAGCCGAAACAGGTAATTTGAACATTTTTGTTTGAACATATATTCAAATTACCGATTCCAAGGGAAAACTGAAAAATGAACTACTGGAAACTTGGGGGTTTCGTCGTAAATCAAAATATTGCCATATCCTCTCACATTGGTCCATCTACGGTTATCAATTTGCGATTCGGATACTTCGTTAGTTCCCATATTAGGAGGAACCTGTGCCAAATGATGTGGTGTATAAAAATTCACTCCGTTTGGAACATTGATTCTGGGCCAATTTATTTCTCGGACTGTTCTGGGTGAACAACTCATATTTATATATATTAAACTATTGGAAAAGAAAATGGGATACGAACAAATTATAATAAATAAAAATTTGATCGATTATTAACAACCCAAGCTTGTTATACCCGAATATACCCGAAGAAAATATAAAAAATGGATTCAACCCTAAAAAACATACAATACAAAATACCGAATTTAGAAAACGGAATTATGGGACATTTTGAAAATGTTCGTGGTAGGAAAATGATTTGCAATCGACACACAGAAAACATGAATGATAACCGACGCTATTCGCGCGAGGACGGCTTTTATATGTTATCCGTGCAAAAACGCAATGAATCGCACGGCATTTTGATTTATAAAGAAAGTCAACCCAATGGGTGGGTTGATTTTCATTTATTTGACCCAAATGGCAGAAAATGGGCAAACCGTGGATACAAATTGGAAATTACATATGCAAAACCGCATACATTCACTACCATAATGTCGCCACTGAATGCGTGGAATGATCAAGGAGGCCATTGCGCACTGTGGTGTCTGGTTGCCATCGTGTTATGGAACAGTTCGTCCGATGGTTGGTCTGCTATTAAGTTGTTTGATCGAAAAATTACCAACAGTTCCCATATAAGAAAAACATTTATTGAAGGAATTTGTGAAATAATTGTTCGAGGAAAAAATTTTGACACACCATCGGAAATAAGCGATTTTATTTGTCAAGTTCGTCAGCGCATTGATGCGGTTTAATTATTGTCCTCGATTTCGGAAGGCTTCTATTTGGCCTGCATTTTTTAATGTGAGATATGCCCGCTTTATTTCATCTGCGCTAACTAGCCCGTCTTCATTCATGTCTAATTTTACATAGCCTTTGGGAATAATGCAGTAATTTGATTTTTCATGAGTGAGTTCAAGAAAAAAAATAATAAAAAATGCACTTAGAAGAATGGACGCAATTACATCCCGGGTTGCTACAAAAAATACCGTAAAAATGAGCGCCCTTCTAACAATTTTTTGATTAAAAAACATGTCATGCGTTTTTCCTAGTTCTAAAAAAATATACCGGCTTCCCAAATTTAAAAGCACCATCATAATTCCCATAAAATATTTATTATTATTTAAAAGATTTATACTGTGATTTATGTAGTCCATATACTTATTAATAATATTTTACTTTTTATTTGAATTTTTATTTGACAACTCATGAATTAAATTATGCAGCGTTGTAAATCGGTCTTCGATTCCAAATTGTTCTATGCCTTTCTCTTCATCTGCATCAACGGATGAGGTGTCTTCAAAGTGTTCGTGTTCGTCCGCTACATCATTCCGAATTATTCCGGTCATTAACAGCACCAAAAAAATAAATAAGCCATACATTCCTAAATTTAACTGTAAACTGAAATAATAAAAAGCGCAAATTAAAAAATAAAGGCCTATAAGGGGCATACGGAAATGGGATTGGTTAAACATAATAATTGCAACTAGAACACTGCCTAAAATGAGTTGATGTATGGTTATCATAGAACGCAAATAAACGGGTTATATATATTAATTGCCGATACTATTTAATCTAACTTTATACTTTTTGAAAAATCGGTCAATATTATCATTGTAGTATGTGCGCGCTTGATGATATCCGAGATCAATAAAATAAGAAATCATGGATTCATCGTTAATTTGCATTACATTTGTTTCATTGATTTCCGTAGTAATAGTAAATGGTCGATATAATTTAAGGGTGAGGTAATTGAATTTAATGTCAATCGATTTTAAAATGGATATCAAATATCGGTCTACGGATTCTATTTTATGCTCTTCTTTCTTAAAATCGATTAACAACAAACAGCCCAATATGTCGCTCATGTCATAACTCTGGCTGGCATGATGCAAGGGAAAATTATCGTAAATTGCACCATCAATAAATAATTTATTATCAAACTCGATCGGTTGAAACAAAATTGGAATGCACGTGCTTATGGTGAGTGCATCAAAGATGGACATGTCTGGGTAATTATCAACGCTGAAATAATAGCATTTGAATTCGGAAATACAGGACCCCGTAATCACCACCTTTTTTTTATATTTTTCAAAATGTTGTTGAAAAGTCATATTTATAATACCGGTTTTTTTTTCAATTAATAGTCGAATCAGTTTATACAACCGTTGCGGTTGATAGAACCCAAAATTGGAAAGAAAGGTTTCAACGTTTAAATTATCGAGCGATATCAAATCCGCAATTCGGGTTTTATGCAATAAATATTCAAGCTCTTGAAACCGGTATCCTATGGAAATGAGCACCGCCATTATTGCACCAACGGATGTTCCATAAAAACATTCAAAGTCATTTAAAATATTTATTTCTTCTAAAAATTTCAGTATGCCCAAGTATACAATTCCTTTCTGTGCACCTCCTGAAAAAACAAGACACTTCATATTTATAATTTTTTATGGCTTTTATTATTTATAATTATATTTTTGTTTCGTTTTACAAAAACCTGGTTGTATATATATATGGATAAGATATTGATTGCATTGATTGGTCTTTTGCTTGTTTTTATTGCATTTTTAGTTTATACTTATTATCAACGTCCGAATATTGAAAAGAAGGTGCAAATCAAAGAAGATTTAAATGAATATTACACAATTGAACACTTAGAAAACCGAAATAAATGTGTTTTTAAGTTGTTTTACGTAGATTGGTGTGGTCATTGTCAAAATTTTAAACCCATTTTTGAAGGCGAATTGAGTAACGCCGTCAGGAATGAACAGCTGCCCTGCAAATTAGAGATGGTTAATTGCGAAGAAAATCCCATGGAAGCAAAAAAATATAACATTCGGGGGTATCCCACGATGCTTTTTGAAAATGAAAAAAATGACGTGGTTGAATATCAGGGGGAACGAACCGCATCAGCAATAATGAAATTTTTAAAGAATATGGTAAATTAATTCATAGTTAAAATTATATGTTTTAAAAATATATAATGGCAACTACAAATTTATTGAATACATTAATGGATAATCCATTAGTTATTGGCTTAATTGCAATTGCGGTGACAGTTTATGGGCCTCGTTTATCACCCAAGCTTCCCGCATTCATCACAAATGCCTTCAACAGTTCATTATTTCGATTTGGTGTTCTATTACTCATTGTTTTTATAGGCAATCGAGATATTAGGGTCTCCATGGTGCTGGCAATTCTATTTATGATTCTATTATCGGTGGTAAATCATCAAAACCTGAAGGAAGACTTTGAACAGCAAATCAATGAATACTATGTCAATTATAATTTGTTTCAAACACGTGAATATATGACCAATAACGGAACTACTGGAATGGAAGAAGAAGAAACCAATATGGTAGAATATTTTGATTCCGCCACTCCTGCATCCGGTGCTGCAAATATGCCAGCAACAGCTATGGTGGGGGTGGGTCCCCAGGACGAAGAAGAAGCGAAAAAAAATGCAATGGAACATATGGTTCCTGGTCGAGATGATGAAAATGAAAAAAAAGAAGTGATGCAAGCAAGTGAAATAAATAAATCTTTGGTGAAAGAAGATGCCTTAAGAAATATTAATAGAATTGCGCAAGATAAGCAATTCAAATTATCCAATCAGTGCAAAAGCTTTTTCTCAGATTTGGAAAATACGGGAGCGAAATGTTTTAATGAATTTATTAAAGAAGCCAAAAAATTCAATAATTCGAATACAAGGGTAAACGAATTAGCTGCCAGCGCGCGGCAGAGAGCATCTGAAACCTAAGGAATCAATTTGAAAATCTTGTTTTGAAAAAAATATTTTGATTTAATATAATGACGACATTGGAAAATATATTGGGATCAACATATTTTTTTGGAATTTTAGCTTTATTTGTTGTAATTTATGGTCCCCGTCTATCACCCGATTTACCGGAAGGAGTGCGAAACTTATTCAACAGTCAAGCGTTTCGAGCCTTGGTTGTCTTTTTTATTTTATACAATTCAAATAGAGAGCTAGGCATTGTAATGTCAATTGTGATTGCAGTCATCTTTATAGTTATCATAAATTTGCTTCAAACGAACAACATTGTTGAAAAAGTAAAGAACGAACACTTTGAAGGGTCCAGCTGGGGTCCCAGTCCCATTTCCTGTTCAACCTACGATATGGCGCAAGCGGAATTTTTGGGAGTTCCCTTTTATCCTCTGAACGATCGAAACAACCTGTTATCGGGTCCACCCTATTATTCTCCGCAAATGGATTACAGCACCATTATACAGCAAGACGCAAACAATGGTGCCGCTGCTGCTTTGAATATGAAAGAAAAGGAAGTCATATTAGCAGCAAATAATTATAAAACGATGTTTTAACATATTATTTTCTTTTACTTAAATATAATATGGCAAATCAATTGTTATCATCTTCAAAATCGGTGTTTGGAAATGTCGGAAATAGATTAAATTCGGTTTTAGATAAAACTGAGTTAAATTTAAACACGTTGTTGGATAATCCTTATGTGTCAGTTTCCTTGAAAGTTTTCCTCGGTCTTTATGCGGCTTTTGTTGCACCCCAAGTTCCGAAAAATTTTGCGCTTTTTATGGACTCCACCATTGTGCGGGTAATCTTCGCGGCCCTGATCGTGTATAGCGCTTTAAAAGACCCAATCACCGCTTTGCTGTTATCCATTGTGTTCATTATTACGCTTCAAACCGCTTCCAAATACAAGCTTTACAGCACAACGGACAGCGTTTTATCAGCTGGTGGTATTTCGTGGTTGCCCAGCGCCAGACAGGGCGCCGTTGTGGATGGTTCCCAAACACACATTGGAAACGCACTGATGAGCGGCGTGCAGAACGTGGGCAGCGGATTGATCACGGGAGGGGAACATGTGGGAAGCGGTGCGGTGGGCTCTTTTCAACAACTTGGTGGAGGCGTTGTTGGAGGCGTCCAAAATATGGGCAGTGGATTGATAGGTGGTGTTGGCGAATTGGGCAGCGGTGTTGTGGGTGGGGTAAGCCACTTGGGTCAAGGCGTAATGCACGGCGTTCGCAATGTTGGCAGCGGTCTTGTGGGGGGAGTGCAGCAAGTAGGCAGCGGTGTTCTTGGTGGCGTTTCTAATTTGGGAAGTTGCTTGGTTGACAGCGCCGAACAAATTGGCAGCGGATTGGTGGGCGGTGCTTCTCAAATCGGAAGCGG
>Ga0194118_10007254_pt1 | contig 10734 bp, 10 predicted proteins | sample TA2MahsurfametaG_2_FD_148662 | JGI IMG/M metagenome (GOLD analysis project Ga0194118, IMG submission 148662) | Freshwater microbial communities from Lake Tanganyika, Tanzania - TA2015013 Mahale N5 surface | ecosystem: Environmental > Aquatic > Freshwater > Lake | place: Tanzania: Lake... | reverse complement strand
CCCCAAAACCCCAAAACCCCACAATTTTTAGTTCATAATTAAATAAATCTAGAATTATTAAAATGCAAACAGACCTACCCTACACAACCCAACTCACAATAGATGAATCTAGACTAGAGCTCTTGACAGACACGGTAAGCTATAAAAATCTTAAAACTTAAACGCTCTTTCTCTATAGAGTGAAATGGAGTAAATCCTGATGAGGCTGGATCATTTTTCAAATTTGATCTGTGCTTAGCAGGAGTATTACTTTAAGAGATAGCCTAACCTGCAATAAAATGAACCTTAATTGGATAATATACCTGCAACCAAGGCTTTTGTAGCCTACATTCAGAGCATTGTGCCAAAGTTAGAAGAGCTTTATTTTTGGGTGAACAATTAAGAGCCATTACTCAGCATCAGCAGGGCTAGAGTCAATATTTGGACCGTAATAGGCAATGTTTACAAAATCCACGGTAGCCAGCTCTCAGAACTAGAAATGCGCGACTGTATGTTAGTCTCCCGCGCAGTAGTGAGGGATATCGGCTCCACTAGTACGAACTATCAAGGAACGGATACGTGCTTAAGATGGCAATCTCTAAGAGATAACCCCGAGCTTTTTTAACTTTACTTGTCGACGAACTTTCTCGAACAGGTATCACTGAGCAAAAATGAGAGACTTGAGATTATGTCGCTTGCAAAACTCGCTTTGCATCTAATCAAAGCAAATGAGTTAGCCAGAGCTTTTTTAGAGTAAGGATTCTTGAGAGCAAACACGGATATTTTAGAATTTATCAAATTGAAAGATTGCTGCATGGACTTAAGTAGAAACTCGAAGGATATCGCCTTAAGTCAGCTTAAAATTACTAAAATTGATTAAATCACACCTGCTTAAGCTAAAAGTCTCAATGAGCTTACTGCAGTTATTCTATTCTTTAAGACAATTTAGGACGATTTATAAGCGCCCAGAGCGATAATGATCTGCTTGTTAGCATTTAGAGTCGCTATCAGATTTAAACTTTTAGATGAAGCTCACTACTCCGACATCACTTCTGATAAACTGCTGCCCCAACTATTCTAAATCCTTAAAGAGAGCCCGGATGAGGAGATGGCACGCCTCATACTCTAGTTGTTGACCTAGCGACTGTCGATCCAAAAATTAAGCGAGTAAGACTAAACCTATTACTTTGAGCAGTTCACTTCCGATGAAGACGACCCATCCTATTTCAATGCTGATAAAGCAGTTCTGTACTAGCTCTGGAGTCAATTGGTGTCAGCTAAAGCCTTGTATGTGGAAAGTGAGTTTTCAGCGTTTGACTAGTCTGAGGTTAGCCTGGAATTCGCTGAGGGACCCGTAAATAAATAAGTAATAAAGAGGCCAAGAATTTGTTGGTGGCTCTTTCTGATGTTTTATAATCTCTAAGGTGCCCCGACTTCCCTTCATAAAAAAAAGCCAGCCTACAAGTACTTCAGGAAGCAGCTATCCTTGATCGTGTTTGATGCACTAGCTGAGGATCCGATCACTTACTAAGATGGCGTGGTTGTCCACATGACATTCGATAATTTGCTGTCACTATGCTAGTTAAAAGTAACGAATCTAGAGTGTGAGGTTACCACGATAGTAATGTAGATGGAAACACTGGTTTAAAGGTGGTGTGACCACCTGGGCTAGCAAGTTTATTGTCCCAAATAAGACAGCGGTGTAGAACTGCTTACTTACACCTAGAAATGCCAAATACTTGGCAATATTTTAGAAATTTACCTGTAAAGATTGCTTGAGACGAAAGAACATGAGTGGGGCCAGCGAATTACAGACGGCAAAATACTTCACTTGATTAATGATAATATATTGCCGATATGCAACGAAAGTGACGAATTGAGCACAATCCTTATTACATATGTGCAATTCATCTCAGAGATAATCGATAACGAACCTAATCTTATTCGCATTTTGCTGAAACAAGGGGACGATCACACAGGTCTCATTAACAATCTGCTGAGCACACTCAAAGAATTCAAGCTTAAGCAAAAGGGAACACTTGCCTAATCCGAAACGGTGAAAGTTGTATGTAAGTTTTTGGGCCGGCTCGCTATAACCGAGTAGGGCTATGCTTGCGTGATAGCGAATGGACCAAAAGTCGTCAAGCACACTCTGGAACAGACCAGGACCCAGGATATCTAAAGGAAAGGTGGCTACGAATTTTTGGATCTGTGTCCCGCCACAGAAAATTTATTCAGAATTGATGAGGTCTGCCAAGAAATTCGTCTTCATATTCTCTCATGCATGAAAGATGCATAAGCAGCCGCGACCATCCTGTTACACCATTATAGGAAAATATTGGCAAAAGTTGACTATGATAGGTCTGTTGCAACCTATTTAGTTAACTACCCTCCTTAGGAACACAAAATCATCTTGAGTGAAAAGGAAATACTACTGAGTAACCTTCGTGTGCTTAACGTAAAAGATCCGAGATTAAAGCGAAGTTAAGTGCACTAGGATTACTTGCGAGCGCCCCAGTAGCTTGACTAGTCACTGACAAAAATATTTAGGTCGCCGGATAATTTCCAGTATATTCTCGAGCAGAGGACTGATCTTTTCGACTTAATAGAGACGGTAAATGAGATTGATTTAGCTAGTTAGGGGCTTGTTCAGCATACAGTCAGCACCATAAAGACGCTAATTATTGAGGCACTGCCACCAAAATACTACAAAAGCGTCTTAGAAACTAGACTAAAGGATGCAATCGCAACTTTTGCCAAAGTAAGCAATCTAAGCCTAGCAAAAAACTTAAATGAGCTACGATGCGACTCTACAAACAAAACTGAATTCGATAGAATGCTGCTCTACTGCCAATACACTTTCCTATCGAAAGAAAGTGACACAGTGATCAGGAAGTGGGGCCAATAAGAGCTTAGCGCTCTGACCCAGTTTGGGAGACTTCTATGCAGAAAGTGGTTTGATTAGACGGTAGAGGAGTATCTCAAGCAAAATAATAGTGATTTATATCGCTAATGCACTGCGAATATGGCCTAACCCGCCAAAATCACGGATGGTGATCTTCAGAGCTTCGTACCTATCGTAAAGATATTAGAGAAACTACATGTCCTAGTCAGAAAATAAATCGTGTTGAAACTCGGTATGATCTACCATAAGGAGTCACAATTCCCGATCATGATACTTACTAGTATTCAGTAGGCGGCCATCCCCGATGATAACCGCCGTAATGAGCGAGAGCGCGAAAATATTGACTCTGTGGATCGGGTTGAGGACTAGAACACCTTATTTGCGTTCGGGGAAACCATGGCTGATTTAGCCCACCAACTACGATTGGAAGTAGATCCTGAGGACCTTACCGAGTGGTGCGGCCACAATGAATCGACTTTACAGATGCTTAGCATGTTCACCTAGTCCAGTGACCGTGTGCCTCCACCACAACATATCGCTTTCATTTACAAAAATGGTCTTTAGCCTCTATGCTAGCTGTATAAGACACTGATCCAGATCTAGAACAATTTGTTTAATTGTTAGCAAAACGTGCCTATGGCAAGCGACACTATGCTCGAAGATAAGGATGTGCTTGGTAAAGCTCTTGTGCTAGCGTAGAAGGAGACAGTTGTAAAACTGATCTTAGCTTTTGTTTAGCTAAAGGAAAAACGTAGAGGTGTCTTGACCCAGTACAATCAGATAAAAATTCCTTCGTACACTAAGGGCAGATTCACCTGCCTCAAACACATGCAAGCAAACCAGTACAACACGCTCTTCAGTGAGCTTTTAGACTGGAAAGATGACTCGCCACACAGGCTAGCCTTGCAGCAGCGAGGCAAGAACTACGACTGTTTGATTGAGTCGGTTTTGCGGGCGTTCAACATGTAATCGTGGACTCTTCTCTATGCACGAGTCGAGAATCGGAGAGACAATGATAACTTCTTTGGTGGATTGGGTGGGGGACCATGACGTAGATAACAAAATTAACAGCAGCTGCCACAAAGAGAAGTAACCTTAGCTGAGCTGCAATAGGTGACAACATTGGGATTTGAGGAAGGTTAATCCAGGTGGGCTATCCGCATGGCTAACTATGACATAGAACGCGCGATCGACATTTTGCTCAGCAACAGTTCTGGCTTGATGGCTTACATAGCAGAGGAGACAAAAAAGTAAGATGCAGAGCAGCAGTAAAAAGAAGCTAAAATAGCAGAGCCAGACATTGATATGATTTAAACCGATCATTCCAATGACGTAACAGTCAAAGAGTTCGATGAATTTGTCAAGGCATACCAGAGCAAGCTGTTGGACTTAATTCTGCGCACAACCAACGAAACTGTGATCGACCGTGAAACATCCCTCAAACTCTTCAAGCAGTTGTCTAAGACGCTCAATGCGCAGGAGACTTGGAAGTAACTCTTTACTAGATTGCAATAATCATGCACCAGTCACCTATTGCACGTGATTTTACTGTTTTTGCAGACGCAAAAACCAAGTTTATAAATGGTGGGTCCTTTGGACGTTCTCTTGTCACATGCCACGAATCTGCTAGCTAATATAAACGTCGCAGACAATCAAGAATCGCTCTACTATCTGTGTCTGCTGCTTTACAAAGCTCATGCAGTTATCGATGGCTATATTAAGCCAGGAGATACAGAAGCGATGTGTTTGCTTGTTTTGTAGTGCCCTGAAGTCTCACAGCGGACTAAAGACCTAGTTTTACTATCAGTCTACTCAATTTTAGCGAAGCACCAGTGTAACCTTACCGCATCACCCACAGCACTAGAGTGTGCCACAGCAGCACAATATTTACAAAGTGACTTCTAGCAGCAATTGCTGAGGATTGGCCTCTACTCTAGGCAAACAGCACTGTTGACCTGCTAGTAGCTGATGTAGGAGCAGTTCACTGCGATGCTCGTATACAAGTAAAAACTTATCAAATAGATCAACTTGAGCAAGCAAGTTGATGAGACGACATTGGCCTAATTCATATTACCTGATCTGATCAGGCAGCTCTCGATGGTTACGTAGGATGCCTCTGTTATCAAAGAGTGTATCGATGAGCACTGCACTATCGTCAAATAGAACCGAAAGGTGATCATAAGGCCTAAATCAGAATTTTTAAAAGATTAGGTGGCTGAGAAGGATAGTTTAGCAAAAAGACTCAGGCAAATCAGGAAGGACCAGAAGTATTTTATCAAGGCTGTAGAGGTGGCTGATAGGAAATTTGTGGCTTAATGCTAGGATAATGAGCGAAAAGTAGTTGAGTTGATCTTAAAAGGTCTTGAGTCAACTAATCCTGTCTAGTTAATGAAGAGGTTCTAATCATAACTTGTAAATCTATGCAGATGGACTCGAGTGTACCCAAACTTGCTTCCACTGCTGAGACGCGAAGGCTCATACTCTGATTTTGCTTCACTTTTCCTTATCTTAACAAGACTATGCTCTTAAGAAGAAAAGAACGTCAACTAACTCCAAAGTGTCCTTTCACAAATTCTCTGCGCCCTTGTTGGCTATAATAACTTTACTAAAGAGGATGAGTTTGCTTTACGCTACAATTTAAAGGTGCAGCTAATAAACCAAATCGCTTTGACACTGCGCACTGAATCCGACTTGGCCAGCATACTAGTACTGAGGACGCTCTGTTTGTACAATAACATCTATGAGTTCAATAGAGTTTTAACTTCACCTCGGAGCTACTATGATACGATTGAGTATGTTGTGATGCAAACAGACATCTTGCAGTCATTGATTGTGCGGGTTGATGATATAAAGCAACGAGAGAGTGGTGGCAACTTGGAGTTGTCTTGCATTTTTGATACTGTCCGTTAGATATGTTAGTATTAGTAGGCGAGCAGCCTAAAAACAGAGAGTAAATTCAATGAGACAGGAAGTTATATTGCTTCTAAGCCATAGCAGCCAGAAGATGTGCATATGTAAGACTAGGAGGCTGTGCAGGCTGATGACCAAAATAACCTAAACCAGGAGGAAGACGACTCAAATCACCACTTGAACTAGCAAGAAGAGGACAACGACGAGGAAGAAGACTAAGTCGATGAGTACGAAGAGGATTAGCAGTTGATGGACGAGGAGAGCTCCTACTACGACGACGATGATGATGAGGAGCCACCACCCTTTGATCACCACTTTGCTAATCAGCCCAGACGTTATGAACCTCAACAAAATGACATTATTAGGAGACCCTAACCATAGCAGTAAAGAGGCGAATTCGCGTTGAGAGCTGGCGCTCGAGTCTGGGGGGATCCAGTTGAAATCAGAGGCTTCGGTGATCGGATATTTTCCAGCGCTGGCATCATCCATCGTGGGGAACCACAGAGAGCTCCTGAGGTTCAATTTGGTGACCAGTGGACCTAGTAAGAGCAACTGGCTCAACAAGTTCTCCACACCTTGTGTTAGGTTGACTAGGCAGACGACCGCATAAATAACGGTGGCGATTTCTTTATGCCAAATAGTGACCGTAATGGTAGAGATGCTAAGCCGCCCAAAAATCTTGAGGAGATGAATGATAGATATCACATGCCAAGTCTCAACAAGATGAGTGAGAAGTTTGACTGTTTGCAGCTTATGGATAGAGTTAAGCTACTTCAGCTGCTGAAAGAGAACATGAAAGACTTTACAACCCAGTTTGCTTACAAAAAAGCTGAGACGATCTAGTTTAGAACGAGCAGCTAGTTAGAGAATCAGGGCGGCCTATCCAGCAGTAGCATTATGAGGCAGCATTTCCGAGAAGTGATCGAGGCAGGTAATGACTCAATTGAAGGTCGTATCCGCATAATGGAAGCTCACATGGAGATGTTGATATAGGGTGAAAGGGATGACGGCCGCATGGTAATTCATCATTTAATGGGGGATGAGCGCGATGGTCGTGATGAACCCATCGACTTGATAGGCAACGAAATTGACAGAGATCTGCACTAGTTCAACCAGAATAGCCTCAGCGACTAGCTCTTGGATTTGTTAGTCATTCCCCCAAATGAGGATAATCAACTCTCCCTTGACTAGTAGTAGCAGTAGCAGTAGTAGTAGCAATAGTAATAGTCGTAGTAGTAGAGGGGAGATTATTAACCTAATATTAACCCGTTTATGATTCCTAGGAGTGTTTCTAATGAGTTGCCTGGATTGTTCAACTCGCTGGAAATTATCAATCCACTGTTCTAGGGCCTCTTTCCATTAGCAGATAGATAGAATGAGCCACAACACAGACCTAACAACGAAGCTTAGGAAGAATAAAAGAACGAGATTGCTCCTGTTGACGCACTATAAATATCTTCATCGTCTTCCTTTAACCAGGTGATCTAACCTGCTAATGTACCTCAACCTGCCTCCTTGTAGCAAGAAGCATAGCAGCCACAACAGCCTTAACGGTTCGCTTATGGTTATCCGATTCAAGTCTTACAAGCCAATGAGATCGATCATGAAATTCTATCGTAACTAGATGAAGAAGTGAGAAATGAGCTGCTCGGCTCCATAAACTGGCAAGCACAACCAGCCTAGCCACCAGCTCAGCCCTAATTGATTGAGCCGGTGCATCAGGCAGTGTAGTAATAGCAGCAAAATGCGGCAGAGGCCGAGGCAAACCAAATAGGGATTGATTAGGATTTCTTGGCTAACTTACCCGTTGATATTCGACAGGAGATCATTTAAAATGAGAGACTTCGGGACTAAAATCTAGGCAGACCAGAGCAGCGATAGCCTGCTTAGGCAAATGCATAGGATGCAGCTTCTTTATTAGCAGTAGTGACAGATCCCGCCCTCCGCATCGAGGTTCTTCTTAACTTATCACCCTCTACTATTCAGACCTTGCCTGAAAATCTGCGGTAAGAAGCTGAACGAGCATAGTAGAACGTACGATAAGAGCGTAGTCAGGCTCGGTAAAACATCCAGAGACTGCAAATGGAGAGGCAGCGGGAGGAATAGCATCAATTTAGAGGGCTTATGTTTGACAGGCCTCTCTCTTGGCGGTATGACAATCCATTCGCTAGGCCAGGTTAACAAGATGCCGAAGACATTAATTTGCCATTAAACCACCCCCACGCCGGCAGGGATAGAATTTCAACGATCGATGACATTGAAAAGCTACAAATTACAGCGGACCAGTGCTACTTTAGATTGTTGATTGACGACGCATACTTCTAAATTACAGCAGAGCAAAACCTAATCACACTAATTGAGAACAACTTAGTAAAACCATTCCTAGAGATCATACTTAGTTTGTCACTCACCAAGATGCTCAGTCAGACCCAGTCTTTAGACAAAGACCTGAATATTAATCTGATCCCGACCATTAACCAACTAATACTCAGCAAGCCACAAAGTATCAAATATGTACTAGAGTGGCTCATAAGACACTTTGAACAGTGCTTAAACGAAAAGAGTGAGCAGGGTCGAGTTCGAGCTATAGTTATGATTGGCGCATTAAGACTTTTAATATCGATAAATAAGGACATCGCCTAGCAAATCTTGACTGACTTCCTTACGTAGACTCAGTCTGAGATGCAGGCTCTCTTGACACACCTGCTTTAATTAAGCAATCATGAAGACAAGACAGTATCAAGAAATCTCCAGCAAGCTTTGAACGATATCCTACAAAATTCCCAGCTTGAGCCTTCTTTTAAAAAGCAGGCCATTCAAGAATAATCAATCATAAAGCTAATTGAGATGCTTCAAGTTTTGAATTTGACGTTGAATGGCCAATCCCTAGTACACAACATCGGTAAAATTTTGCTGAGAATCGGTAAGCAGAAAGCCCATCTGCACGTTATGATAATTGCCATGTGCAGACTGAAGCAGCAAGAGACCTAGAAGGCGTTAGTGGCCGGACTTCAAAGAGTCTTAAGCATGCTTGAAGGCTAAGACGTAGAGATAGACGAAGGTGGCGAAAGTTTGCATTACTCAATGAGCTAGCACTCGTAGCAACAAGTTTAGCCGCTGATGAAGATGAACATTTCAAGGATAAGTGCTGAGGAGGTGTCAGGTGTCGAAGTGGCTTTGAGGGAGACCTAGAGTGATTTAGTGTGCTCTAGGCAGATATCACAGGTGTTGACTTATTTTAAAGCGGTAGCTGATAAGCAAGAATCCAGTAAGAGTTAAATTTACATCTTGAACCAAATTTTAAGTTTCTTCAAAGACTATAAGAACCTCAAACCATTCCTAGCTGTTCTAAGGTAGCATGTTGGCTGTATTTTTGAGTTTAATCAAGTTGAGCTGAACAAGCTTAGCGAGTTGAGCGAATTGGATAAGAAAGAACTACATCAAATAAAAATGTAGCCAGTAGTCGTGTAAACCCAATCTAGCAAGCAGAAGATTTGTGTGGCTGTGTTTAAGAATGCTCAACCGGAGATTTCGGACCAGCTATTTGAGTTTTGTAAGTTTTGTATGCTAAACAAGCAAATTATCAATAAGATTTTCATGACGCAAACGAACGACACAAATAGTGTTCAATTTAACGTGGGAACTTTCGTAAAGGCGATGCCTAACATCCTGAACTTTGAGAATAAGAGGGCCTTCTTCAGAAAAGAGATCGAAAAGATGAAGAGAGAAGGTGTGCATCGCGATTCAACGAGTATTAAGATCCGCCGTAAAGATCTGTTCACGGAAGCGTACGCTTAACTGGGCAACAAGCAGGCATCAGACTTGAAAGGCAGACTCTACATAGAGTTCGTAGGGGAGGCTGGTGTTGATGCAGGCGGCCTCGCACGTGACTTCTTCATCGAGTTGTCTAGGGCTATGTTTAACCCGAACTACAGCCTGTTTAAGCTTGCTTAAAATGGTGTCACCTTCTACCCTAACGACCAAAGTCACGTCAACCCCGAGCATTTAAACTACTTCCGTTTTGTGGGCAGGATCATTGGCAAGGCTCTCTTTGATGGGCATCTACTCGAGTGCTACTTCAGTAAGCCTCTGTATAAGATGATGGTCGGGGAGGATCTCTGCTTTGAGGACTAGAAGGATTTGGATGATGACGCGTATCGAGGCTATAAGTGGTCCCTCGAGAATAACATAGATGAGCATGGCCTTTACTTCTGCATCGATCAGGATAATTTCGGCAAGATTGAGCATAAGGAGTTGTGTGAGGGCGGTGTCGATATCAAGGTCACAAATGCGAATAAACTGGACTACTTCTAGAAGCTAGCTTTCTATAAGATGTACACGATGATTAAGGAGCAAGTTGATGCGTTCCTCAAAGGATTCTATGAGCTGGTACCCAGAAACCTAGTCAAGATTTTCAGTCATTCCGAATTGGAGCTTTTGATCTCGGGCTTACCAGATTTTAATTGTAAGAGCCTTTCAAGATTTTAACAATTTCATGCTTGTAGTGAGTGACCTGCGAGCAAATACAGACTATGTTGGCTACACATAGACGTGCTAGCAAGTAAGGTGGCTCTGGCAAATTTTGGCTGAGATGAGCAAGGAGGAAATAGGCAGATTCCTTCAATTCGTCACAGGTTCAAGTAAAATCCCTCTTGAGGGCTTCAGAGCTCTTCAGGGCTAACGAGGTCCCCAACGTTTCCAGATCAAGAAAGTTGAGGATACGAACAGACTGCCGGTCGGCCACACTTGGTAAGTCTTCCTATAGCCTAATTTGTTTTTAGTTTTAATTCGTTGGATTTGCCGACTTACACGACCAAAGAAGTAATGAAAGAAAAGTTAATGTTTGCAGTGACGGAGACGAGTGATTTCGGTATAGCATGAATACTACATTCATTTATTAAATTTCAAGTATTCTATAAAGGGGTTTTGGGGTTTTGGGG
>Ga0194118_10007252_pt1 | contig 10736 bp, 25 predicted proteins | sample TA2MahsurfametaG_2_FD_148662 | JGI IMG/M metagenome (GOLD analysis project Ga0194118, IMG submission 148662) | Freshwater microbial communities from Lake Tanganyika, Tanzania - TA2015013 Mahale N5 surface | ecosystem: Environmental > Aquatic > Freshwater > Lake | place: Tanzania: Lake... | reverse complement strand
TGCTTCTTTTGCGGATTGAAGAGAAGAAATAAGATTATCAATACCATCATCAGGATGGATAGTTCTGAATATATCATATACACGAATTTTATTGCTCATTCTTTATCCTCAATAATCATATACTTTACTGATATTAATAAACCATAAATCAAGTTCAGTTATTTCAAGAGCATCATAATAAAACCTATTAAAACCAAGATGTTCCTTTCTTCGGAATTGTTTTGGAACATAGGTAATACAATAGTTCCAGTTATTGTGTGTAATACCGAAATATTGTTGTTTTATAGAACCAATAAGCTTCATTCTTTATCCTCAATCATAATCCGGATAAGTCCAGATAAGCCAATAATCGCTATAATTTGTTACTCCCGACCAAGTGTTCTTTTTATGAGGGGGAATAAGAACAAATCTTGCACATTCAATCTTATTAGTCCATTCGGCAAATTCTTCAAGAGTATCAAATTCAAAAATTTCATCTTCTGGAATATTACCATAACCATTATTAGCAAAAGTAAATTTCATTCTTTATCCTTTTTCAACGGGCAAGTATTACATACACAGAACATCCCATCAGGTTTTTTCATCATACTGAATACATAAACCATATTGGTGACATTCTTTCATTTTCTTATCAAATTCAGTTTCCACTCTATCTCTAATGGTATTTAAATCTACCGGCGTATGTTCCAATGTAGCATTAAAAAGATAAGACGGATATAGATCTGAATATTTAAAGTTTGTTCCACACTCTTCGTTGATTATTTCTACAAATTTACCGAATGAAATATCACCAGTCAAGTATTTTTGTAGAGGACCATTAATAAAAGATTTAATAAGTTCTTCTTTGTTCTTCATTCTCCACCATATTCCTTTGAAAGTTTATACTTATCTCCACTTTTCTCTATGATACCAAGTTGTTGAAGAAACTTCAACCTTTCTTCAAGAGATAGTTTTTTAAATGTTTCTAAACCTTTTAGGTTTTTTTGGTATAGTTCTTCTTTATTCACATTTCACCAAAAAAGAATATAGGTGTAGATTTTTCACCACACCTATATCCTATATCAATTTTGAATCAACCCAGAAAGCAAAATGCTATCAGGGTGAAGGTGAAGAACTCTCCGATGCCACACGATTGTTTTGATCGTTCTGTTCAACGGAAGATACATTCTCCGATGACGAGTTCGTAGGGGAAGCGACAATACCATAGATTTCATTGAAATCACTCCGCTTGAAAACACGAGAAGGACGACCGGGCTTTCCTGACTTCACCATAGCAATAGCTTCAATGTTCTTTTCATTAAACTTTTTCTGGATTGTTAGTCGTGTATGACCTGAAATCTTTTCAGCTTCATCAAGAGTGATCATTGTTTCATTCATATCACCCATTACGATTGTTGGAATCTTACTCATATTATTTCTCCTTTGTTTTAGCAATCACAACTCTGGCAGATCAATTTTAGCATGATCCTTGCTGGCTGTCAAACCTTACACGGCTGTAAGTTTATACTTACGACCATCAATCTCAACAACTTTTCCATCACAAGTATCCGCCTTCAACTTTTCAATGCCATTATGTTGTAGGGCGAAGGCGAGGGCGAGGGCGAGGACGAAGGCGAGGGAGAAGGCGAGGGCGAGGGCGATATTATACTTTCCATCAAAATCAAACACAAACTCGCCACTCAAGAAAAGATGATCGCCTTTACGAGACAACTTATATTTCTGCTTATCCTTCAAGGTGGAATAACTATATTCCTTGCGAAGTCGGTTTGTTTCGGAAAACCAATAATCGTTTAGCACATATTCAGCACCTTCTTCCATATTGTAAAAGGTTCTACGAATTGCTTCATCAGTTTGTTCAATAGTGAGAGTCATATATTTCCTTTCAACCGTCAGCGATCTTATCAAGTGTATGTGGGAAGTGTGAACATTCTTTTGCTGATTTTTGCCAAAGAACAACAACATGATTATTTAGAACTTGAATCACAACACCAACATCATCCATATATGGAATATCTTTTGCTGGTGCTCTAATACCAACTTTCCTCAAATCATCATACGGCTTCAATCTTACAAGACAACCAACATGAAAATGTGTCTTCACCATACGGTATTCCTTGGAACAGAGATAAGGAAAGTGGAGCGTTGTTTAGACGCTCCACAATCCATTACACGATTACTTACGCTGCTTCACTTCAACAGCGATAACCCGTTCATTGGTCTTGAAGTACGGGTTTCGTGCATTATCTTCGTCAGTCATCCACATACGCTGACACTTTGACGGAATAGGCTTGGGAGCACACATATCGGTCAAGATAATATGACCGTCAAAGTTCCGCTCATTCACAAACTTGGTGGGAGTATCAAAGTTCGTACCACCACAAAGAACACGCTCTGCCTTCTTCTTTTGACCCTTCTTCCAAACATAAACCTTATCTTCGGCAACACCATCATCAAATGGAATAACCGTGAACTCTGCAAGTTCAGCCAGATTATCAAGTTCAGCAAAGAACGTGATAAGCATATTATCACTCACAGAACCCGACTGGTCAATACTGATCGCAATCTTTGCAGTACGATTCGTCTTGCGACCCGCATGAATATACGGGAAACGACGATTGATCTTGCGAACACTATTCTGCTTATCTGCCTTCTGGCTGGTTTTGATAAAATACCGCAAGACCTTCTTCCAGTCAACCTTGGATTGAAGACGCTTGATAATATCCTTACGCATGGACTGTGAGATCGTACCCCACGAACCAGAACGATTAGCCTCGTTTGCAGCTTCATTCATAGCTTGACGCAAACGCTCCTTTGCGAGTTCACGCACTTCTTGTGGAATGGGATTCTTTCCATCTTCACCCCATCCTTCATGGTCGTCAAAGCCACTACCATTACCTTCACCATCTTGTGGCTGTCCGCTTCCACCACCACCTTCACCATTACCTTGGCCTTCACCTTGACCATTACCTTGACCTTGTTCCTCTTGCTTTTCCTTGATCTTGTCAAAGTAAAAGTCAGCGGATTCACCGCGAACAAAATCAGGATATGGTGCCTTGCCGGGAAGCAAACACATATCCCAAAGATTCTTAATAGAATCCTTACATTCCTTTGGAAAAATCTCGCTGTTGATCGCAAGATCAGTAGCATGATTCCACATACGCATTTGCGACTTATCAGGCATACGTCCCGTGACGTGTTCCAGAATAAGATGCATGAACTCGTGCTTCAACACGATCATAACTTCTTCATCACTCAACTTCTCAAAGAAGTCAGGATTGTAAAGCATCTCAAAGGTTCCCGAATCCGGGTTAATACAAACACCGGCAGTCGGAATCCTATTGGTGGGATACTTTTCAATATGACGAGAAAGAGCCGCATAAAACGGTTCTTCCTTGAGATAACGAGCAAGATGACGATTCAGATCATAGTTAGACGACATTGTCTTTATCCTATTGTTGCGGGTTTCTATCTGTGATCTACTGCCAGCCCCTATCATAACACGGCACGGGAAAAAAGGCAAGCAGATTGTTCGGTTGTTATATAGTTATTCTTCGTCCGCTTCTGGATCTACTGGATGACCATACTGTTGAAGCACATTTTCAGCAATAGCCATAATAATATCTAATGCTTCTGCTGAAGAATATGTTTCATCCTGTGCAACTTTAAAAATTTCCTGCAATGTTTCTACAACATCATCTTCCATATTATTCCTCCAATAGTTTGGGTTTATTGAAATTAGTATCAAAAAAAACAGTTTTATTTATTCTTTGTAATAAAACTACTACTTGCATATTGCCGTAATAATCTACTATTTCTTCAATAACAAATCCTAATTCTTTTTTACCGTCATACTTTATTTCAACTAGTTTATGCAGATATTTAGATTTCTTCATAGTGGTAGACCAGGTGGGAGTTGCACCCACGACATTCCGCTTATAAGACGGACTCTCTAACTAACTGAGATACTGGTCCATATTATAGTTTGTGATAGTTGAAATAAAACTTTTCAAGATCAGTTGTGTAAATACATTTCATTTTCTGTGAATAGCATTGTACCAACTTTACATCTTTAAGAACATTTACATTTTGCGGAGATACAAGACCCATTACAATAACAACATCATCTTTTTCCATTCTAATCAATTCAAAATTATTAGACGGCTTCAAGATATTATATTCATTATGACGAATCCAGAAAGAGCCGGGACAAACACTATTCTGGAAAGTGCTTTTCATTCTATTCTTGCGTCCCATATATCACCTATTTTGCTACTGGATATACAATAACTTCTTTGTTTCTTACCCAATCATTTAGCAAAGAAAAGCCGACTTTATTATCTTTTGTCTGATCGTAATTATCATAATATTCCCAATGAAAAAGATAATATCCTCCACCATACCAATCATTGTTATTGATTCTATCAATTATAACACCATTGTATACCAGAAACATTGGATTGTTGATTAGCACTAAATCGCCAACATCATATTTCATACAGAAATAACTTTCCACTTTCCGAACTTGATAAGTTGCTTGATTGTGGATGGATCAGCACCCCACTCTTTATGATCTCCAACATTCCAAAGCATAATATAGTGATACAGCTTATCGTCCGGGACACGAAGAACAACACCGGTACCACCAGTATCACTTTGGATCAAATCACCAACTTTGATATTGAGATTATTGTTTTCAGTCATATTTAACCCAATATTAGAAGTCAAAATCAAGAGAGCGATTCAAACGAATATTAAACGGAGTTTCCCAAGTTCCCTTTGATGTATAATCATTATCATCTTCACCAAGAACGTGATATGAATAATCATCTTGATTAAGATCTTCAAGTTCTTCAATAAATTCATTTACTGCCTTGACTTCCGGATAATCATCATACCACTTTACATCGTGAAACTCAACAAGTTTCCAGCCATTACATTCATGAATCTTGGAACCATCAATAAAGTTAGCAGCAACACGATCTTCCATTGTCTTGATAAGTTCAGAGAACCTTTCATCTTTGAGAGCAAGAAGAACATCACTACGATAACCCATATTATCTCCGGTAGTTAGTGTTAAAGAAATGGTGGATATATCTAACGCTTTCCACCGAAACGTCTTACCAGATATGGTATAATGATATAACGCCAAAGACACTTGACGGGAGAACACAATAATGTAGCCTACTATGCTAGTTGACTCCTATTCACATAGTAAGTATCATAAACACAGTCATGTCATAATCATGCTCATGTTTATACTGGTGCCGAGAGTGGGACTTGAACCCACAAGATATTGCTATCAGAAGTTTTTGAGACTTCCGTGTATACCATTCCACCATCTCGGCATAACCCTATCTGTATAAGATAGGGTATTTTTTAGGCAAGAGTCAATAGGCAATTCTTAAAAATCTTTACAACACGAATATCAGTAAAATCAACTACATCTCCACCCTCAAGAGCCACAATATTATCATCGGTTGTGAAAATCCAAGCAGCACCTTCATCACAAATAATAACATCACCTGGCTCTGGTTCAGGAACTTCAATATTCTTTGGCATATTCTTTACTGTAATTCCCACAACTTACCTCCTAATAAACACTACAACATCTCTTTCGTTGAACTTTGTTTTAGATTCACAGATTGCATTAGTTTGTTTTACAACCTTTTCAATCAATTCATAAGCAAGATTGAGATGCACTTTTTCTCTACCACGCAACCTTACAACAACTTTTACTTTAAGTTTCTTATCCAGAAACTTATTGATTTGATTAATTTTAGTAAGCAGATCGTTATCTGCAATACTAACTCGGAATTGAATTTCTTTGAATGACTTATTTTTTTGTTTATTGATAATATAATACTCCTTTGTTAATAATATACCGACGCCAACTCTGGCCTGACATTCTCAATAACAATCTCATCTTCTGGAACACTTACACTAATAACTCGTTCATGCTGAACGGTATCAGTATCACCGTGAACAAAAGAAGCGAGAAGAATAAAAAACTTACTAAACATATCTCTTTCTCCTTTATAATACAATGGTGGATCGGGTGGGGGTCGAACCCACGACCAATAGATTAAAAGTCTACTGCTCTACCAACTGAGCTACCAATCCAAAAAAGAATCCGTTTTTATCACAGAACGGATAAACTGTTTAGTGTTTTGCGGTTCAGAGTTTACACTAACAACTCCATTATCTCACTTCGGCTTCTTACCAGTCAGCAGTTCCGAAAGAAACTTGGAAGGCGAAGTTCCATCAACATTGATCTGGTGAAGAGCAGTAGTATTTTCCACCATACCCTTACCAAGAACATGCCACATCTTCATAGCAGCTTCGGAAGGCAAGCTGATGAAATACCGTGCAAGATTCTCCAACTGATCCTTGGGCATCTTCTTTGCAAGGAAACCCTTGGCCTCAATCTTATCAATAAGAGCACAATGCTCAATGATACCAAACTTCTTCACCTTATCAAACTTACCATTGACGATAACGTCTTCGGGCGTAACCTGACGATCATACTTCTCCACGAAGTCGTGAAGGGCAATCGCAGCCTCATAACCAACAAAACCAACTGCGATATTGCGAATATCCTTCATGTTGTTTTCGCTGAACATATCAGCAGAAGTCAACACATCATTACAACGCTTCCACGAACGACGAGAAGGATACACCTTATTGGGTTCAAAGTCACCCTTATGCTCAAGGTGTTCACGATTCAGATTGATGAAATCGTAAACAAACTGATTAGTATTGTTCTTCGCCCAAGTGAGCCAATCTTCCACAGTAGGCGCAAGATCAAAGGTAGTCCACCGATCAAGTTCGGCGGGGTCCATCTCACCAACCTGATATTGTGCTCCGCTTTCGCCACCGTTGACAGCGGCAACAATAAGCGTATCGGGATGGAGAGTATGACCGTTCAGCTTACGAGAATCAGTAAGTTCAAAGATACCTTGACGAACTTCAATAACTGCACGATCAACTTCATCAAGGAAGAGGAGAACGGCATTATTACACGCCATCTTGAACCAGTCCGGGGGATTCCACTTGGTAGAATCACCGGAGATCACGGGCAACCCAACAAGATCACCCTCGGTCATCTGTGATGCACGGCGTTCAACAACCGGAAGATTCCTTTCCGCTGCAATCTGATACACAACTTGCGACTTGCCAATACCGTGACGACCACGGAGAAGAAGCGGCAACTTATTATCCAGAATCGGCTTAGCGATACGGAAGAAAGTATTGAAATCGAGCTGCATTGTTTTCTCTCTCTAGTTTATCGTTATCTGACTTAGATCATCGTGCGGGATTGCCCGGTGATCTTTCCGACCCGTTGCATCATAGCATGGATCGCGTTCGCTGTCAACACACACTAACTTGCTTACAGTATAAAATACAGTAAGTGGAGCCAACGACAGGATTTGAACCTGTATCTCGCACATTACAAAAGTGGAGTTTTACCGTTAAACTACATTGGCGTGATTGGTGTTTTTATTAAGTAGAACACCAAAACTACAATACCATTACTTTTTCAAATGCTCAACAGCATAGTTAATATCTAAATGATTACCATATTCCGCACAAATACGCTGAACAACTTCTTTATCTTTCACCCATGCTTCTTCATCATCCAGATCATAGTGACCGGGAGACACAACCTTGAAACCAACGGTATTACGATACCACCGTTCGGTGGGTGCTTCTTTGCCAAGAATAAACCAATTCGGAACATGCAAATAGTTTTCTGCAAGACGCTTGCCACCATAATCATAAACATCCAAGAACTGGATTTTTACAACTTGAGAACCACTCTCTTTGTTTGGACTTCTGACGTCTTCAAAACTAATATCAATAACAAGAGCCATCTTGTCCTTTAGATCATAATGATAAAACCCATGATTATCATAACCAGAAGTATTATCAACACTAACAAGAGCACCGGGAGCAATACCCTTGTCCTTCACAATATTCCTATAGAACTTACGACGATAATCTTGATTGATATCAGCAACCACAATCATATCACTCATGATATGAGAACAGGTCTTACGATTATGACCTTCGGTGTTGCAATATGAACACTTGCGGTGTTTCCCTCTTTCCAGTCGTGCCTTTTCATTTTGAGCGGAATAACTGTTTGGATTATTCTTGATGTATTCTTTGAGTTTGGGACAACCATTACGGTTATGACCAGATGCTCCACAATAACGACAATGAATTGAACGACGATACATATCGTATCCACCTTTCTACTATATTGTTTCTGCTTGTGATCTTGTGTGGGTTTCCAGCATTGTATCACGAACGGTGGAAAACCGCAAGCACAAAGATCGGTTATTGTATTATTACTTAATAAGAAGAATACCAGCGGTATGATTCATGTTCTTCTGCGCTCAAATGAGTTCTTTCATAGATAGATTTTTGTTCCAAGGAATATACAAAATTATCAACACAAAGTTCTATTGTTATTCCTTTACCTTGGATTTTGCCAGCAGCAGAAATAGGTTTGCCTTCCACGAAACTCTTATTCTCCAATACAAATTGGCCGTTAACATAATCTAATACAACTCCATCTCCGGTTGATTTGATAAAGTCTTCAATCTTTTTATGGAACATTCTTTTTTACCCTTAACTTTTTTAGTCTATTATGTTTGATAATTGATTTGCCACTTTTTGGAACAAACCTTTGCCAATGAACATTGATAAGCCAACAACTATTACCTTTTTTTACTTCTAAAACAACACCAATATCGTCTTTTTCATATTTATAAAAACGAACAAGCTGTAATGCTTTTGCTCTCATTTGCACGAAATCACCAACTTGGAATGGTGGTATTTCTTCTGAACTTTTATTTGTCTCACTCATTAATTTTATAGCCAATTTCCTCAAAACACTTTTCGTGATTTAGATCTCCACGATATGAACCGGGAAGTTCACACCAATCAACGATATTTCCCTTTTCATCAGCAGCAAACATATAAGTTTCTGGACCCATGAATGGAACTTGACTTACTGATGTAATAACATATTTATGACCTTCAATCCTTGGTAATACTTCCCAAAGAAACTGATGATCATTAATACACTTAATTTTATTAGCAACTTTATTCGTCATTGTTTACCTTGCCCCGCTTTCTATTTTTTGACAACCACTTACGATCTTTGTGTTTTCCTGCTCCGTTTTTCTTCCAAGCATGAACAGCAAAAACATTACGAGATTTAATTTTGTTATTCATTACTTGCTCTCCACGATATTATAATTATCCAGCTTTGTCCAATTTATATCAGTTGTTTCAAAGTTATTCATATTGTGATGCATCAACTTCTTGATACAAAACTCAAGAGGAATCTCTTGTGTAACCTTTCCATTATTTGGATCAGTTGTTACAAGAGTTGCCCTTGAAATAGGAACAAGAGAACCATTATAAAGACGAACAAAAATAATATCTGGATTATAATTCTTCATAACTACTCCGCAGTTTCGGGAATACGATAAGAAACATTAATACCATCAAGCAACTTTTCACGCTTTGCCATACGGAAAAAGTTTCCCCATCCAAGACTCTGCATTACAAGCCCACCATCACTCTCCTTCATAGTATAAAGTGTCCAGTTACAAGGAAGTGACCGCATACGACCAATAACCTTCCAATGTTCCCATCGATTCTTACTATTTGGCAGATTGTGGTGAATAAATTTGGTTACACGAGAACTCCAAGAAAGAAACTGGAAGTCAAGTTCACTTGAAACAAGAAGTGAATAGATGCCAGTCACATCACCAGCACAAATAGTGTTAGGCTGCTTCTGTTTCTGCCAACTTTCATATCGTTCAGTACGAACAACAGGCTTTACAAGATCCTCTTTCATCTTTAGATGAAAAAAGTTGAACAGAGACTTTTCATCATTAAAGAAAATGATCTTGTTAGAACCCCTAACATCAATACAAAGGCTAGAAGGCTTCAAAGCATACTTCATATAGTATCTCCTTTATTTATTATCAGCAAAATAGCGATCAAAAAAGATGAAAATCAACATACAAATTGTTGGAGAATTCAACAAGCAAAGTAGAATAAGAATGTTAAACATATTTTCCTCCATCAACGAAGAAACTTCATATGGCGTTCTTCAACCTCAATAGGCTTCATTTTACCATAGGGAAGAATTGAATAACGCTTTCCACCAGCAGAATGAGAACGTGGAAGAATACCAGCATTATCAATAACAATAGCCGAGGTCCAAAGTCCGATAGGAGACTTATCAAGAGAAGAAGGAGCAACAGAATCACCAATCTTGAACTTTGGTGCGACCTTTGCGTTCACAACATAACCTTGGGCGTATTTATTATTCATAAACTTATTCCATTGTTCCTCGCTTGGAACAAACTTATCATCAGACAAAATGCTTTCAACAAGCTTTTGATGATATGGTGAACTGGTTGCGCGATAAACACCAGCAACAATCTTCATATTGTCGCGCATTTCATCTGTGAACTTATTAGCAAATTCAGTATGCTTTGCGACAGCAGCATCACTAAACTTGTCTTCAATCCTCTTGAAAGAGCTATACTGTCCCGCAGTAATACGATTGCGAACAGTAGCATACTCATTAATGCTGGTGAGAAAGTTCTTTTCCCAGTCATTAAGTCCCGGCTTCGTGATGAGATCGCGAATACGCTGCACAATACCGGGATTCGTCAGTTCTGCTTCACTAACTTCCGGAGTAACCTGTT
>Ga0194118_10007251_pt1 | contig 10736 bp, 19 predicted proteins | sample TA2MahsurfametaG_2_FD_148662 | JGI IMG/M metagenome (GOLD analysis project Ga0194118, IMG submission 148662) | Freshwater microbial communities from Lake Tanganyika, Tanzania - TA2015013 Mahale N5 surface | ecosystem: Environmental > Aquatic > Freshwater > Lake | place: Tanzania: Lake... | reverse complement strand
GGGGGTGGGCGGGGTGGGTGGGTGGGGGTGGTAAAAAGGCGCAAAAAGGGGATAAAACGGGTGGTAAAAAGGGTGGTAAAAGGGGGGTAAAAAGGGTGGTAAAAGGGGTGTAAAAAGGGGTGTTAAAAGGGGGGTGCGAAGGGCACGGCACCGCCGGGGCCGGGCGGAGCCGCCTCATCTTCACCTCCGAATCTTCCATCCCCGGCAGCCGGATCCCGGGGTCCTTTTAAAAGGGGTTTAAAAGGGGTTTAAAAGGGGTTTAAAAGGGGTTTAAAAGGGGTTTGAAAGGGGGTTTAAAAGGGGTTCAAAAGGGGTTTAAAAGGGAGGGGGGGGGTGGCGGGGGGCTGGGGAGGAGGGGGGGGAAGGCGCCGCCGGGGCTTGGCGGAGCCGCCTCATCTTCACCTTCGAATCTTCCATCCCCGGCAGCCGGATCCCGGGGTCCTTTTAAAAGGACACAAAAAATACAAAAAACGCAAAAATCCTTGTGTTTTTTTGCAGTTTTTGTGTTTTTTGCATTTAAAAGGACCCCGGGGTCCTTTAAAAGGACCCCGGGGTCCTTTAAAAGGACCCCGGGGTCCTTTGAAAGGACCCCGGGGTCCTTTAAAAAGGACCCCGGGGTCGCCGGGAAAACCGTCTTCGATTGGCAGGTCCGGCTTCGCGGTTTTTTTCAATCGCCCCCACAGGGTTGGGAAGAAATGGTGGCCTAGCAACCCCTCTGGGTCAGACGGTGTCGCAAACTTGCTGCACAAAGATATTGCATAAATTCGGGCGGGTCGCTTTCGGGGGGGGGGGAGGAATCCAATGGGGTCGACGGCCCGGCGAACCTACCTCAGCTCAAGTGGTGTGGGCTTCTGACGGCGTGAGCTCTAGATCTAGAGAAGCCAATGACTGCGGCTCCGTTCCAAGACATTTTTGAACGAGATGAAGGTGCGAACCATTCGGCATCTCACGCCGCAGTCCCTTATCGCGGAACGCGGCTGTTGTGATCCTCACAACGCTTCGCCCACACACCGCGTGCTGATTCCGGCATGCGGTTCCATGCTGCGCGGGCCTCGGCAATGCTCAGTTCACCTTTGCCGACCTTGAAGAAAAACTCGCTGACCTTGTATTTCTTGTCGGGCGTAGGATCGCCAAGAACATTCAACAAGGAACCGTCTCCATCAACGCCATCCTTATCCAAGCACCCCGACAAGCCAGAGATTGGCCCGACCGATTTCGATTTTTTCGCATGTCAGGTAGTCATAGCGCTTTACTTTGTCGATCGCTTAGATTTCATGCTAAGGCGTGGTGGGTCGGAAAGTGAGAAGGAACTCGCTGCCTCGTATGGTCTACGTCAAACCGTTCTTGCCTCGTAGTGATTCGAGCCCAACCTCCCCTCGTATTTTTCCAGTTTGGTGAAGGGCCCCCCTGCCTTGTCACGAGTCTTGCGGACGGTCCTTTTTCATGTCCTGGCCATCACCTGCCTCCTTCTCGCTCTCACAGTCCTCGGCCGCCTCTGCCGCCTCGGCCTCCGCGATTTCCTCTTCAGAATCCTCGTCGTCGTCGCCGTCTTCTTCAAGATCCTCTTCACTGTCGAGCTCATCATCGGCGGCCTTCGCCACCGCTGGTCTTTTCATGCCCTTAGCGGGCTTTTTCTTCTTGGGCTTCGCATTGCCGGTCTTTGGCTTTGTTCCCTTTGCTGCTTCCTTTTTCGGCTTCCTGGCTTTGACTTTCGCGGACTTAACTTTTTTTCCTGGTGTTTTCTTCATGGCTGCCTTCGCTGCAATAATTGCTTTCGCTTGTTTTTTCGACGGGGGTACGATATCGCCGGTCGTCTCGGCATCCTCCTCCGAAGCGGCGGGCGACGCCACGTCTATCGACTGCTTGCCACCGGGCTCCTGTCTGAATGCCAAAGAGGAAAAGGTTTGCTTGTTTAGGTCAGCGGCATGTCCGTGCGAACGATAGTGCAAGGCTAGATTTCCACAACGGAGATTTTTGGCGGAAGCGAAAGCAAGTATCTCGGGCAAGAGACTTGGTGTGCCCCATGGCACCACATTTGCCCAGAAGCAAAGAGCGAACCCCAAAGAGGCGAATTTGCCCCCGTGGCCTGCTTGAGGCCTTCGGCTTGCGCAATTCCTGTAGCAAAACTATGGTGCCAAATGAATCGCTCGCCTACGTTTCACTAGTCGATCCTGCTCCTTTGCCGTCGACGGACGAGGAGCCGTTGACGGGCTCTCGCCTCGCGTCGTCTTCGGAGCAGGAGGGGTGGCCCAGAGAGAAGCCGCTGACGAAGATTCGCCGATAAAAGCTCCCGGTGTGATCCGTTCGGTCTTGGGTGTCATTGCCGCTGGAACGCCTCCAAAGTCGGGTCGCATGGCGGTCGCTAGTTTTTCACGCAGACCCTTCATGGTTCGTGCGGGTCGGCAACCAATCGTGCTTCCACAATTGTGCCGACACAGCTCCGTAATTGTCCCCACGTTGACTAAGGGAGCATGCTCTGCACGTGTATCTTGCCCAAACCCTTCCCAGGAAAAATGTCTTTTCGTGCCAGCTCTGGAGACACAAGCGGTCGGTCGGTCGGACTGGTACATCCAAGAGTGGTCCCAAGGCTTGCTAACGTTCGGCGAGAAACCAAAGACCAAAACCGTCGACTAGTACGGCACAGAATCAGGTATCTAATCAAAGTTGAGACGGCAAAACTGTCGGATTGTTCCAGGGTCCCATTGAGGATGAATCAAAAACCTTCAACATGTATTTGGCAAACATGCACAGAGCGTGCAGGAATCACTAGAACGACGACAATTTCGGGTGGCCTCCCTTTCTAGTCGCCAAACGGCACGATTCGCGGGTGCCGTTCCCGAAGCGTTTCCGGCTAGTCGGTGCGGCTCCGGAAGCTTTTCGTGTGCCCGAACATCTAGTCGCCAAGCAGCATGCTTGAAAGTGCAGATATCGACTTCTCGGCCGGAAGCAAAACTTAAGCATGTAACTACGTAGGCCGACGGATTTGTTCGGTCTGTGCGCGCCATCGACCAATTTCTGAAAACCGCTGCTGTTCCATCTACACCCCAGAGGTTAACCAAGCATCTGTTGGTGGTTGAAAAACCGGATAGCAGACATGCAGAAGCAGAAGGCTTCCAAGTCGCTGAAAGTATTCCAAGCAACACCATACGGAAAACGCAAAAAGACGTCTTGGGAAACAGGCCCAAGTCCATACGGAAATCTTTGTGATGTTACGCCCGTCGGAAACAGCCCAAAGTCCTGACGCCCCCAAGAACGGATAAACTCATGAGGTACTTCGAGGATTTATCCTTCACTTCACTAGCTCACACGTTTTTTGGTGGCACACATGGTGCGTCTGCACGGGCACGAAAGAGGACGGTGGGAGTCATCCTGTGCTGGCCGGCTTTGCTCGGCAGCGACACTTGCAAAAAACCACGTCCTGCAAGGCTTGCCAAGATGCTTTTCGTGTCATCAAAGTTTGTGTGTAATCCGCTCTTACAGCCAGACTGGACTCTGAACGCCGTGGACTAGTTCTGGGCTCTCGCTCGGAGCAGGACTTCTCGCGCATCCTTGAAGAGCAAGCCGGCGAGTGACACTCCGGCCCTGCGATGCGAACAACACAAGACGGAAAACAACGGAAGAGCGGCCCCTTGCCCCGACATTGGTGCAGAGTATCAAGAATTCGGTCTTGACATCTTATGGGGCTCAAGGGCCCTCAACTACGGTCGCAAGTTGCCACAGGCTGACGGAGCAGCACCCCAATACCCCTCTGTCTGGCACGGCTCGCGGTATGTACACAACAAAGTTGTGATCCCCGTTCGCGAACTCAGACCTGCGTGGTTCGTCAGCATGACACAGATTGGTGGGCCGGACCGTCTCGATTTATGTCCCAGCAAACACATCTATTTTGCTAACTGTATTGGATGCTGAGTTCAAGCCCTAAACCAAGCTTGCCTAAAGGCTGGTGGCAACCAACGTTGTCCGTGAATGGCTTCCGGAGACTAGCAAGTACGTCGAGGGTGGCCCTCCTGACCGGTCCTAGTCGATTTTTGTTTGCGACGCGGGTTTGTCTTGCCTGCCGAGTCAAAGAACCAGACAGTATTTGCTCCAAGGAGTGGCACGAAGATAGACTTCTTGGGCACACAAATTTCACGGAGAGGAGGTTGATGGGTAACGAAACTGACGAATCATAGAAATTGCTTCTTAAGCGACCTGCTGCGGCATGTTGGGCTTCAACTTAATGACGCGCTTGGTGACCACGTACGGCTTTGCGATCTTCAGTGCTTTGCCGACCAACACCCTGTAGCGGAAAGCCGTCTGCAAGGCTACAGTCGGCATCGACTGTGCCAAGCTGCCAAAGATCGTGCTCGCATTCACATTGATCGGGGCTGGCCCTTCGCCCTTCGATTTCTTCTTCGCCATCTCTGAGACTTGCAACGCCTTGATCTCTTCGTCTGAGAGGAGCTTGTAGATGTGAGCTCCTTCGTCGCTGGTCGTCAACTTGTACGTCTCTCCATTTTTGCTGCCGGAGACACGCTCAACGTCGAAGAAGGACATCTTGATCGTGGCTTTGCCCTGTGAATGAACCCAATGCAATGCAGAGTAGACAGTCATGACCTCGGGCGGCTTGCCGTCCATCTCAGTCCGGTCGAGCTCGATCAAGGTCTGCTCGCCGTCTGGCATCGAGACAGGCACCCCGAATGCGCCGGCAACAGCCTTCGTGAAGGTACCGGTTCCAAACCTGGGCGAAAGCAGTGATCGCTCGAAGAAGATTCGCAGAATTACTGATACTATACGCCAGAGTTGAAGGGTTTTGTCTCGGTGAGCCCAGTCTTTAAACAATTCTCCAGATGCACACCCCCGTAAGTCGAACAAGGCCACAGCAAAGTGGCGGCCACAGCAAAGTGCCGGCCACAGCAAAGTGCCGCCTCGAAAACTTGGACCAAGGATTACATGCCAAGAGAGGAACCCCTACAAGTTTTCTGGTGAGAGACTTTCTCGGATTCTTCGCGCGGTCGGATGGGGGAAAAGAAAGTTTCACCGACCTTGCAGAAGAGCCTCAAGCCGGAGACAGGTTGCTGCTCTGTGACTTGAATAGGAAAATGGATTCGGGTGGGCCGAGGCATCGAGTTTGCAAAGGCACTTCGGGCAAGTTCCAGCACCCAACCAACTATATATTCATAAGCGATCAATGCGTCCGCACCCGCCCACGATTGTTCGCGGCTCAATCGTACGTTGCTTCGGAGACAACAAGAAGACCTTCCCGTCCTTCGTAGTAATCACGCTCACGTTGGTCACCTTGCTCTGGCACTCAGCCAGCACCTCTTCCTTCTCCTTCAAGACCTCGATGCTGTCATACTCCAATGCTTGCACATCCTCAATAGGCAAGGCTTCAGGTCGAGGGGCCGTTGGAGGAGCAAGAGCCTCGGACGACGAAGTTGACAGGAAAGTGAGCCCTGTCAAGATGTTCTCAAACTTCATCTGGTGCTCCTTGATGTCCGCCTCGAACCTGGCCTTAAAGACTTCAGGGGCAGCCATCCAAGTTTGCACGTGGCTGTCTGCGATGCGCATAGCACTGCCATCTCTGACCAACACCTCAAACTCCATGCCGCTCAAGTCGCCCATCGCCGCCTTGCCCTTCGGTCCGAGCCTTTTCAACTTCTCCTCATCTGCTTGCTCGGAGCGCTTTGTCAAGCTGTATCCCGGTGTAGTTATCCGGCCTGAGATCCACAAGTCCTCAAGCGTATCCTTTACCATCTGCTCGGCCCACGCGTGCTGGATATTGTTGTTGTGGAAGCTGATGTAGTGCAAGTTGTCGGACTCGATCGGCCAGCCAGGCGGTGGATCCACCTTCAGCGAAATCACAGCCTTGCCAGCGTCCTCGATGTAGGGGCTGATGTTAGCCACGACGAGGACCGTGCTCTTGTCGAAATTCATGCCCGACACAAGCTCCTGCACAAGCACCTTCGTGTAGTCGGGGCCCTTCGCGGCAAGAACCTGCTCCGGATGTGGCCGCTTGCGGTCGGCGAGCTTGAAATCTGACGTCATGCTCAAGCTCTCCGGGAAGGCCAAAGTTTTTTGCTCCGGCATCTGCACCACAGTGTCTGGGCGACCCCAGACGGCCAAAGTCGAATTCTCCAACCACTCGTTCTTCTCGCCGTCTTCGTAGTGAGCCGTCAGACGGCCACAAGACCATCTTCGAAAAGTCGACTTGTTCTCACCCTGATTGTAATGTTATTTCTCTTTAGCTGTGCCGGGCAGACTTGCAACCCTGACTCAAAGTCTCGATCGGCCCCGCACGGGGAGTCTCAGGCCTAGCTTCGTGGACGGTGGTGTCGTGCATTTGGAGTTCGGACCTGACGTTTTAGGCTGGACTGCCTAAAGAACTTCGGGGCACGGGCCAAGGCTATGGATCGGCCCTGTGGTCTTTTCAACCGACCTCAAAACACTTCTACGTGTTTCGGTCTTCCGGAGTCGAAGCAGAGTACGGTATTGAAGAAACATCACAAGTGGAACCGTGGGACTCGGTTTCAAGTTGATGATGAACCGACAGTCATGACTGTGCCCGACCTCCGTGAACTCCGCCTTAATCTTAGTTTCCTCGTCGTCCAACCCCTTCGCGCTGCTGTCGCTGGGAATGTCCGGAAACGTGAACGCACAGATCGTTCTGGTCGAGTTGAGATCTGAGATGGCCTTCGTCGCCTGGCAGAAGTGCCTCAGATGTTCCTTCAGCTTGCCATTGGGAACGTTGGCGTCCCCCAAGATCACGCAAAAGATGTCGGAGTCCTGAGCTCTCGAAACATCCTGAGAAGTGCTGTTAAGGAGCCCAAAATCAGCTCACAAGGTCAAAAACTAAAGGCGTGGGGCACCGCGGTATTTCATGTCAAGTCGTGACGAGTCGCGCACTGCTCGATTGCGACATGTCGCGGCTTTGCCTCCAATTGGCAAAGGTTCCCGCCGGTCCGGAGTTTACAAGGAGCTTAAGGGCAACAGTCTTTGACGATTCGAGAGGGCTCCTGGAGCGTCGGGCTCCTCGACTTGATGCTCTTTCTGAAATCAATGAAGAGCTTGACAACGTGAGCTGTTTTCTGAACAATGTGAATCTTGAAATACCTGCCCAGCCACCACTCCACGGCCTTCGCTCCTTTTTTGGTCTGCTCATCAAGCCACTCCACATAGTCGTCATGGCACAAGACCCTGGCCTCCCGGATCGCAATCGGAATTTGTAACAAACGTTCCCAGTCACGTCGCAACCCGCTCGTGAAGTAGGACCATTTCGCCGCCCGAACTTTGTTTCTCTCGTCCTCACACTCGTTGCAGATCTCCTGATCGCGCCGCTCCAAGGTCTCAATCACGATCTTTCTGTACGTCGGCAGCATGCTCAGCGACAATTGCCTCGGTTGCTGTGCGATCAGCCGCGAAAACTCCGAGTCGTAGCTGTCACGCTCGTGCAAGTCCTTCTGTAACTCGTCGAAGTCCTCTGGCGACAACTCTTGCCGGAAGAACTCAAGAGCTTGGTCCCACAAGGCGCAAACGTTGCGCAACAGCTTGACTTCGTCCGCCGATTTCCTTAGATGAGAAAGGTGCTCTAAGAGACCTCCGGAGCGGCCCCCGACTTGTTGCGACCGTTAGGGAAGTGTGGAATTCTTGTCGGCCGCGCGGTAAGGTTGCCGAAAGACAAACCTACCCAAAGCCTTCGGCCGAAGTATTTTGAGTCTCCTCGAAACTTATGTGGCATGTGTTTTTGTTTGTAACCGGCAAGCCTAAACGAAGCGAAGGACACGGAAGCAAAACATCTTCAATAGCCGTGTCACCAAGCGTCTCCTGGGAAGTCAGACCAAGCTGTCGGACCAAGCCGTTCATGAAGAGGTGGCCTAGCATACGATTCTTTATTCCACCCTCTCCTGTATTTGCTGTGGCTCTGGACCTTCACGCCCACGATCGACTTCTCGAAGTCCTTGGTCCAACGGCTGAACAAGTGCACTTGACCCCTTGGCTGCAGCGGGAGCGACCAGTCGATCATGATATACTTCTCATCCTTGAGGGGCATAAGTTTCTCGTCGGAGCCACCTTCCTCCTTGGTGATGTTCGCTTTGCTGCCAAGCCAAAGCAGCGGGTTTGTCAGCATTCGCTCCGTGAAAGCTGCATCTTTGAAGAGCCTCGCTGGACACTACATGCGGGCATGATCTGAGGGGGACTTCGTGTTTCTGACATTTCTGAGACCGACCAACGGTGCACATCTGGTATCGCTGGAAGGCAGGGCAGTTTCCCATAGACAGGAAACACCAAGTTACAGAGGTCCAAATCATGCCTACATCGGCATAACTCAGGCAACAATCAAGTCGTCCATCCAAGTCAGCCCAGGCGGATTCGCACAATGCAAACCACCCGGCCGGAAGGCTCCATTGATTGTTGCTTGGTCCACAAGAGCCTTCCGTGCAAGTGACGCTCAACGACGGTGTAGGAGTCAGCAGAGCAACGGTCCATCCAAGCACGCACGTTGCTCGCCTTCTTTTTGTCGATCGCGAGTTCGCGGTTGTCATCTCCACCCGATTCGTCGTCCGAGGAGCCGTCTGCCGGCTTGGTGAGAGCCACTTCAGGGCGGCTATGGTAGCGCATCATGGCCTGGTCGTAGCTCAAGTCGTCACCCAGATGCTTAAGGATGGCAGCCTGAGAGGCCCCCACCGAGCATGTCGAGCATGCCGAGGCCGGGTGAGTGAAGATTGCCATCACAAGCCAGGCCAAGCCCCCGCAGGTCAAACGCATGGTCGCCCCCGATGGCGAAGAGACCCTATCAAGCAACCCTCGAGGCCATCTCCACGGCCGAACCTTGGAAATTAGCTTTCAAGGCCAGACCCACGACGTTAGGCACACCACGGGCCAAAAACTCCCCCCGCCCGACCAACGCGATCCGATCCATCGTCAGTCACTCGTATTTATTCCTGAGTACCGTCCTGCAACCGAGAAAATCGATGCTGTTCAGAAAAACCTTGGCTCGAGTTTTTTGTTTTGCGGCACACGGCGTACAGGCGAAGCCGCAAAGGTCCTTAGCTCGAGATGATGGCCGGCCGAAGCGGCCACCAAAAAGGTATCTTGTCCGCTATGGTTTGTCGGGTAGATGACTTTGGGAGCATGCTGCTAGTGTTTCCCAAGCACTTTTCTGAAGCCAAAAACATACCTTGGTTTGATGCCTCCTGGGATGGTGCACGCTATCCTACCCTCGCCTCGACAAAACGACATGAGCTCGGCTAAGACTTCTCAGCCCACTGGTAACTCGTCACAGGACTGACACGGGCAGCTTGGTTCTGCCGCAAGATGGCATTGATGATGCTGTCGCTGTTCGACTTAGCATCATCCTCATAGACCGAGTTGATTCGCGCAAGGCTCTTGATGAGGATCACTGAGTCCTCGTCTGCAAGTAAGTCATCATCCTGTAGTGGCTGCGCACAGACTCGTTCAGAGTTTCGATATCATCGCTTTGATTGCGAGCACTGTCAAATTTACAAGCTTTCTTCATGATTCCTGTCCGGCCGAAACATCGAGGCATCCTTCGGGGAGCTGGATGAAATCGTAAGCTTGGCCAAAGAGACGTCCGCCTGGCTTGAGCGTGTTTCGAAATCAAGCTCGGGTCCTGAAGTTCAGGCTTGAGTCCCGTGTTTCGCGTATCGACCGACGAAAAAGATGAGACTGGCGGGCCTCTGACTGCAGGCCGACCGTTTTCCGTATCTTACATGCGTCTCTGTTTTGCATGAATTTCACGAAGCCTCCCGTCCACTACCTGTTCTGCGAGTTTTCTGCAACTTCTTCCGAGGAATCTGTGCGCAAATGCGAATCCGTGTCGGGCATGTATGCTAGGAGAGCCCAGCACATGAAAGCCGCCAAGGCCTTCGCATTACCGTCGGCAATGTGCAAGAACTTCGTGAAATCGTCTGGCTTGCTCTTGGTTCCGGTTGGGATCCGGATGCCCAGAACGTCTTTCTGTCCGAAGGAGCAAACATGACCAGATGTGCCAGCAGCTGACGACGGAATCCACCCCAATGCACAAATCGTGGTCTCGGAGTCTCGGCGAAAGTTTTAGGGGTAAAACTTGGGGGTGCCTCGCCCAAGATCATTACAACGTTTTGAGTTTGGGCAAAGCTGACGTCATCTTTATGACGGGCACCAGAAACGTGCTGGGTAGTTTTGGGTTTTACTAGCCATCATGTGGCACCTCTGCGGGTGCCCCGAAGGGGGGTTCGACGATTCACATTTAGCGGCCAATCCCATCGGCATACCTTAGTGGACTTACACGAATCTACCTGAAGCACGGTGTAGGTAATTAGGCTCGAAAGGTAAGGTATAAATTGGTGCTGGATCTGTGCCGTCATGCATTATAACAACACGAAAGTGCGGAGATGGATCGACCGCAGGAAGGTGGGGAGGGGCAGAAACTATTCACTGGTGTATATTCACACCACGGGTCCGGTAGGGTTTCCCGCTTTGCGCACCGCCTGCATCCGAGTTTTGTCAAAATGGTGATCCGCTCCGTGAGTAATTGCTTGCGACAGAAATGGGAGGGGGGCAACCCCTGGATCCGTAGCATGGATCGCGTCCTGATCTTGGTCGGTCCTCCACCTCTCCGAACGATTGGCACGGATCCCTCCTGAAGCAACCACTTGCCCCCCTCCCCCCCCGAGCCGTGGCACGTATCCACCCCCAAACCCTTGGTGCGGGCCCCCAAACCCCCCCCAAAAAAAACAAAACAAAATCTTGGAGCG
>Ga0194118_10007244_pt1 | contig 10743 bp, 10 predicted proteins | sample TA2MahsurfametaG_2_FD_148662 | JGI IMG/M metagenome (GOLD analysis project Ga0194118, IMG submission 148662) | Freshwater microbial communities from Lake Tanganyika, Tanzania - TA2015013 Mahale N5 surface | ecosystem: Environmental > Aquatic > Freshwater > Lake | place: Tanzania: Lake... | reverse complement strand
ATCTGCATTCAATATATATTTATTCCCAAAGATAATATCATTAGCAACATTTTCTTCCGCATTTTTACCAATTATTTGTTCCCTCATATTCATAATTTCCCCATAATATTGATCGAATGAAAAATCATTATACTTCTTCTTATTTTCAATATATTTCGCTTCCAGCATTTCACTCAATAAAAAATATTCATTATATCCCAAATTTTTAAATTCAATACTGAATGTTCGCAATATTTCATCCATGGCTTTTATTGTATCTACGGTTTCCAATAATGGCTCCTTTGATTTTATAATTTTCTCCGCAGTTGGCACAATATTCTTTACAATTTCCTTCCATTTCAAATCCGTTATATTTTCCTCTGGGAAAAGATATAGGGTTGCCTGCATTTTTCTATTTTCTTCCTTATTTGCTAGGTTTATTTTTTCAAATTTCAATTTTGATATCGCAAAAACTTTACAATAAGTGCCCTCTTCCCCTTTACTTAAATTCACTGGAACCATAAATTCATCCGCATTAATTATTTTAATATCATTGTATTCACCATCAATTGATGGATTCGAATTAGAATTTTGTATCATTATTTTATCACCATTCTGGAGTCCATGATTCTTCATTTCAACAATTGCACGGTCATTTTTACGGATAGCGGTTGCTTCTCCAATCATACGAATTCTATCACACCATGGCGCACCTTCTAGTAAATCTAATATAGAAGTTTGATTATCCATACCAAATACTAAAAATCCCACTATATTCACATATTCACCTGCCAATATTTGTGCAGTTTTACTTCCGATGCGCTTACCTTCATCATCATATAATTCGTAAGAAAATTGTTCTGGTCCCAACCCAGTATAAGTTTCCCAAAATTTATTATCTCGATTGAAATAACGAAACAATTTAGTTGTTTGATTTAGGAAAATTTGATAGCCAATCTCTTTTTTATTAAGTTCTTTTTTGATAATATATGGAGAATCAATGTCAAAAATTAATTTTTTAAAAGATGGATAAGATAATTTATCACGCTGGAATTCATCTATATACTGGATTTCTTGTTTTAGTTCATCCAAAAAATTATCATATTGAATTCCAGAATTAGAAGCAGTTTCAACATATTTTTCTAAAACGGAATTATCTACATTATTATCAATATCCAATTTTTTATAAATTTTCTTCTTGTCAAGTACAACAGGAATAATCCAATCAACATTAAATTCCTGATTGTATATTTTTTTCATATCAGGGTAATCATCTATTTCATCTAAATTATCAGCAACATCTTTTGACCTGTTTTTTAGATCAATCAAATGTCGCGCCATTTTCAAATATTGGGCTTGAATTCGGGGATTATTCTGCATAAAAAGGGGCAAATCACCTAATAAATTATTATACACATCAATTTCATATATATAATCATTATCAACTTTGATATTTGCATATTCATCCACCTCTTTTGTTTCTAAAATTATTTCCTCATTTGACTCTTCAAAGAATTTATTAAATGAATTCATATTATTAATAAACAAATATTTTTAATTTGTTTATTATTATTATGAATTCCAGCCAATTTATATTTCGAAAATTAGAAGAATCTGATTATGATAAGAATTATTTACAACTTCTCTCACAATTGACAGAAGTTGGACATATAACATCCAAAAATTTTTCAGAAATTTTAAGTAAAATCCAGTCACAAATCTGGGTATTTGAGGATACTAATGCAAATAAAATTGTGGCATCTGCGTCCATTTTGCTGGAACAAAAAATCATTCATTGTGGTGGAATTGTTGCACATTTAGAAGACGTTGTTGTTGATCAATCTTATCGGGGAAATCAACTTGGGCAAAAATTAATTGCCAATATTGTGGAAATAGCAAGAGAAAGTGGTGCATATAAAATAATTGCGGATTGTAAGCCAGAATTACTTTCGTTTTATTCCAAGAATGGATTTGAAAAAAGAGGAGAACAAATTGCCATTTATTTCTCCCATTAATAAATTTTTTTTCTGCATTACTCTTATAAAATGACATTCTGTTGTGATAATCCTTATCAAACAATTTGCAAAAACAAAGATTTATCCGTTTTTAAAAGTCTTATTGATTTAGCTGGGCTAAAAAATGTTGTTTGCAAATTAAAGAGGTCCACTATATTCGCCCCCACAAACCAAGGTCTTGAAAATTACCCAGCTGGTTTGATTAAATATTTAACTGATCCAGTAAATCGTGATCTTCTGCGTTCTGTTCTTCTTTACCATATTACCAGTGAAGGTGCTTATACTACACAAGAACTTGAGGCAAGTAAAGTGCTTAAAATGAAAAATGATAAAATAACTACTATCTATCGTGCGCTATACTACAATTTTGTGCCAGTTGTTCAAGATTTAATCCAGCAAAATATTAATGTCGTTGAGGGAAATATTGCAACTTATTGTTATAATTATATCCAAAAAATAGGTGGTCTTTTACTACCTGAACCAATCTATTACCCACAGGTTCTCAATCCACGCGATGAATCAGGTGAATTCTAAATGAAATACTCAGTTATCAGCTTCTGACGACCTTCTGGGCGAATATTTTGTTTTCTAGCATAAGCCCAATATTCTTCTCCATAATCGATGAATAATTCTTCACCTTCATCAATTACTCCATTTGCTACGAAAACGATATGGATTTCGTCGCAGTGTTTCTCCCAAATTATTTTGACATTAGGCTTACTGCTATGGTTCATATAGCAAATCAGGGATTCATCCTTGCCATCTATGTAGAAATCTTTGAGAACATAGGCGAAATTAAAGCGCCAGTCTTTGGATGGTTCTGCATTATGCTTGATTTCACCCATATAACATCCAAGGCGTTGTCCCTTGTAGAGTTTCTCTTTGGCGCGAACACCTTTTCCCATATCAACAGTATCAAAAATTTCAAGAATATCAGAAGATGGATAACAAATGCCAAGATTTTCAAAGCCTTTTGTAAGTTCAGGAATAAAGTCTTGATCAATAATTTGTTCAATGTATTTTTTTGAGTATTTTTGGGGTTTTTTAATAATTTTCTTCAATTGCCGCATTTTGGGCTGGATACAACACTTGCATTTGAGCTTTCCCATTTGTTAAATATTTGATGGTATGGAATGAAATAAGAATATTATTTTTCAATTTTTATAAAATTCTGTTCTTGCTTCGATATCGATTTTTGTCCAACTTCAATATTTTCCTGAGCAATATCGTAAAATTGATGCTCATAAGTGAGCATTTAATTCCCAGCACTGGGCTCAATTATTAGATCAGCTTTTTAAGGCTTTGTGCATAATTTGGCTATATTTGGTTTCATGTAAAATTTATCAATTATATTCCGGGCTAATCCTTTTTGTGTTGATTCCAAAAGATATATAAAATAAATACTATATAATTTCAATATGAATTACAAATGTGAAAATTGTGAATATGCTTCAAAAAATCATTGGAATGTAAAAATGCATAATTTATCTGCTCATTCAACAAAAGAAGAAAGAAGCAAACAGAAATATTATTGTGATATATGTGATAATGTATTTTTTTTGTTCAGCTTATTATAATAAACATATAGCAGGTAAAAGACATAAAAATATGCAAGAATATATAAATAATGATAAAATATAAATTATTTGGGTTTTTACGGTTTCATTCATAAATAACTATAAAAAATTATTATTTTTTTATAACTTATAAATAAAAAGGAAGTTCGCAAAGAATTACTCTAATATTTCATAAAAGAAAATGTAGAAAGATTTTTAGAATTTATAAATAATTTTACTTCTCCTGAATATTTATTTGACATTTATTTCACATTTCATAAAGTGAATAAATTATAATATCTATTTTCTATATATGAATTTCAATCTCAGCAATGAACAATACTATTGCGAATATTGGCGCCAACATTTTGAAAATATCCTTCGAAAGTTCGATTTAACAAAAGTCCGCCATAAGAATAATGTAGAGATTGGGCATTATGATTTCGCCACTAAAATTGGCTATGGTTTCCCCAATTGTTATCTTCCAAAGCACACAATTCACACCATTTTCAAAAATGAACCATATTATCCTAAATCCATCTCATTTGACCGGAAATGGGCGGAATTCCATACCGATGAAATCAACGAGTTTATAAACAACCGCCGAGCAGTTCTCAAAAATAATTTCGGCGTTGGAAGCAAAAATATATTTCCCGTTTATTGTGCTGCCGATGTTTTAGCTAGGATGAATAACCGAGATATGTTCATTTTACAAGAAGAAATTCCCCCATTGCTGCATAATGGGCACAAATTGGACGAACGCGTTTATTTATTAATAGTAAAAGAAGGTGCCAAATATTCTGGATATCTGTTTCAAGAGGGGCATGTAAAATTGGCGGGGTTCAAATTCTCCTCTTCTGGAACAAGCATGGGTTCTTTCGCAACAAATATCAAAGCTCCAAAACCATACTGGAGTAATCCAGTTGATTTTACTATTGATACTACTGAATTCCTGGAAAAGCATACTTCTGCAGAAAATCGGCGCAAATGGGAACAAAAAAGGCTGGAAATTATGAAGAAGATTACGCAAAAAATTATTCCTTTTATCAAACAAAAAACAACGGAATACTATAGAAAGCGGCGGAAAGAACCAAAGTTTTTATGGCATTTATACGGTCTTGATTTACTAATAGATGACGCGTATAATTTGTATTTATGCGAATTCAATGGCAAACCAGGAGTTATTTATGATAAAGTTATGCCGCGGAAAATTACGGATATTAACCGGAAAATGTGTGACCGAATATTTCTGGAATTTATTGCGACGTGGATTGTAGATTTAGATAATCGGTATTATAATGATAAAACAATAATAAAATTAGTTTGAACTATTGCGAAATTGCCTGCTTTTTAGCAGATGAAAATGCAGATGATTCTGCCATGTTGAGAACAAATGGGCGTTTTACAGCAATTGGTTGGATTGGCTGAGTAAGTTGAGCAGAAGAAGGATTTGCACTTTCGCACTTGCTTGATAATAACTTTTCAAGTTCAATTTTTGCTTCAGCATTTCCTTGGTTGGCAGCTTTTTCAAAATACTCAAAAGCTTTTTCTAAATTCTTTGCTGTTCCTTCACCAAGTTTGTACATTTCAGCCAAATTATTTTGGGCATTTGCATTTCCTTGGTTAGCAGCTTTTTCATAATACTCAAAAGCTTTTCTCATATTCTTTACTCTTACTTCACCAAGTTTGTACATTTCAGCCAAATTAATTTGAGCATATATATGTCCTTGGTTGGCAGCTTTTTCATAATATTTAAAAGCTTTTTTCATATTCTTTACTCTTACTTCACCAAGTTTGTACATTTCAGCCAAATTAAATTGGGCATATGCATTTCCTTGGTTCGCTGCTTTTTCATAATATTCAAAAGCTTTTTCCAAATTCTTTGCAGTTCCTTCACCAAGTCTATACATTTCAGCCAAATTAGATTGAGAATATACATCTCCTTGGTTAGCAGCTTTTTCGTAATATTCAAAAGCTTTTTCAAAATTTTTTGCTGTTCCTTTACCAAGTTCATACATGTAACCCAAATTACATTGGGCTTCTGCATGTCCTTGGTTGGCAGCTTTTTCAAGATACTCAAACGCTTTTTCTAAATTCTTTGCTGTTACTTCACCATAATAATACATATATCCCAAATTAAATTGAGATTTTGCATTTCCTTGGTTCGCTGCTTTTTCGTAATATTCAAAAGCTTTTTCTAAATTCTTTACTGTTCCTTCACCAAGTTCATACATTATACCCAAATTAAATTGGGCTTTTGCATGTCCTTGGTTGGCAGATTTTTCAAAATACTGAAAAGCTTTTTCCAAATTCTTTGATATTACTTCACCAAGTTTGTACATTTCAGCCAATTTAAATTGGGCATTTGCATTTCCTTGGTTAGCAGCTTTTTCATAATACTCAAAAGCTTTTTCCAAATTCCAGTTTGTTCCTTCACCAAGTTTGTACATTTCAGCCAATTTAAATTGGGCTTCTGCATATCCTTGGTTGGCAGCTTTTTCAAGATACTCAAAAGCTTTTTTCAAATTCTTTGCATTTTCTTCATATCTTTCTTTGGAATATATTGGCAAATTAAATTGGGAACCTGAAAATCTTTTATTAGTAGCTTTTTCATAATACATGTTACCCAAAGTAAATTGGGCATATTGACCTCCTTGGTTGGCAGCTTTTTCAATATATTCAAAAGCTTTTTCCAAATTCTTTGCTGTTCCTTGACCAAGTCTATAAATTATACCCAAATTAAATTGGGCACCTGCGTGTCCTTGGTTGGCAGCTTTTTCAATATATTCAAAAGCTTTTTCCAAATTCTTTGCTGTTCCTTCACCAAGTTTGTACATTTCTGCCAATTGTAATTGGGCACATACATGTCCTTGGTCGGCAGATTTTTCAATATATTGAAAAGCTTTTTCCAAATTCTTTGCTGTTCCTTCACCATTTTTATACATGTAGCCAAAAACATGTTGAGCATATACATATCCTTGGTTAGCAGCTTTTTCAAGATACTCAAAAGTTTTTTCCAAATTCTTTGCTGTTCCTTTACCAAGTTTATACATTCCTGCCAAATTAAATTGGGCACTTGCATATCCTTGATTGGCAGCTTTTTCAAAATATTCAAAAGCTTTTTCCAAATTCTTTTCTATTCCTTCACCAATTTTATACATATGACCCAACTTATTTTGGGCATTTGCATGTCCTTGGTTAGCAGCTTTTTCGAAATACTCAAAAGCTTTTTCAAAATTTTTCTCAATGCCAATACCAAAATAATACATTCCTCCCAAACAAGTTTGAGAAATTGCATGTCCTTGATTAGCAGCTTTTTCATAATACTCAAATGCTTTCTCAGGATTCTTGGCAGTGCCAATACTATTTTCATACATCATAGCAATTTGATACTGGCAAAAAAGATTTCCTTTATCAGCATCGATTTTCAATTGTTCAAAGGCAAACTTATCACTCGCTTCTTTTAATTTTTGATAGTTCATATTCGATAATTTGTAAAAATGTATTATTTTTATAAATCAATTTTTTCTATAATTACGAATTTGTGACCAAATATTTCTGAAATTTATTACATGGTTATTATTATAAAATTTTGAGATTCTGTAAAATAGTTGTGAGAAATTAAGATTTAGATTTTTTGTAGGATTTCATAAAATTCTTTTTTTCCTCTAATTGAGATACACTTTTTTCATATTCAGCTCGCCTTTTTTCAAAAATTTTAATAACTTCTTCTTTTGATGGAATCCTTTTTTCTTTTTTGATTATACCATCTGCTATTTTTTTTAATATTAAATTTTTAACATGGTTAATTCTATTATTTATATCTTGAATAGTTACTGGACCTTTTATTCTTGACATAATTATAATAAAGATAAAAATTTAATAACTTTTCTACTTTTTGAAAAATACTGGTAATTCTAGTAATTCAGCATCTTCCATTCCCAAAAATAAATCTACTGGATTTATTTTCTTTTTTTCGTTAGATTCTGCAATACATTTACCAGTATATATAAATTCTACTAATAAATACTGAATAATTACTTTACAGTAATCTACAAATATTTCCGGAATTCCATAAATTCTATAAATACTTATATTTTCCCAATTCTGTTTTGATTCTTCATATTTCAATATTTGATTTTTCATATATTTTCCTAAATTCTCAGAATAATTTTCAGAAATATATTCTAAAATAATACGTAATTTATCATCTGATGATACAGATAACCAATTTTTAAAATTCTGAATTAATTTAAAAAAATATAGATAAATAAGTTCTTTAAATGCATTTGAAAGACTCCCATTTGTCCAAATATTATTGCAGCATAAATCTGCATATAAATAAAATGTCTCTCTATGTATAAATATTTCTTCTACTATACATTGCAATTTCGGATTTATTTTTTGAAAATAAAAAACTTCAATTGGTTTTAAAAAATATCCAATTATTCCATCAAATACAGTATCTGAATTAAATATTTCAATTACAGATTCAAATGAACATTTTTTCCCATTTTCCATTAAAAATTTTCCGAAATGATGAATCATTCCGTATATTTTATCATGGATTAGTCTAGATTTCTCCGGATTTTCCGTAATAAGAAGAATATACTGGATTATATTTTTATCTTCTCGGATTGGAATACCTCTTGTATCAATTTGTAAAAGCTCATCTTCCTCTTTTTGAACATAAAATTCAATAATCTTTTTAATGTATTCTTGTAAAAATACAACAAAAGACCCAGAAATTTGAGATTTAGGTAATCCTATATTTTCGTAGAAAACCTTATTAAGAAATACCATTTTTTATTTCATATGAATCATTCAAATTATTTTTCATTTTTTTATATCATATTTTATATGAAAGAGCATAATAAAGCAATTTTATCTGGATCATTTGCCGGTGCATTTGGTTATACACTTACTCTACCATTAGACTACATAAAACAGCATATGCAAAATAATGTATCATTTGCTTCTATTCTCAAAAATACCAGTCTTAGAAATTATATGTCAGGAGGATTGATTGGAATTTCCACTATAACCCCTCAAATGGCGATAAAATATCTAGCATTCCAGCAGTTTAATCAAGTTATTGATAATAAAATGGGTGCTGCATTCTATGCTGGTTTAGTAGATGGTGCATTTCTAGGTCCAATCCTTGCTATGCAATCTTTTAAACAAATGAATCATCAAATGAAAATAAAAACAGAGTGGGATATTGTGCGTAAAAATTATGCGCGGCTTATGGTTCCCATGGCTCTTAGAAATGGTGTATATACAAGTATTGTACTAGGTGGTTATTTCACAGTTAAACCAAAAGAAACAACGTTCCTCCAGAATTTTGCAATTGCCAGTGCATTGAATATTCCTGGAACCGCTCTTTGCAGCCCATTTGATGTAATCCGCGCCAAATATACGAACCAATTGCTCCAGCAAAATAATAATGGTGGGCTATTGAAACTAGCACAGTCTGTTTATGATAAAGAGGGGCTAAAGGGATTTTACAGGGGATATTCCTCATTGTTTGTGAATTTCGCATTAAGGTTCCCAATTACGTTTGCACTCCAATTTCAAATACTTAAATTATTATAATTTTTTACAAAATCAACGACGTGCAACACCACCACGAACCATTTGTTCATAAATGGAAAGTTTCCTTGCTGTTGGCAAAATTGGCTCAATTTTGTCTCCTCCAATAAAATCCTCTAAGAAATCAGCTTCACAAACACTATTTGTAAAATCTTGCTTTACTTTTGCAGCATGCTGTCTAAGAAGAGGATGATTTCTTGTAAGAGGACATAATTGAAAATCTCTTTGTCTGCATTGAGGACATGGTGGCGGATTGTGATGATGAGCCAAACACAAATTTTCAAAACATTTGGTGTGAATCGGATATCCACAACAGCTCAAAAGTTTTGATTGAGATCCAATCACATATTCTTGACAAATATGGCAAATTGGGATACCATCTAAGCCCTGTTTTCCAAGTTCTTGTTTGCATCCTTCCAATTCTAAAGTCAATTCAGCAATTTTGGCTTCCAACTCCGTATTCTTTGAAGTCTGGAAATCTAGTAATTGTTGAAACATAATTTTTTCCTTTCTTGCCTCTTCTTGATGTATTTTAAAAAAACGACCATGTGATTGAATTGCTGATTCAGCAGCTGTTAATTTTGCTGCTAATTTATCTTTTTGATGTTTGATGTCCGTTATTTTTTTGCTATCTCTCAAAAGTTTGTCTTTTTCAGATGGAGTTAATCCACTTGAATCATATAAGCTTGAGATAAGCTGCGTTTCACTTGGACCAAGTTTGAGTTCCTTTGAAAAACTGCAAAGTTCTTCAAAGAAAAATAATTTGTCTGAAATGGAAAGTATGTTTTTATCATCCATTATTGCTTCTGGAATCAAAATATTTCCTGCATATTTCTGTTCAAATTCCATAAATTCTCTTGACATCCAAAGTTCAGTGAAAAAGGCTTCCCACATTTTTTTGGAATCAGATTGATGACGCATCATATTGATTTCCATGTAAGCACCTTTGAAATCTTGAGTGAATTTGTCAAGAAATTTTTGGTCTTGTTCATCAAAACTCAAACTTTTTTCGCAAAGATTGGTGAATTTTTTGAACTTTGCTAGAATTATCTTGCATGTTTTTTGTATAAAAAAATCTTGTGGATTCTTAACAATTAACCGGGCAATCAACCACATCGACAAAATTGAACGTCCATTTTGAATAGTTCTTTCACAATTAATTTCTGACATTTTTATTAATAATCATCAATATTAATGTTAAATTTTGATTCAATTTTTTGTTAAATTATAAAGAAGTCAAAAAGGCAAGTTTCCTATCTTTTTAATCCTCTTCTTAATCGATTAGCCTTTCAGCAGAATCGAGCTGGCTTACAGAAATATCCCCAATTGGATTCTCTCTTATCACCATTTTTTTCGAAAACGAAAATAATATCTTTTATTATTTTCTACACCCGTAGATGCTTTCTTATATATCAAAATTATTCAAAAATAATTTTTATTATCTTAAGCCAACTCACACGATATGTGCTTATTACTCAAGACAATCCATTAAAAAATCATTTAAATAATTAATCAATTTTTTTAACAGTAAATAAATACCATAGTAAAGTACATTCTGGAATTTTGCCTGGGATATACTTTTTCATGACTTGATTGTATAA
>Ga0194118_10007242_pt1 | contig 10744 bp, 7 predicted proteins | sample TA2MahsurfametaG_2_FD_148662 | JGI IMG/M metagenome (GOLD analysis project Ga0194118, IMG submission 148662) | Freshwater microbial communities from Lake Tanganyika, Tanzania - TA2015013 Mahale N5 surface | ecosystem: Environmental > Aquatic > Freshwater > Lake | place: Tanzania: Lake Tanganyika... | reverse complement strand
ACCAATATAATAATGACCATCAAGATATTGTAAGCTATATATTTTACCATTTTTATAATCAATTGGCATTTTATATATATATAATCAAGTATTATTTTTAATATTCAAATTTAAACGTAAAAAAATAAGAATATATTTTTTATACCGTAATATATATTTCCATATAGTGGGGTCAGCAAGTACGAATATATTGCCAAGCCATCTCTTCACATATCAATTCCCACGTCTTATCTTGTACATACAGTTTATCACGATTTTTCAAGCGAGCAAAACAATGCAGGAACTCATCCATCTCAAGTAATTCACAAAACTTGTACAAGACATAGCTATAAGATAAAAAGTTCTTTCTGCCTTTTGGACAATATTTCTTAAAGGCAGGTTGAATTTCTCTAAACATATGACGAAGTTTTTCTTCATTTTCACGACTCATAAATGGAGCATTTTGACCATTTAGCCTATTAATAATGTGTGGAATATGTTCATAGTATTTTGAACGATTCATACCACGTAAAATTTCTCTCATTTTAGCTGGTTTCAAAGTTGACATATCTGTGATACGTTCCTTCTTAAGTTGTAAAAGAATTGCATCATAAATATCTTGAGGAATTTCTGTAGATTCTTTTGCTTGAAATTGTGCAAGCCATTCATTAAAATGGTTAATCTTCTTATAGGCATAATATGACACTTCACGAGGAGGATCCTTATAGGATGGTTTATCACTATCTATGAGAATTAATTCTTGATATCCACATGAAGGACAAGTAAGATTTGCTTCATTCATACACATAATCATTTCATCTCCACAAGCTATACATTCTGTCCAAAGATCATCAGATTCAAAAGTATCTGTTTTTGCCATTGTTGGATCTTCATTTAATAAATATTGATTCAAGAGTTCATTACGACCCTTTTTTGGTGCAGATTGGGGAATAACTAAACTATTTGAAACTGATCCTTCTTCAGTTGCAACTTCTTCTAAAATTGCTAAAATACTGCCAGGTTTTGCTTTCGTAATATTACCTACAGGAGCTGTTCCTTGATGAATTTTATCTTGCATATCATAATAATTAAACAGTATATCACCTGATCTTAAAAAATAATCACTAATATCTGTATCTGTTTCAATTGATTTTACCTTTTTTTCAAGATTTTCAATTTGCCTCTCTAATCGCCAACTTTCCATATCAGAAGCAGTTTCTGTGAGTTTCTTACGTAATTTTTCAAGTTCAGACTTATAGTCTGTTACTTTACTTTTTTCATCAAGAAGACTTTGTATCTTTTGGCCATGAATTGCATCAAGTGTGGTACGAGCCTCCGGATTTGCACGCTTAGAACTTTTCATTTTGAAAAATGCAGTTGCATCACTCATGCCAACAAAAGATTATGTAAATAACTATTGAAGTATTTAAATCCCTACATGTTTTACTTTTGCGTTTTGTTAATTTTTGTGGTTCCGGCAAAATTTTTTTGTCAACTAGAGGTATAAGAAAATGACAGGCGGTGGTCTAATGCAGCTCGTAGCTTATGGTGCTCAGGATGTTTACCTAACTGGTAACCCCCAGATTACTTTTTTCAAGGTAGTGTACCGCAGGCACACTAACTTTGCAATGGAATCCATTGAAAACCCCTTCAACGGTGCACCCAACTTCGGCAAGAAGGTGACCTGCACTATCCAGCGTAACGGCGATCTGATCCATCGCATTTACCTGCAGGCAACTCTGCCCCAGGTAAACATCCTGGCCGCTGACGGCAGCGGTGCACAGTTCCGCTGGCTCAACTGGGTTGGCCACAACCTGATCGCATACGTTGAACTGGAAATCGGTGGTCAGCGTATTGACAAGCATTATGGTGACTGGCTGCACATCTGGAATGAGCTGACCCAGGAACCTGGCAAACAGGCTGGTTACGCCAAGATGGTAGGTAACGTACCTGAACTGACCAACCTGATCATCCAGGGTGGTGCTGCCTGCGATAGCCTGTGCTATGCTGGTGAGCCCAACACCTCTGAGATGGTAGGCAGCTGCACTCCTATGTACACTCTGTACGTACCCCTGCAGTTCTGGTTCTGCCGCAACCCTGGCCTGGCTCTGCCCCTGATTGCTCTGCAGTACCACGAAGTACGCATCAACCTGGAGTTCAACAGCCTGAACAACCTGTGCTACGACCAGGCACCCGCCAACAGCGACTACCACGTGATCCGCAACCGCGTGGCCGCAACTGGCCTGGTAGCCGCATCTCTGTATGTGGACTACATCTACCTGGATACTGATGAACGCCGCAAGTTCGCCCAGGTAAGCCACGAATACCTGATTGATGTACTGCAGTTCACTGGTGGTGAAAGCATCACCAGCAGCAGCAACAAGCTGAAACTGAACTTCAACCACCCCTGTAAGGAACTCATCTGGGTGGTGCAGCGTGACAGCTTCGTCAGCTGCGATGATGCAGTCATTGCACCCTACAAGGGCCAGCAGCCCTTCAACTACTCCGACTGGTGGGATCGCAGCGTGCTGGAAAGCGGCTACAGCGTCACCCGTGTGGAGGGCATGGCCGGCAGGAACCCCGTCATCACTGCTCTGCTGCAGCTGAACGGTCACGATCGCTTCCAGGTGCGTGAAGGTGCATACTTCAACTTGGTACAGCCCTACCAGCACCACACCAACATCCCCGCTGTTGGTATCAACGTATACAGCTTTGCACTGCAGCCCGAGCAACACCAGCCCAGCGGCACTTGCAATCTGTCCCGTATTGATAACACCACTCTGCTGCTGACCGTCAGCAACAACGCTGTAGGCCTGAACCTGAGCAGCACTGTGCGTGTATATGCAACCAACTACAACGTGCTGCGTGTAATGAGCGGTATGGGTGGTCTTGCATACAGCAACTAAACGTGCTGTACTGCAGATTGCAGTTATATATATTATATTTTTATATTCCAAATAAAAATTTATAAATAAATAAATTTGGTACTTTATTGTACCACTGTTTATTTATTCAAATCCCATCCTTCGTATGATCCACTACTTGTCCTGCCAAATTACTAAACCCAAGCCTTTGGAAACCCAGACGTTTTTTGAAATGAAACCAGTTTCCTTTAGCCATACATTTTTGCCAGACAATATCATTTTGGTAAATCCAATGCATACCAGTAGTGGCCATTGGTTCAACTGCTTCTTGAATTGTATTACTTAATTCAATCATATGACGTCTATGCACTAAATACCCTGCTGCATTTTTTGCTTTTAGGCAGTAAGATATCGTATCTGTAAAATCACCAGATTCTTGATTACCAAATGCCAGAAGAACAGCATTCCACGGAATGCCAGAAGTTTCATGAAAGAATTTTGTCAAAGAATTATTTACAAACTCAACATCTTCAATAAAATCAAAATCATCTTCCAGAATCAAAACATTCTGTAAGTTTAAATCATATGCAAGTTTTAATGCAGCTGCATGACTCATATTACAACCTGCATTAGGTGATGTAGGATGACGTATACCAGAAAACCGAATAATCTGTTCACTTTGAATACCAGCTCTTTCAAATTGTTCTTCTATTTCTTTGCGTCTATCTAGACGACTATCCATATTAATATATATAATTTTATTGATTTTATCCATTTATATTACTATATATATTCTTCTTTAGATAATATCTACGGCAGAAATTAGAAAAAAGATGTGGGGTCTTGCTGTAATTCTATTTTTAATTGGTCTTTTAATTATAATCAAACAATCACGTGAAAATTTTATGTCACCTGGTGCATTTGATCAATTAGACTCTACAAGGGTATATACATATGGAGAAGTGCGTAAAAATGCTGAAGAAAGACAAAAAGAAATTGAACATGATTTAATTGATTTAACTGGTTCTGATTAGTTAATTAATTCTTATTTATTCTTCTAAAATATTTTATAGTAAATGTAACAATTTCAGGAAATACTTTCAGTGTAGAGTGTAAACCATTGTTAACAGGCAGTTTTGCACTACGTGCTCGTGGTAATAATTGCACAGTATCTAACAATACTTTCATTGATCCTTTTACTAATGGCTATGTACTTGATAATAAGATTTTAACAGGCACAAATGGTACAAATAATGTAACATATACTACAAATAATATTGTATTTACTGACGCAAAGAGCAATTATTCATTTGATTATGTTACTTATAATAATACTTCAGTATCACCATCTCCTAAAACTATACCTGTAGGTTTTGTACGTAATGGTTGGAAATTGAATAAAGGTTCTTTATATCTATATGTGATTGGTTTAGGAAAAATACAATTCTCTGATATGACATCTTTCTTAGTAGCTGCTGGCACAAGTGGTGCTCATAGTACAATTGAAACTGCACATAGTTTAGCAGTAGACGGTAATGAAATTATAGCTGATAACGCTATAAGTGCACCTGCTATAAGTGCAATTACAAAGAATGTTGCAATAAGAAGTGCATCTACAGCATATTTGTATAACTCAAATGCAATTCTAAGCTACAATCTTGCAAGTAATTCTCATTTACTTAAGATTATGCAAGATGCTGTTCAAATTGGTGTTCCTAAAGTAGAATTAAGTGCATATAAGATAAGTACTACTGGATATACCGAACTGGTGATGCCAAAGACTGAATCAGGTATTTTATCTAAAGATTTATATGTATCAGGATCATCTGATATAATTGCTCTAGGTATAACACCTGTTCAGATTATTGGTAATGTTAATGTAGCCGCTCTTCCATCTACTACAACAGTAGATATTGCACCTGTATTAGGTACAAGTAGTTCAATCACTATATCATCTACTTCTATAGATATTCCTGATAGTCTAGCTGGCCAGATTAATCCTGTTGCACTCAGCAGTGCAGTGTCAGTATCTGCTGGTCAACAACTTGTAGATGCTGTAGGTACTAGTAAAGTAGTGATTGCAAAACCTGCAGCAGATGCACCTGCAACTATTCCTGTTACAGTAATACCCAATGATAGTGCATCTACTCAAGTTGCATCTATTGAAGTACCTGCTGGTGGTTCTCAGGTAGCAGTAGAGGTTAAGCCTAATGGTGTAATTTCATCAAGTGGTGCTATTAAGATCAAATCACCAACTAGTAACCCCATTAAAGTAATTGACTTAGTAACTGGTATTGAATATACTGGTATTGATATCTCTATTGGTTCTGGTAACTTTGGTTCTTTCACTCAAGCTACTCGTGTGCAAGTTATTAGCTTTTAGATTTCCCAAACAACTCTTAATTCTTCAGGATAAGAACTATAAGGTGCAGCTTTACTTGTAGGTCTGTCTAAACTCATAAGTTCATGTAGAGCTGCAAATCTTCTATCTGACGGTAGCAGATTTGCATATTCTTTTTTTCTGCTTAACTTTTTCCATCTCCATTCAAATTGTAGTGCTGCGTGATTGTCTGGAAAACCTTCTACATGGCAAAGTCGTTTCCATTTTCCAGCTTCCATAGATGTCGCTTTTGCACCTCCTCGGATCTCTCCATTGTGTTGGCGTAAACGATGATCTAAATCAACAGTTGCACCAACATATGTTTTACCTGATTCTGAAATTAGACAATAACAGGCCCAAGGCATTTATTTCTTATTAGTTAGATTTCTTTATAGTTTTTCTTTGCTTACGCTTTTTAGATTTGTTGAGCTTGATATCTTTTAGCATTTTGGTTAAACTCTTTTCACCATATGATCTGCTGCTTGTTTTGGCTCTTCTCCTTTTACCACCATATATTTCCTCCTCTATTTCATATTCTAATTCTTTCTCAATCTGATCCTCTTCTTCCTGATTCTCTTCCTCCTCATCTTCAGTCTCCTCATCCTCATCCTCTTCCAGTTTCTCTTGCTCTTTTTTTCCAATATTTTTCTTATCAAGTTCTTCTTCTATCTTTATACCAATATATTCTATACATTTTAATATATCCTTATCATTAATAAATGCATTTTCATAAATATTTGCTAAAAAATTTAAAATAATGGCTTTATATTCATATGAATATTCTTCTGATTTTAATATTGTATTATTAAACGATAAAATATTTATAGAATTCAAAAGTTTACTACTTATATCTAATGCATTAATATTATAAAGTAAATCAATCCATTTGTTAAATATTTTCTCATAAGAACCACTTATGTATTCTTCTAAATCAGCTTCAGGTTTAGCTAAATTAATAAAAAAAGCATCTTGTATTATTTCTCTAAAAGTATCTTCTATTTGTGATTTTGCTCTTGCTATAACTATAGCTTGACTTAATTCATCAACTATAAGTTGTTTATAATTAACACTACTAGATATACTTTTAATATTATTATCTTTACAATATAATAAAATATCTCTTGTTAAATTTATAATAGCTTTAATACTTTCCTGTATTTCTAATATTTTACCATCACCACCATAACTAGTACCTGCAGCAGCTCCACCAGGTAGTCTATTTTCTTCTAAAGGCATTTCTGATTGAGCATTATTATCACTTGCACCAGCAGCACCTTGTCTAGCAGGAGCATGCACAGGAATACCCATAGCAACCATAATGGTATTTATATGTAGATTTAATATAGCTAATAAATCTGTTGATATAGAAGGTTTTCTTTCACCAATAATATATTCATCTTTTATTTTTGGCTCTAAATTTTTATAAAATGCAGTGTCTTTTACATCTTGACTTTTATGATCATAACCTTGTAGTACATCTTTAAAAAAACCTGCATCTAAACCAATATCAATCATATTAATTGAAAATAAAGATTTAATAAAATCCTGAATTTTTCCACGTATCTGTTTACCTAAAAAGAAACGAGGATTTTTTTCTGCAAGAGGTCTTTCATTCTTAATTTTTTTTATTACATCTGCAAAATCACGTAAAATTTTATCACGATCATAATCAAATAGTTCATATGCTTTAATTGTTGTTTTAGCTGTATAAAATTCAAGTGATGTCAAACCATTTACAAATGAACCAATATCAGCAACATATTTTTTATTTTTAAAGTTACCTAATAGCATATTAAAATCTTGAAATTGTTTTTTTACTGCAGCCATATTAGAACTGATTGTATCAATAATTGCTTTTAATTTATCTTCATCTTCTTCACCAATATTAGTATTTAATGCAAATATTTGAGTATATAAATCACCTAATAGTGTGTGATCAACTTGTATACCATCTATGACTGTTTTAACGTCAGCAGCTATAGGTCCTATTACTTTTTTTATAGTAACAAGATAATTAACAATATCCAAAGCTTTTATTTGAATTAAAGCGTTTACTAATTGTTGTGTATCAGGTTCAGGTGTTTCTGTACCAAATGTAACAATTATTTTTTTTATAAAAATACCATCTAATATATTATTAATTAGTTTATCAATATTTCCTGTAGCATTTATTATATCACTACATGTTTTAACTATACCAGTAAGTACAGTCATACTATTGTTAATTTTATTTTTATAAATATCTTTTTGTGTAGGTGGTTCTTTAGGAACACCTTTACTCAAATATATTTTATTACCAATAATTAATACAGATGGTAAACCCATTATAATTGAATACATATAGCATAAAATATCACCTGTAATCATTATGCATGATTTACGTTTACGATGATATAAATGCCATATTGCATTTACTTGTTCTGCATCACCACCACCTTTGATATCTACACATAGTTTAATTACATCACTAAAGTTATATGCATCACCAAGTAGTTGAGAAATACGCACAGTATCAAATCCTTTTTGTTGTTCAATTAAATTTAACTGCCTTTTACAAGTCGTTTTTTTTGCATCTGAATTAGCAGGTGAGCTACATTCACCCCTATGTTTCTCTATATAACTTGCAAGTACGCCTACACCAGGACCACCTCTTTGTGGTAAATCTAATTTATTTGTTGTACCTATATTTGTTTGTAGTAGATATTGTGATACAATAGGACGTGGAGCACCTGCACCACCAGCTGCTCTTTGTACACCACCACTAATATCCATTTTAGCCCAGCCAAAAATATTTTGAATTGCTTGTGCTGAAGAATAACTATTATATACAGGATTATGTATATAAGCCATGTTATAATCCCTATCAGTTATTTTTTGACTAAAATAATTTGAAGTAACAATATCTAATGCATCATCAGATTTAACTATATCAGTTCTATCAAAATCTTTTGTATTATCAGATAAAATACTAAACATGTTTGTACCAGAATCAAACATGTTCTGGTAGGTAATTATTTGTTTAACATTATTATATAATCTTAATGGTTTTGTAAAAGTTCCCTTTGTTTTAGCATCAAAATTTAAATATACATCTGGTGTATCTTTACTAAAACCTAACATTTCCAAATAGAATTGACCTAATAGGGTCATAGCTGGTATATTTCCATCATCAGTTGGATCCCAACCAGCAGAATTTAATACTATATGTTTTTTTGCTTTGAATTCATCAAACTTCGGTTTAGAAGTTCCATTTTTATTCATTAAATCATCTATTGTAACTTCTTCATGTACTAAACCAGCTTCTGGTGTGCAAGAAAAACGATCTGGTAGCATTCTAGAAAAATAATTAAATGTATCCCATTCTAAATTTCCAAAACGTATACCTCTTGTTTGTAACTTGACATTTCTATCTATAATTGCAGGTGCAGTACTACCAGGTAAAATAATATCTGTACTAGCTTCAGCTGCACTTTTATTAAATAAATTATTAATATAATATATAAAAGTTGCATCTGGTACAAAATCACCTCTATCAGCTGTGAAATCATGTTGATTATCCAAAGCATGTTTATCTTTTATTAAATCATCTATCTCTGCATCTGATACACCATTATCACTACATATTTGCCTAAAATATTCTATAGGGTTATTATGTTTTACTTGAGCTGCAGCAGGTAGCTCTGCTTCTACATTATGAGCTGGTGCTTGTGCAGCTGCTGCTTTTCTTTTTGCAGCTGCTTTTTCTTGTCTTTTTTCTTTTTGTATCTGTTCTGCTACTTCTTTTCTTGCATTCTTCCCTTTTTGTTGTAATTTAGCCAGACTTTCTTGTTTTAATCCCGATCCCTGTCTTGTAGTTACACCGCCTCTCTTTAATGTTATTCTATTACCTCCTCTAATATGTGCAACCCGCGTATATCTGATACGCATCTGACAACTATCTACAAAATGTGAATAAATAATATTCACGGATATAGTCAACCAAAGGTTAAGAATCAGGGTTAGTCTTGCTAAAAATAGTATAAAATTGATAATTACTTACTAACAATCTTAAACTGTACTCAACATACAACTTATAGAATGACTTCCTATATGTACAACCCAGATCTGAAGACGGAGCCAACTGTAATGCCAGAAGCTCTGCCCTTCTCCTTTCCACTTGATCCATTCCAGAAACATGCAGTTTCTGCAATCCATCAAGGCCACAATGTTCTTATCTGTGCTAAAACAGGTTCAGGTAAGACTCTGGTCGGAGAATATCAAATAGAACATAGTTTGTCAAAAGGAAAGAGAATCTTCTACACAACTCCTATTAAATCTCTTTCCAATCAAAAGTTTCATGATCTGAAAGAACAATATGGCAAAAGAGCTTCTGTTGGTATTCTTACAGGTGATATCAAATTCTGTCCTGATGCTGATATTATTGTAATGACAACTGAAATTCTACGCAATCTTCTCTACAAGAAAGGTTCATCCACAGAACATCTTGGTCTAACTGCATCTCTGAGTCTTGATAGACTTGACGCAGTTATCTTTGATGAATGCCATTATATCAATGATCGTGACAGAGGTAAAGTTTGGGAAGAAACAATGATTCTTCTTCCTCGTGAAGTAAAACTTGTTATGCTAAGTGCAACTTTGGATCACCCAGAACTATTCGCTTCTTGGCTCGGTGATCTCAAAGAAACACCAATTGCTCTAATCCAAACTTCATATAGGATTGTTCCTCTGACCCATACAGTTCTTGGTTCAGATGATAAGTTTCTGACAATTATGGATTCAGATGAAAACTTCTATGATAAGACATATAGTGATTGGGTGAAAGAGAAAGATATCCTTTCTGCAGATGCTGAAAAATACAAAGAAACTGTTAAAGCAGTTAAGTCAAATGATCACAAGGGTGGAGTTGCAGGAAAAGTCAGACCAGTTTCATTTATCCATCAAATGAATGAAATGGTTGATCTTCTAAATAAAAGAGAAGCCCTACCAGCCATCTTCTTTGTTCTCAGCCGCAAAGCATGTGAACTCTACGCTTCTAAAGTTTCTGCAACTCTTCTGACATCAGCTGAAGCAGCTGCTCTCAATCATATCATCTCATTCCATCTCCACAGCTATAAGTCTCTTGAAACTCTGCCCCAATTTCACATTATTCGTGATCTTCTCCTACGTGGTATTGCATTCCATCACAGTGGTTTGATTCCAGTTCTAAAAGAAATTATTGAGATTGCTTTTACAAAAGGTTATGTAAAACTTCTCTTCGCAACAGAAACATTTGCTGTTGGTCTGAATATGCCAACTAAAACTGTTGTATTTACTGGTTTGAAAAAATACGATTCTGCTACTGGCGGTATGAGAATGCTGAGAGCAGATGAATACACTCAAATGGCAGGAAGAGCTGGTAGGAGAGGTAAAGATAAGTTTGGCCTTGTAGTATATCTACCTGATAGGGATGTAGTCACTACAAGTGAAATGAAGAAAATGATGAAAGGTGGAAAACCTTCTCTTGAAAGTCGTATGGATTTCC
>Ga0194118_10007237_pt1 | contig 10751 bp, 10 predicted proteins | sample TA2MahsurfametaG_2_FD_148662 | JGI IMG/M metagenome (GOLD analysis project Ga0194118, IMG submission 148662) | Freshwater microbial communities from Lake Tanganyika, Tanzania - TA2015013 Mahale N5 surface | ecosystem: Environmental > Aquatic > Freshwater > Lake | place: Tanzania: Lake... | reverse complement strand
AGCTCGCGCGAGAGGATGCCGCGATCGGTGTGGTCATCCTGTGCGGCGAGGGCCCCGATGCGTTCTGTGCCGGCGGCGACCACAGCGTGCGTGGCGAAGCGGGCTACATCGACGAGTCGGGCGTGCACCGGCTGAACGTGCTGGATTTCCAGCGCGAGATCCGCACATGCCCCAAGCCGATCGTGGCGATGGTGGCGGGCTTTGCCATCGGCGGCGGCCACGTGCTGCACATGATGTGCGATCTCACCATCGCCGCCGACAACGCCAAGTTCGGCCAGATCGGTCCGAAGGTCGGCTCGTTCGACGGCGGCTACGGCAGCTCGTACATGGCGCGCATCATCGGCCAGAAGAAGGCGCGCGAGATGTGGTTCCTCTGCCGCCAGTACTCGGCGCAGCAGGCCCTCGACATGGGTCTTGTGAACACGGTCGTGCCGCTGGCAGACCTCGAACGCGAGACGCTGCAGTGGTGCCGCGAGATGCTTGCCTGCTCACCCACGGCGCTGCGTTGCCTCAAGGCCGCCATGAATGCCGATTGCGATGGCCAGGCTGGGCTGCAGGAGCTGGCTGGCTGCGCCACGATGCTTTACTACATGACCGACGAAGCGCAGGAGGGCTCACGCGCCTGGCGTGAGCGCCGCCCTCCGGCATGGGACACGATCACGCGCCGCCCGTGAGCGACGCTGCGCACATCCCTGCGCCTCCGCGTGCTGGGCTCGGAGCATGGTTCGCGGCCATGCGGCCGAAGACGCTGCCCGCGGGCCTCGCGCCTGTCGTGGTCGGTGCAGCGCTCGGTCGTGCGCAGAGCGGTGCGCCATGGCAGGCGCGCGAGTGGGGGCTCTTCGCGGCATGCGCCGTCGGCGCACTCAGCGTGCAGGTCGCCACGAACTTCACCAACGAGTGCCTCGACTTTCGCAAGGGTGCCGACACGCCGGATCGACTCGGTCCCACGCGTGCCGTCGCCGCGGGACTCATCGCGCCCTCGCGCATGTGGATGGCCACGGGCGTTGCGCTCGCCATCGCAGGGATCGCTGCTGCGTGGCTCTCGCTCGAAGTGAGCATCGGCTACGCGTTCCTCGGCCTGATCAGCGGCGTGCTCGCGCTCGCCTACACGGGCGGTCCGTTGCCGCTGGCCTATGTCGGTCTGGGTGACCTCTTCGTGCTTGCGTTCTTCGGCGTCGTAGCCGTGGTGGCCACGGGGCTGGCGCTCGGTGCTGATCTTGGTGCGCCACTCGTCGTTGCGGGTGTCGGGTGCGGCTTGCTCTCGACGGCGATCTTGGCGGTGAACAACCTTCGTGATCGCGAGGGCGATGCGCGCGCGCGCAAGCTCACCCTCGCCGTGCGTCTGGGGGATCGTTTCGCTCGACTCGAGTTCGCTGCCTGCGTGGCGGGTGCCCTCGGGTGTTTCGCATGGCTCGCCACGGGACAGGATGCGATCTCTTATCTGCCATGCTTGCCTTCGGCGCTCCTCATGGTGCAGGTCGTGCGGGTGATGCGCGGACTGGACGGTCGGCCGTTGAATGGCGTGCTAGCCTCTACGGGATCGGCTCTGCTGGCGACGGCAGTGGTCTTTGCCCTCGTCGTGATCCGATCCTGATGCAGACGTTCAGCGTTGCTTGGTACGAACTTCCGCTGCGCACGCCGTTCCCGGCGGGCGGGTCGTTGGTCCGCGTGCGGCGCGGTGCGATCCTGCGCATCGAGGACGGCGAACGCACCGGCTACGGCGAATTGGCACCCTTGGCAGGGCTGCACCGCGAATCGTTGCAGGATGCCCTTGAGGGTGTGCAGGAAGCCACCGTCAGCGGCTCGATGCCCATGGCGCCGAGCGCCTCGTTTGCGCTCTCCTGCGCGCAGGCCACGCTGGAGCACGAGCGCCGTTACGGCTTTGGGCGCAGCAATCAGAGCGGCGTTGGTGTGAACGCCGTCTTCTCAGGCGACGCCGCCGCCGCGCGTGCCGCGATCGAGCGTGGCGACTTCACCGGCTACCGCACCGTGAAGGTGAAGGTCGGCCTGGGCAAGGTCGCCGACGATGCCGCACTCATCAGCGCGATGCTTGATGGGCTCGATCCGTCGGTCCGACTCCGGCTCGATGGCAATCGCCGGCTCACGCTGACCTCGGCGGTGCGCATGATGAAGCGCCTCGATGCAGAACGCATCGAGTACATGGAAGAGCCGCTGCGCAACCCGCTGGAGCTCCCTGAACTCAGCCGACGCACGGGGATCACGATGGCGATCGACGAGTCGCTGCACGAACCTCAGCACCGCGAGGCGCTCGTCGGCGCTCCGGGCGTCGAGGTGCAGGTCCTCAAGCCCAGCCTGCTTGGCGCGCTCGTGGAGGTGGAGCACGCGGTCACGCGCGGCCGCATCCACGGCATGGATACGGTCCTGTCGAGCTGCCTTGAATCGTCGTACACGCTGGCGCTGCTCGCGAGGCTTGCAGCGGTGACCGCCACCGGCGGCCGCGATCATGGACTGGCATCGGCCAGTCTCTTTGAATTCGATGTCGTGGAGCAGGCGCCCGTGCGGGAGGGCCGCATGGAGATCGCGCCGGCGCTCCCAAATCCAAAGCTCAGTTTCGTACCGCTCAAGGAGGCAGTCGTTCCATGGATGTGATCACCTTCCAGATGGGCCCGGGCGGCATTGTCGATCCGCAGTGGCAGGGCGTTCGTGCTGCGTACGAGCATTCGCTCTGGGCCGAGGGGATCGGTGCTGGTGTGCGCGTAGGCGTGCGTGCTTCGCTCGATGCCGAAGCGATCAGCGCGCTCTTCGCCGTCGTGCGTCGCGGTGCCTGCGCGGTGCTCCTGAATCCACGCGATCCCGAAGCGCGTCGCACCGCCGTGTGTGCGCAGGCGGGAGCGGCCGGCCTGCCCGCGCCGAGTGCACCGAGCTGCACCGTGCCCGCTGCTGATCCCGATCCATCGCGCCCCACCGTCATCGTGCCCACGAGCGGTTCGAGCGGTGAACCCAGGCTGATCGTGCATTCGGCCGCCACGCTGGTCGAGGCAGCGGTGCGCGCCTCGAAGGCGTGCTCGTTCGCTGCCGATCACTGCTGGGCGCTCACCATCCCTTGGCACCATGTCGGCGGCCTGGGCATCCTCATGAGAGCGGCGCTCGTGGGTGCGCGCGTGGCGATGGTGCGCGGCGAGGCATCGGTCCCACTGCATGCCTTCCTGCTCGCTGTTCCGTCGGTCACGCATGCCTCGATCGTGCCGACGCAGCTCGCAGGGCTGCTGCATGCAGCCCGCCAGGATCCGAGCCTCCATGATCGCATCCGTGCGATGAAGGCGCTCGTCGTCGGTGGTGCAGCTTGCCCGATCGACTGGCGCAACCAAGCACTCGCCCAGGGATGGCCGCTGGTCATGACCTACGGCATGACCGAGACCGGCGCGATGGTCGCCGCCGGCCGGCCGACACCCGAGTCGGCCGATGGCTGGTCGGGCCGCTGGCTCGATGGCGTGGTGGCCAAGCGGCTCGGCGCGGACCTCTTCGTGCGCTCACCGACCATGGCGCTGGGTGCCTGGCGCGATGGTGCGATCGAGCCGATCGTCGAGGCCGGTGGCTGGCTGCGCACGAATGACCAAGGGCGCTTTGAGCAGGGTGCGGTGATCGTCTCGGGACGAGGCGATCGTGTGTTCATCTCGGGCGGCGAGAATGTGGACCCCGTCGAGCTCGAAACGCAACTCCTGCATCACGCTGCGCTGCTCGGTGCGCGCGTCATCGGTGTCCCGCACGATCGCTGGGGCATGCGGCCAGCGGCGTTCGTGCGTACCGATGGCAGTGCGGTCGACTGGGGTGCGCTCGTCACCTCGCTCGGGGAGCGCCTGCCGCGCCACGCCTTGCCCGACTCGATCATCGAGTGGCCCGCCGACCTTCCGCACAAGGCTTCGTTGGCGCAGTGCCACGCTGCGCTGCCAGCGGCGCGCCTGCTCTGGAGCAAGCCGGCACCGGAGCCTTCAGCGGCCGGCGAGGCGGCGGATGGCATCGGGCACGGCGACTGAGGTACCGTCGCGCCCGACGCAGGCGTGCACCAGGGTGATCCGCGCAGCGCAGCGGGAGCCGAGCATGAGTTCGTGGAGCATCGTCACGGATCGCTCGCCGCAGGCGGTCACCGAGGATTGAACCTCGACGGCATCGCCCACATGCAGCGGTGCATTGAGGTCCGCCTCGACGCGCACGATCGGCATGGCGGGCAGCCGTCCAGAGAGCATGTCGGTGATCGGGACGCCGTGTTGCGAAAGCCAGTGCTCGAAGCCGCGGTGCGCGATCTCGATCGAGCGCGCGGTGAAGACCACGCCGGCGGCGTCGGTATCGGCGAGCGAGACGATGTATCGGAACGCGTGCTGCACGCACGCATCCTAGGGGTTCAGCAGGGGCCCCATGCGCTGAGCATCACGCCCAGGTCGGAGCCATCGACCGTGCCGCTGCCGTCGATGTCGGCCGCACCGGGCGCACCCCAGCCACTCAGCAAGAGGCCAAGATCGCCCCCATCCACGAGGCCGTTGCCATCGAGGTCAGCTGGACACGCCGGCGGCAGCGTGAAGGGCGTGAGGAACCGGAAGCTCGAGACAGGCGGATTGCCCGCGCCGCCCGGGTTGTTCACGATCTCGACCTCGGCGCCGCCGATGGGATCGAGCATCTGCACGCGGGTTCCGCCGGTGTAGAGCAGCTTGCCGTTGCCCAGCGTCCACACGCCGCGCGGGCTCGTGAATGTGGGATAGAAGTTGCCCAGCTGCCCGGTCGCTGACAGGTTCCAGAGCCCGCGAGGATCGCTGAAGCCGGCCACCCAGAAGCCACCACCGGCGGCGGGCGCGATCTGCTGCGGAAAGTCGAAGTAGCTGAGGCCGTCAGAGTCGAAGAAAGGCGGCGACTGCACGACGCCCGCGTCGCTGACGAACTCAAGATCCTCGCCGCCGAGGGCCGCTTCGCCCGAATCCGCCACCATGAACCCGCCCGGCACCGCGATGATGCCGCGCGGATTGCGCATGAGCGGACTCTGGAGAAAGAGTTCGAAGCCCGATCCATCGAGGTTCATGCGCCAGATGCGACCGGGCTCGGAGAGCACGGTCACGAATGGCTCGGTCACGTAGATCTTGTTGTTCTTGACGCAACAGCCGTAGGCACGGGTGAGCCCCTGTGCCGGGCCGCAGAGTTCGCGGATGAACACGCCTTGCGCGCTGAACTCGCGCACGGTGGCATCGACCTCGTCGGTCACGATCATCGTGCCGGTTGGGCTGGCGACGACTTGGATCGGCTGATCGAGATAGGCCGTGTCCACGATCACGTTCTGACTCACGATCGCACCGGTCGTTGCATCAAAGGCCCACACCGTCTGGCGAAGCGAATCAGGACAGAGCAAGACAGGTGTTCCACCGCTGGGCAGGGCGAGTACGAGGGTTGCGAAGGTCGCGGAAAGCATGGACAGTCGAGTGTAGGACCAGATGCGCGCAGGTCAAAGCGCAGTCACCGATTCTCGTCAGTCCGGCGGGAAGACTCCATGCACTGGCAGGATCACCAGCGCTCCGTCGCATCCTTGGGAGCAAGGTGCCACGGCGAAGCCTCGATGCCATTGATCCGCGTGTTGCCGGGGATCGTGGTCGTGCGCACCATGTGCAGGAAGTCGCACGGGAAGGGAAGGCTCGGCTTGGACAGCGCATCAAGACGCGCCGTCTCCGATGGAGCGAGCGCAAGGGCGCATGCGCCGAGGTTGTCGTCGAGCTGTGCCATCGTGCGCGCACCGAGGATCGTGCTCGTCACGCCGCTGCGGTCCATGACCCAGCGCAGCGCGACCTGTGCCGGCGTGGCAGCATGCACCGCGGCGATGTCGCGAAGGGCATCGACGATCGCGAAGGTCGTCTCGTTGAGGTACGTGCTGTCGCTGCGCACGCGCGTGGAGCCGTCGTCCTTGGGGCGATGCGTGCGATCGAACTTGCCCGAGAGCACGCCGCCGCGCAGGGGGCTCCACGGTGTCACGCCCAGGCCGAGCGCGCGCGCCATCGGCATGAGCTCGCCCTCGACCGTGCGCTGCAGCAGCGAGTACTCGATCTGCAGCGCCACGAATGGCACCCAGCCCTTCATGATCGCTTCGTACTGCATCTGCGTGCACACCCATGCCGGGTGATCGCTCAGCCCGAGGTAGCGCACCTTGCCTGCACGCACCAGCATGTCGAGCGTGTGCACGGTCTCGTCCACCGGCGTGTGCGGATCCAGGAAGTGCACCCAGAGCAGGTCGATGTAGTCGGTGCGAAGGCGACGCAGCGAGTCCTCGACCTGGTGCATGATGGCCTTGCGTCCCGAACCGCCGCCGTTGGGATCGCCCACATGCATGCCTCCGCCGAACTTGGTGGCGAGCACCATGCGGTCGCGACGCCCCTTGCCGCCGCTGCTCGTGAACCACTCGCCGAGGATCGCCTCGCTGTGGCCCTTGGTGTAAATATTGGCCGTGTCGATGAAGTTGCCGCCGCGGCCGACGAATCGCTCGAGCTGGGCCATGGATTCGTCGGGCCCTGTGCCGAAGCCCCACTCCGTGCCGAAGGTCATCGCCCCGAAGCAGAGTGGGCTCACGCGAAGTCCGGATCGGCCGAGCGTGACGAAGTGGTCGAGTGCCATGCAGGCACTCTAGGTCCACGCGGATCGGGACAGGCCGCTACCTTCCCTGCATGCCCAGCACCAACCCTTCACGGCGTCCGCGGCGCACCGCCCGCGCGATCGAGCCAGTGACCGTGCCTGTGCATGCGCGCGGCCGGAATGTGGATGCCGTAGCCAGCTTGAGCGACTCGGTCTACCACATTTACATGTCCGCGCTCGCCATGCTGGCAATCCTGGTTTCGATAGGTTTGCTCATCTCGCCCACTCAGCCCGATGTGGTCGGCGTGCTGACGGCGATCGACTTCGTCATCTGCATGGTGTTCTTTTACGACTTCCTCCGCAACCTGTGGATGGCACCATCGAAGAAGCAGTATCTGCTTGGGTGGGGCATCATCGATCTGCTCAGCTGCATTCCCTTCATGGCGGAGGTGCGCTGGTTGAGGCTGACCCGCCTGTTTCGACTCGTGATGATCCTGCGTGCAGTGCGCATCTTGATGGTCTCGGCTCGCACCGAGCCTCGCAGCATCATCATGGCTGCAGCGACCCTGTCCATCCAGTTGGTCTTCATCCTGCTCTGCATCATCGTGCTGCACGTCGAGTACGACGCCCCGGGCAGCAACATCCGCAGTGCAGGCGATGTGCTCTGGTGGGCCATGGCCACGGTCGCGACAGTGGGCTACGGCGACCGATACCCCGTCACCATGGCGGGTCGCATCTGCGGTGCGATCCTGATGGTTTCGGGCATCGGGTACCTCGCCACCATCCTGGGCGTGTTTGCGCAGACCTTCGTGCCAACGCGCAACCGCTGAGGCGTTGGCACGGCCCGCGGGCTTCGGCTCAACCCTGCGCGGTCCAGCCGTACGTTTCGTACCGGTGATCGAATGTGCCGTCGGGGCGAAGGTCGAGCACGCCGAAGCCCTCGGGGATCCCCTCAAGCGCACCCTTCCACCACGAGCCGCTGACGGCGCCATCATTGATGTAGGTGATGCCGTCGGTCTCGCACCGGTCGCGCAAGTGGACATGTCCGCTCAGGCAGAGCCGAACCTTGCCGCTCGCTCGCATGAGTTCATGCAGCTCTGCGCAATCGGTATGCATCTCGCCACCCGACAGGATGGTGTCCTGGCCGCGCGACGGCGGCTTGCCATAGGTGATTGCCGTGATCGCAATGATCGGAATGTGGCTCACCACGCAGATCGGCGTGCCGTCGGGCGTGGCCTTGAGCTCGGCCTCGAACCACGCGCGTTGTTCGGGGTCCAGGAACCCCTTGTAGCCGTTGCCATCCGGCTGCACGCTGTCGAGCACGATGAACCTCCATCCGCCACGGTCGCTCAAGAACCAGTTGCGCGGCTGCGCAAAGGTCTCGCAGGCCCACTTCTTGCCCCAGTCGGCGGCGTCGAGCGGGACATCGGTGCGTGAGCGGTTCCATCCCAGGATGTCGTGGTTGCCGGTCGTGTGCAGCACGGGCACCGAGACATCCTTCATCATGCGCTCGAAGCACCCACGCATGACCTTGGCGCGGTCGCGCTTGGCATCGAAGACATCCATCACGGTGTCGCCGCCGGTGATCACCAGGTCAGGCTCGAGTTCCTGCGCGTGTGCCCACGCCTGCGCCGCGCCGCGCTCTGCCTGGCGCTCGGGCTGCACATGGATGTCGGTCATGTGGATCAGGCGGAAGGGTTTCGCCGGTGCAGCGGCCTGGATCGGCGCGGCAGCGGCTTGCGCACGCGAAACGCCCAGGAGCGGTGCGAGCGCGAGTCCGGCGGCTGCGGCGAGGGCATCACGACGGTCGATCGGTGTGCTCATGCGTGCGTCATACCATCATCATGTAAGGCTCGTGCAAGTCGCTCGACGGATCGCGGCGAGCTGCCCTCGGCCTTGTTGTTCACGATGACGAATCCCGCAAGCCCCGCCGACGCGGCATGCCGGTTCAGCCGCACCCACGAGGCCAGGCCGGTTGGATCGGGATCGACGATGCGATCGAAGGGGGCGTAGCGCTCCTTGGCCTCCTCGTAGGAGAGTCCGCTGTGGAGCATCCACCTGCAGCAGAGCACGCGGTTGGCATCAACCGGGACCTGCTCGGCTTGTGCGATCGGCCCCGGCATCGATGGATGGACCGAGTAGCAATGGCTCGCTCCTGTCGATCGGAGCATCGCCAGGTACTGCGGCCGGAGCATGCGACGATCGCGCCACTCGATCGCGTAAAGCGGACCCGGCGGCAGCCGAGCGAGGAACTCGCCGACCTCATCGATGATGTGTTCAGCCTCTCGGTCGGTGCGGACCCCAAGATGCGAGAATTGGAAGAGGACCGGACCGCAGCGCTCTGCGAGCCCGCCCACGCACGGCGCCACGACTTCATCGGCCGCAAAGGCTGCATCGAGCCATCGCGACGGTCGATGTGGCGCGCCGGGCGCAGGTCGCCAGCCATCGAGGGGCTGTGTCGGCTGCATGATCGATTCGTGCGCCTTCACCAGGAAGCGAAAGTCGCGCGGGACCTGCTCGGCCAGTCGCATGAATTCCTCAATCGGCGCCGGGCGGTAGTAGGTCTTGTCCACGCCCACCGTGCGCAGCAGCGGGTGCTGCGCGTATGCACGCAGGCCATCGCGGGCCAGCGCCGACTCGCTGTGCCGGCCCGCATACACCAGACCCTTCCAGCCAGGAAAGCTCCACGAGCTCGTGCCGAGCCTGATCGACGCCGGCAGACCCGAACCGAGCTTCGCGAGTGAAGGGTCGGGTGCACACGGGGCCACAGCTCCATCGACGGCCGGTTCGTCGCCTGATCCGCCGAAGAGCGACCATTGCTCCCCAGTCGACATGGCTCAGCGGACCTCGATCTCGATCGCACTCACCTCATCGGCGATCTGCTCGGCCGCTGCGGCGATCTGCGTGGTGCTCGCGCTCAGGCCGTGCGAGTCGCGCTCCTGCTGCCGCGCTGTTGCCGTGGGCTCCGTGGCCATCGAGTTGATGTTGATCGTGGCTTCATTCACCTTGCTGATGAGGGACTTCACGCCGTGGCGCATCGCTCCGAGCGCGTTGACGAGGTGCGCCGTCTCGTTGCGACCATCAGAGTGCGGTGCCGTGCCGCTCAGGTCGCCGCAGGCCATCGCGGTCGCGCTCGTCGACGCGACCGCCAGCCGCTTGCCGACAAGGATCGCCGGCGCAGGCAATAGCACCGCGAGCAGCGAAACACCACCGCCGGCGGTGAGGAGCTGCGTGATCAAGCCGGTCTCGGCACCGGGAAGGGCATCCTCTTCACTCTCTCGAACGATCACGTCCCACTGATGTCCGTCCGGAAGGGGCAACACCTGGTGCGCCCACATGCAGGGCCGCCCCGTCGCGGGATCGATTGCCGTGCGGAACTTCGCCATGCTCATCATGCCGCTGCAACCCCTCGACTCACCGAGCATCGGTTCGAACAGCGCGGCATACGGCGATACCTCGACGGCCTTCGTTTGCACGAGTTCGCACGCCGCGCGCTTCTGCGTTTCGAGTCGCGCGGCAACCTGCGCGGCCACACGCTGCAGGCGGACTTCCGTCTGCTCCACGGCTTGCTGGTCGTCGCCGCGGATCTTCACGGCCGTGAAGATGCCCAATAACAGCACGGCGGGAATCACGCCAAGCAGGGTGAGGCGTCCTGCGATGCGCTGGTGAACCAAGAGGTGGTTGGTGGCCATGGGAATTGTCTGCAGTGCTTGGTGGGAATGAGCCGATCCGCTACACTCCGCGTCGCTGGATTCGGCACGTTGCCGTCAACCCAGCACGCCTCGTCCGAGTTTCGAGCCAGCGTTCGTCAATGTGGGATCTCGAATCATCGGCCTTGTTGTCCCGCATTGAAAGGAATGCCTCGTGAAGCTCTATATCGGCAATTTGCCGTTCGGTACGACTGAAGATGACATGCGCTCGTTCTTTGAGCAGTTCGGCACTGTCGTCGACGTTTTCATTGCCAAGGATCGCGACACCGGTCGCAGCCGTGGCTTCGGTTTCGTCACCATGGGCGACGCTGCCCAGGGCAACGAAGCCATCGAAAAGACCAATGGCACCCAGTTTGACGGTCGCACGCTGACCGTGAACGAAGCTCGTCCGCCCGCGCAGGGTGGCGGCGGTGGCGGCGGCCGTGGTGGCTACGGTGGCGGCGGCGGCGGTGGCCGCGGCGGCTACGGTGGCGGCGGCGG
>Ga0194118_10007236_pt1 | contig 10752 bp, 8 predicted proteins | sample TA2MahsurfametaG_2_FD_148662 | JGI IMG/M metagenome (GOLD analysis project Ga0194118, IMG submission 148662) | Freshwater microbial communities from Lake Tanganyika, Tanzania - TA2015013 Mahale N5 surface | ecosystem: Environmental > Aquatic > Freshwater > Lake | place: Tanzania: Lake Tanganyika... | reverse complement strand
GCAAATGCCAGCGTCGAATAATGCTCAACATCGCCATGTCAATCACTCCATATCTCCCGCTCGTTGCCAAGCGGGCTAGTGTTTTACATGGGTCAGTTTTAGATGCAAATCACCCACCTAAATGGGTCAGTTTTGGATGCAACTCAACATCGCTATGGGATGATTCGGAAGGTCGCAGTAGCCAAAGCGCCATTGGGGCCTGCGAGGCCGAGCCGGTGAGCCTTGCTCTGAAGATTAGAGCCTCGAAAACCAGCCGATCTTCGCGCGCTAGGCGCAGATTTGTGTTGCGCATGGCCGGTATACTACGGGGCTTGAACGCTTTCCCCAGCCAGCCGGAGTGGTGGAATTGGTAGACGCACCGGACTCAAAATCCGGCGCCAGAGATGGTGTGCGGGTTCGAGTCTCGCCTCCGGCACCAACAATTCATTGGCGCGCTGAATGAACATACTCATGGCCCTCTCTCAGTTGGAAGTTACCGGAGCGGAGGTCTACGCGACCACCTTGGGAGACGAACTCACGGCCCGGGGCCATCAGGTCTGGTACGTGTCAGACACCCTCACTCGCCTAGTGAAGGGCACCTTCATCCCGCTGGCATTCAACAAGCGAAGTGTTCCAAGGCGCCTTTGGCACGTGGCCCGTCTCGTGTGGCTAATCCGAAAAAACAAAATCCAACTGGTTCATGCCCACTCCAGGGCATCCGGCTGGAGTTGCCGAGTGGCCTGTTGGCTCACCAAGACATCCATGGTCACGACGGTACACGGCCGGCAGCCCATTCATGGTTCTCGCAGGTTGTTTCGTGCGTTTGGCGCTAGGGCCATTGCCGTGTGTGAGGCTGTGCGAGATCAGTTGGCAGACGTTCTAGGTGTGCCGGCAGACCAGGTGGTGGTGATCCGAAACGGCATTGACCCCACTGCATTCCCAGTGAACGAGGTGAGGCGCAAACGCCAGGCCGGAAAGCCGCGCGTGGCGATCGTTGGGCGGCTCACTGGGCCCAAAGGCGAGTTGTGCCAACGTTTGTTGTCAGATGTGCTGGATCTCAGCGTGGTTGATGTGCGCGTTGTGACAGGAAGTACGTTGCACCCTGCGTTCAAGAACTTTTCAGATCGGGTTGCTTTTGTTCAAGATCAATCTGCGGTGGCCGAGGAGATTGCCCAGGCGGATCTGGTCATTGGTGCTGGCCGGGTGGTGGTGGAGGCGCTCTTCACCGGCACCCCTGTTTTTGCGGTGGGGGAGACGCGCCACATTGGTCTGGTGAGCCTCGACAACCTAGAGGCTGCAATGGCCAGCAACTTCGGTGATGTGGGTGGCGATGAACTGTCGATGGATTTTCAGCAGATCAAGCGGGAGCTTTCATCACTTTTGAGCGGGCCCGACGCATTGCCACCCGTATCCACAGAGTTGCGCAGCCGAGCTCTTGCGGCCTACAGCCTGAAAGCTGTGGCCTCTCAAGTTGAAGAGATTTATCAAGACGCGGTGGTGGAGACGCTGCGCAGAGAGATGCCCATCCTCATGTACCACCGCCTGGTGGAGAGGCCGTCTGAGCGGGGGGTGCACGGCACCTGGACGACAGTGCAGATGTTCGAAAAGCACCTGCGCCTGATTCAACGTATGGGCTTTGAGACTTTGACCTTTAAAGACTTTCAAAATACGGGCCTTATGCATCGCTTTAGCCCTGGCCGAAAGTATTTGATGATTACTGCAGATGATGGATATCAGGACAACCTCACCCGCATGCTGCCGTTGCTCAAGAAGTACAACATGAAGGCCACGATCTATGTGGTGAGTGGAGAGACCCACAACAGATGGGATGTTGAGCATCCCACCAATCCAGATGTTCGGGTGCCGCTGCTCTCGGCCGACGAGATACGGGCGTTGGATGCCTCTGGCCATGTGGAAATTGGTGGCCATACCCTCTCCCACGCGAAGCTGGATGAAGTCGATGCAGAGGCCCAGGCCAAGGAAATTCGCGAGAATAAACGCGCTCTGGAGTGCATCCTGGGCCACCCAATTCTGTCTTTCGCTTACCCATTTGGATATTTGAACGAGAGCGCAAAAACCCAAGCTCGAGAGGCAGGATATGCCTACGCCGTTGCCACAGACAGCGGCCCATGCGCCATGCATCAAGACCGTTTTCAGATCCGCCGAATCGCGGTGTTCCCCAGAACGGATGTGTTTGGCCTTTGGCGCAAGATTCGGGGGGACTATGTCTTTCGCCGATGAGTTCGGCTTGCGGGTGCTGGAGGTACATGTATCCGCTGGCGTCACACCATCGGAGCTACTGGAGATTTGCGACGCTGCGCCAACTGGTGAGGCCATCTACACCGGCCGCAACACGATCTGGGCGCTGGACTGGCACGGTAAGTCTTTGGCAATAAAGGCGTTCGGAATTCCCTGGGGCATACGGAAGTGGATCTATGGTGGCCTTCGCGCCTCCAAGGCGAAACGCTCCTTTGAAAACGCAAGTGCACTGACTGCACTCGGGCTCGATACCCCAAGGCCGCTTGGTTATTTGGAGTTCGGAAGCCAAGTACGTTTGCTTAAAAGCTTTTATGTGTCCGAATACCTCCCAAGTTCATCCGGCGTATTTCCGCTTCGAGATGTTCTGCTTGATACGAATCGATCGGATCGGGAAGATATTCTGATCGCCTTTGGGCGCTACACCTGCAAATTGCACGACCTTGGCGTTTTGCATCGCGATTACTCCCCCGGAAATATTCTGGTGATGCCCATGGGCGGCGAGGAGAGGACTTCGCAGGACCACGGATCACACGATCAATTGGCGTTCGAGATGCGTTCGTCGCCTTCAGTAGCTTATCGATTCGAATTGGTGGACCTCAATCGCATGTCTTTCGGCGCTTTGTCGCCGCAACAACGCATGCACAATCTGCGGCTCTTATGGGCGGACGATAACGATTTACGAACCGTGGTGACTGGCTATGCAGAGGTGTTCGGGCGATCCACCAATGCGCTTCTGCAGGATGCGCTGCGCGCATCTCAAATGCATAAGTTCAAGGCCACTCGGGAGGAGCGGCTAAAAAACTCCCTTCGGGCCTGGCTTGGAAAGCGCAGCCCTGCTGGGGGTTCTACATGATCTCAGTGGTGATGATTGTGCGAGATGGCGCCTCCACCCTCGAAAAGTCGCTCAAGAGCCTTTCTCGCTTTGATGACGTGGTGGTTTATGACAATGGCTCCAAAGATGGCTCGCAGGAGATCGCCAAGCGCTTTGCCAATGTTAGATTGATTGACGGATACTTTGACGGCTTCGGGCCTACAAAGAACCGGGCTGCTGGGCTCGCGAAGCATGATTGGGTACTGATACTGGATTCCGATGAGGCCCTGGATCCCGAGTTGGTTGATGCATTGCTGTCATCGCGTCTGGATGACAACGTGGTGTATCTCCAAAACTTCAAAGCGTTTTACCGAGACCAACAAGTGAAGTATTGCGGCTGGAACAATCAGAAAATTCGCCGCCTCTACAACCGGCGGGTCACTCGCTTTACTTCGGCGCATGTGCACGAGAACATTGAGGTTGAAGGCTTAAGCGTGCAGGAGTTCGTTGGGGGAAGTGTGCTGCACTTCAGCTACTTGTCGATGTCCGACTTCATCATGAAGGTGGACCGCTACTCCACCCTCTACGCCGAGAGCAACAAGGGAAGAAAGGCATCCAGTCCCACCAAGGCGGTGGTCAGTGGCGTCTACTCTTTTTTTAGAACGTATGTGATGAAGCGGGGTTTTCTCGATGGTCATATAGGCCTCTTGATTGCTTTCTCGCACATGGCCACAAATTTTTATAAGTACATGAAGCTGTACGAGGCCAATCGGGATTTACGCCTTGGCCGAAAGTGATGTCTCACACGTGCTCGTCACCCGGCACGACAAGATTGGTGATTTTGTTCTGGCGCTCCCGCTGTGCTGGGCCATCAAGCAGGTGTCTCCAGAAACAAAACTAACTGTCCTGGTTGCTCGCGTGAATGAGGAATTTGCTCGCCAGATTCCTTTCATTGATGACGTGCTGCCCTATGAACGAGGTTGGCGAGGTTTTTTTCAAACGCTTCATCGACTCAAGCGAGCAAATGTTCCCGCGAGCATCAGTTGTTTCATCGATACCCGCCTGGGTTGCTTGCTCTGGTTGGCTGGTATTCCCACGAGGATTGGCCCCGCCACGAAGCTTGCTCAGATCTTCTTTAATGGTCGCGTTGTTCAAAGGCGCAGTCGAGTAGAGAAGCCGGAGTGGGCCTACAACCTAGATTTGGGAAGATCGTTGTTTCCGAGTCTTTCGCAGGCCTTTCCGAGGCCGTTGTTGGTCGCGCCAAGGGCAGTGCTTGATGACACACCGGTGGCGGAGATTTTGCATGCCTGTAGTCGCCGGAAGGTCGTTGTGTTTCATCCGGGGTTTGGGGGTAGCAGTGATGGCAATCTGCCACTGTTGGACTATGTTCGGCTCGCCCGCATCGCCTCGGAGGTTCCCGGGGTATACGTGGTGTTCACCTTTGGGCCGGACGACCATTCTGCACACGCGCAGGTAAAAGCGAGCCTGGATTTCGAGGCAGATCTAGTTCAGCGCCTGCCTAGCCTTTGGGCCTTTTGCGCGTTCCTTCAGGCTTGCACCTTGTTTGTGAGCACCTCTACAGGCCCCATGCATTTGGCTGGTGCAGTGAACGCTCAGACACTCTCTTTCTTTGGAGCCTCGGCATTCGCAAGCAGCAGGCGTTGGGAACCCCTGAACGAGCGAGAGCGGCAATCGAACTTCATGCTCACTACCCCCCCCTCGGAAGAGGTTTTTAAAGAAATCGTCCTTGCCATGAAGGCGGCTTTGAAGTGACTGCGCCAAAGACTGAACGCCCATTTGAGTGGGACGAATACTCGGATCAGCCCAAGATCATCCTGGACAAGGCCTTTAAGCGGAGAATGCGGGTACAGCACTGGCCCGATCTCATCAAGATGTTTGCCACTGCGAGCGTAACGCTCCCGAGCGCCATGGCTACCATGGGGCTGAAATCTCTGCTCGGCCCGCAGAGTCCTCCGCCAAGGCAAGCCCCAGCCAACTTCTTCGGCATGGGTGTGAACCTTGAGCGCGGCGACATTCAGTACGACCTAGTGGCTGAGTTGGGTGTGACCGAGGTCTTGGTGCGATTGCCGCTCTGGAAACTCGAGGACTTATCCGCCTATCTGCGATTCATTGAAGGCTGGGGGCGCAGGGGCTGCAATGTCATGGTGAATCTCCTGCAGGACCCCCGAACTATCGGTGATACAACGAGCATGGAGCGCCAAGCGCGCGAGGTTCTCTCAGCGCTAAAGGGTTTGATCTCTAAGGCCCAGGTCGGTAATGCCATCAACCGGGCAAAGTGGGGTTTCTACAGCGTTTCGGAGTACCTGGACTTCTTTGAAGTCTTCCAGGCGGCGCGAGACGCCCACGCGCCAAGTATCAAACTCTGCGGCCCAGCCGTCATCGATTTTGAGTATCACCATACCGCGAGAGCGTTATTCAATGCCCGTGCCATTCAGTTCGATCAGGTGACGGCTTTGCTCTACGTAGACCGATGCGGGCACCCGATGAACCCTCAACTCGGCTTTTTTGACACCACTCGTAAAACCAAGTTGCTTTATGCGCTGGCATCCATGAGTCCGAAAGTGGCAAACCCACAGTTGCTCATTACAGAAGTGAATTGGCCTCTCAAGGGAACGGCTCCGTATGCCCCCACCAGCGAAACCGAGTGCGTCTCAGAGCAGGAATATGAGGATTACATGGTGGCCTATCACCAGATGGCGTTGGTGACTCAGATGGTTGAGACCGTTTATTGGCATCAATTGATCGCCCCTGGCTATGGCCTAGTGGACGCCAGAGACGGTCGACTGCAAAGGCGAGAGGCTTTTGGTCGATACCAAAGGATGGTGCAAGAGCCTTTGAAGGGTCTCCCAAAGTCTACTGTGGAGGTTTAAGCACTGAGATCTTGTGCTGCTCTTTCGTCCACTTCCCCTGGGGTTTGTCGATGTACTGAAAGAATTCGTTGGTGAAGTTGCCTTGATTCACGGTGGTTAGGTAGTAGGTGGTGGGCACCTCCTCCGAACCCATCACCTGATTGAACACTCCTGGGCCAGTGAGGTTATAGACGTTCTCAGATGAGCGTTCGCGAATGTTTTGAATGACCTTATCAATCACCCTCTGTAGCCGTGGATTGTTAGGCGCACTGGCAATAAAGTAATTGCTGATCTCGCCAGTCTTGATCCGAAGGTAAAGCTCGGTTGCCTCGACTGGAATGCTCCAGTGAAGTGGCCAGACCAAGTGTGCGTCGATGTCCATGTATACACCACCGATCTTCTGCAGTACCAATAGTCTCCAAAGGTCTGCTTGCGCCGCGCCGATCTGCAGCTGCAGATAGGCCTCTAGCACCTCCGGAGGGAAATTCTCCCGAATGAAGACCTCCCGATCGTCGGTCACCATAAACCGATGTGCATGATGAGGTGCCATAAGTCTATTGAAAAGGTAGTTCAGGTAAACAGGCAACGTAACTTGATTAGTGAAGTTGGTCTGCCAGATAACCAGTGGGATCCCTGCTTGTTGAATATCTCTCGGAAAGAGTGGCTTGCTATGCGAGTCGATCTGAAAGCGTTTGCCTGGGGTGAACAAAAATACGACGTAACAAGAGGCCTTGAGCAGGTTGGCTCCAAACTTGATTCCCTGTCGGGTAGCCCTTCTTAACATCGGATACCTAGATGATTCCGCTGAGACATCTATGGACGCCCTCCTCAACTTGATCTATGGTGGGTATAGAACCGTTCGAATCAAATACTGCAATGTGGTCCGGAATTGTCGGCAGATAGCGAAATGGAACTGTCGAGAAGAAAATGCCAATGGTTTTTGTCCCGAGAGCGATTGCCAGGTTTCGGACACCGGTGTCATTTGACACGAGGCAACTCGCGTCTCTAATACGCAAAGACATGGCATCTAACTCCATGGGAGGAAGAAAAACAACATTTGTGTGCTGTACAAAGCGGCTGTCATTGATGCTCTCTGAGCGCTCATGAACATCGATACCAGAGAGAACAAGATGGTCACAATCGGGGCGCTTGACCGCCATCCTAAAGAGCAAATCCCTCCAATGATTAGCAGGCCAAGTTTTCTGTGTAGTTGATGCGAAAGGAAAGTAGAGAACTTGGGGCCGCTTAGATTGACGGCCGGGCTGAACGGGAGGTGGCCACGCAAAATCGATTGGCCGCTTTGGGTCCGCTCCCAGGAGCATGAGTGCATGTAGCATGCTCTCACATTCGAATACGAAATCCGATCTCCATACACATGCATCGTGAAGCAATCGGCTTAGTAAAGGACTGTAAGACACTCCAATTCGTATGTTGGATTGATTCAACAGGCAGATGTAACGGGATCTGGTTGTGTCGGCCAAATCGAAGATGAGGTCGGGCCCTCCGATCTGTCGGGCCTCTCTGATACGGTCGAAAAGAGTGATTCCCCGGACCTCTCTCCCTGAGATTACATGCACCCTATCAGCCAAGTCAGTCGGCGCACCTGCCATGTAATTCGACACTAAACTAAGTGTGATCTTGGCATTCGGGAAGAACTTTCTCGCCTCTACTAGGAACGGACGAGTGATCACCATGTCCCCAAGAGCAGCATGCCGAATCACTGCGATGCTTTTGATATCGTGACGGCTTCTTCCTCGAAAGTAGCTCTTCGCTCGATCGGAAGCCCACGCGCCGCGTTCAAACCAGAGTTTCATTGTTAGCGGAGTTTATTGGTTTGGGATGATGTTTTAGACCGTTTAGGTTAACATCTCACCGTTGAACTCCTTTCAAGTCCTAATGTGCGGCAAAACATTTGATAGCCTCTTAGCCCCGCTTATTTTTTTGCTGCCAGCCCTGATGGCATTGTTGGCTGGCGCTGCAAGCAGCCTTTTTATTCTATTTTTCTTTGCGGCTGTATACACCCTCGCTCGTAGCGGTAACCTCGGTTGGCAGCGTCTGTCCGCTCTCGATCAGGCGACCATGCTTTCGCTTTTGGTTTTTGTCCTTATCGTATTGCTTGGCTACATGAATGCAGCAGATACCCAGCAATATTGGTCGCGCTTTGAGCGAGCAGTCCGATCCTTCGGATGTGTAGTTGTCTACCTGTATCTCATTCGCGATGACCATCAATTGATCCCCGTTCTTGAAAAGGGCGTGCTCGTTGGATCCATTTCGGTTTTTATCGCTGCGACAGAGCAAGTTGGCGCGCTCGGGCGAGCGGAGGGTGCCTATAACTCCATTCTTTTTGGTGACTTGTCCGCCTACCTCGCATGTGCTGCGGCAGCTGCGGCCTATACGAATCGGGGTCAGCCGATCTATGTAGCTGCATTTCTTACCGCAGTATTACTCAGCGGATACGCCTCAATACTCTCTGGAACCCGTGGAAGCTGGATTGGCCTCTACCTTGGCTTGACTTTTGTCCTTCTTGTCTCGGTGTTTTCGCAGCGCCGGCGATTTGGCATGGTCGGAACAACGGCTCTTGCAATATCAAGCCTCGCGCTATTCACTTGGGTAGCTGGCCTTCACCCCGTGATTTCATCGAGAATGTCTGACGCTGCACAATCCTTCTTGCAGTTCTTTTCTGGAGGAGATCCGAATACGTCGGTTGGGTATCGCCTGCAGATGTGGGGCGCAGCTTACGATATGTGGATTGCGAACCCATTGTTGGGCTCCGGGTTGGGAGACTACTCGCATGACCTTGCTGAGATGATTCGACTGGGACAGTCCTCTATGAACGCTCATTTTGGCGAAGCCCATAGTTTGTATTTCGAGTTCCTCGGGACAACCGGTCTTCTTGGGTTCATCACCTTAATGGCGGGTATGTTTGTGCTCCCCTTGCTGACTTTTCTAGGAGTTGGCAGAGCGACCGGTCTTGCGCGTCTGTTGGATTCTCCAGCTTCGCTTCATGGTGTGTGCTTGGTTATAGCATTTTCGTCCTTCGGGATCAGCCAGAACTGGTTAGGGCGGTCATCCATCAGTTCGGTTTTCTTTCTTTGCTTAGCGCTATTTTTGGCAGCGGTTGCTCGCGAGCGCTCGAACGACGGAATTCCAGAGAAGGGCCGGGGCCCTTGAGCACTGGGTTCCGGGCGGATTGGGCGCAGTACCGTCGCCTTATTCGTTTCACACTTCGTTATTGGCGAGTCATGGTTGTACTCACTGTGGCGGTTTTGGTGGGCGCCGCTATGGAGCCCATGCTCCCCGCACTCATGAAGCCACTTGTTGATGAGAGCCTTGTGGCGAGCAACACAGACAACCTTTGGATAGTGCCTGTCCTTTTGGTATTGGTGGTTCTGTTGAGGGGCTTGGCCGACTATGTGGTGACCTTCTGTAGTCAATACCTTGCCAATCGCACTGTAGAGGACCTTCGGCAGGCACTTTTTGCCAAGGAACTTGACTTATCTCTTGAGAGACACGCGCAGGATGATGGCGGTCGAATGATGACCAGAATCACCTACGATCCGCAGATGGTGGCCGACGCGGTCTCTGAGGCCTGGATGGTGTTAATCAGAGATTCGCTCGTCTTGGTCGGCTTGATCGGTTTCCTTTTTTATACCGCATGGGAACTGGCGGTTTTTGTGTTCGCTGCAATGCCATTCCTAATCATTTCGATTCGTCGGATCGGCCAGCGACTTAGGGTTTCAAGCGGCGTTGTACAGGATAAGTATGGGAGGCTGACCGGACTGCTCCAAGAGGCGCTGCTCGGCCTGCGCGAGATCAAGATTTTTGGTGCACGTTTGGATCAAGAGAGAAGGTTCTCGGCCGTTAACGAGAGCCTTCGGAAGGAGCAGATGCGGGTGGTGCGAACGTCGGCACTGGCCGGTCCTCTGGTCGGATTCCTTACGGCCATTACCGTTGCGACCGTGATTTATTTGGCGTCATTCATGACCGCCACTGGCGGATTAACTCCGGGTGAATTCGTTGCCTTCATCACTGCTTTGGCGATGGTATTCGGGCCCATGCGGCGACTCACTGCGGTGAACATTTCACTTCAGCGAGGCTTGGCTGCGGCAGACGCAATATTTGGGCTGCTCGATACTGCGGATGAACGTGGCAACCGGTCGGAGCCGTTTCACCTAATCGAGCGCCACAGGGTTGATCCTGCAGCCGACGGCGGCCCTCGAGCTACTGGTGAGATTAAGTTCGAGGGGGTTTCATTCACCTATCCTCATCAAGATGCTCCCGCGGTAGATAAGCTCACCTTTGTGATCTCCCCCGGAGAGGTTGTAGCGCTTCTCGGCCCGTCTGGATCGGGCAAGTCAACGGTTCTGGCCTTGCTCTCCCGTTTTTACCGACCCGATGAGGGCATGATTTTTTTAGATGGCATTCCCATTGATGAATGGGATTTGGATGTTCTCAGGAGAAACTTGGCGCTGGTTGGGCAGCGCGTCATGCTGTTTGATGACAGCATTAAGAACAATATTCGAATGGGTCGTTTGGGTGCCAGCGATGAAGAGGTTCTCAGTGCTGCGAAGTCATCGCATGCTTGGGAGTTCATCGAAAAGCTCCCAGACCAGTTAGACACGCCCCTGGGGAGCCTTGGAGACCGTCTCTCCGGTGGGCAGCGTCAGCGCATCGCCATTGCTCGAGCGTTCCTAAAAGATGCACCCATTTTGCTTCTCGATGAAGCGACGAGTGCCCTGGACCGCGAGAGCGAAGAAGCGGTTTTGGACGGACTAGAGAGATTGATTCAGGGCCGAACGGTCCTGATGGTGAGCCATTCTCCCGAGCGGCTCA
>Ga0194118_10007234_pt1 | contig 10753 bp, 9 predicted proteins | sample TA2MahsurfametaG_2_FD_148662 | JGI IMG/M metagenome (GOLD analysis project Ga0194118, IMG submission 148662) | Freshwater microbial communities from Lake Tanganyika, Tanzania - TA2015013 Mahale N5 surface | ecosystem: Environmental > Aquatic > Freshwater > Lake | place: Tanzania: Lake Tanganyika... | reverse complement strand
TGGTTGCAATCGTAAGCGAAGAAGAACACACAAAAATAAGAAAGGTGGTTCTGGTTGTGGCTCATGTGGATGTCCAATAGCTCCATTATCGTATAAACAAATGAATCAATTTGGCGGTTATAGTTATGGACCTATTTTAGGAATAGGGCAAAATGGCGGTAGCTTTTATAAACCAGCAGGACCCATACCAGGACCATTTGTTGGTTCTCCATGGACACCAGATTCAAACATGGCTAATTCAAATAACAACTATTTTTCTCGTTACAATTTAGCAAACGACCCACAGCTACAAATGAAACCAGCGGACGTTGATGCCGGATATAGAACACCAAGTAGCATGTTTGGTGGTTACACTTATAAAAATGCAGGGAAGAGTGCGTCTTCTTCTAAAAAAGTCGGTGGCGGACTAATTCCGCAAGATTTGCTTAATTTAGGACGTGATTTTGGTTACAATATTAAAAGTGCGTATAATTCATTGAATGGATACGATGCGCCAGTGAATCCGTTGCCTTACAAAGATCAATATAGAAATTGATTTAGATAACATTTTTTTCTGAATATAATACATAAAATGGCGTTTCCAACGAAATTAAGTCAGTTATGTACACCTTCTTACATTTATTTCATAATATCATTTTTAGGAATGGCACTTGCTGCAATTCAAAATATGGGCAACAGTAATAAATATAGTTTAGGCATGTTTTCTTGCTATGTTCCAAGTTGTTTAGCAGTGTTTGTTATTAAGATTATTTATATATTATTCTGGACTTGGATATTGAACTTGATGTGTAAAGATGGACACACTGGCATTGCTTGGTTCTTAGTGTTGTTTCCATTTGTTATGTTATTTGTTATATTAGGTTCAGTGATGATGTATCAAAATAGACAACAAAAGAAAAAGGGATGTAAGGATTGCTAATCCACCTTTAAGAAAGGTGGAGCCAAACTTCAACTTTTTGGAAAAGTTGAGCAAAAGTGTTTGAATCCACCTTTCTTAAATACGCGACAATATTTGGCTCCACATTTTTTAAAGGTAGAAATTTTTCCACATATTATATATGAGCAAAATACAAACAATAATGTTCTTATTTATATTTTTAATCGCCATTTTTTCTTCTAAGATGGTGTTTGGTAACAGAATTATGGAATCATTCAGAGGCGGTGTATCGACTGCTGTTGTTGGTCCTGGTTTCAGACCACGCGTTGTAAATCCCATTGCTCTTAATAGATTCGTCAACGTTCCTAGATACGTAATTGACGCAGATGATGGCCCATTAAGTTATCGTTTTTTCTAACCGAATACCGTATATTTAGCAACATACATACCGAATAATATTAGAAACATTCCAACATAATCATCGATGGTTGTTGGCAATTTTAACCAGTATGTATTTGACCAAAGCTGAGCTAAAAAGTCAAATACATATGATGACAATGAAATTTGAGGTGCTGTTAAGAATGTATTGCCTATGCGATTAGCAGGAATTAAGAACATCCATTCGACCGATGCCCAAAATTCAGATGACAATATTTTAGCCCAAATTGGCGCATCTTTTAGAGCAGGTGTCGTCTGTGTAAATAATGCGAAATCCATGGTAAGACCTATCATTACATTTAAAAATAACCATAACAGAACTGTAATTATAATATTCATAACATAGTTTTAGAAAAAGTATATTCCTAATTTATAATTGAATGGATATTTCTAAACTCCCATACTATATTTTATTTTTAACACTATTCATTTTGGCTCAAAGTTTATCTATGTGGGGTCAATTTGTAACACTTCCGTATAAAAACTTATCAATGTGGGAAGCATATAAGATGGCAATACCATTTGCCTGGCTAGATTGGCTCGTTATGACATTTGTTGTTATGATTGGTGACAAATACGAATTAGTAACACCAACACAGGATACATTTTTGCTCATTATTATTCAGTTTTGCTTAATTTTAATAATTAATCAATTATATTTGAAGCAGAAGGTGACTATAAGCGATATTATTGCATTTTTTATTATTCTACTTGGATTTTTTGTTAGTTTTTTACATTTAATATCAAAAGCTTTTAACATTCCAATACCGGAACATCCAGGAACTGATAATCCAGATACAATTAGTGCAACATTACCTACGCAACAATATCGTTCTCTCGTGAAAAGTAAAAATAACTTGGAAGAAAGTAATATAGAAACAAAATAATACTTATTATACTAACTAACATGAATAATTATCGTATAACTGAAATAGGGGCTCCAATCAATGATTATGATGGCGAAATAGAACCGATACATTTCGGAGGTTGTGTGCCTCAAAAAATAAACTTAGAATTAGACGATGATAATAGATGGATAAATGGTGCTTGGATACAATGAAGACAAAGAGAACCACACATTCAGCTTCATACTGGATTTTTGATAAATGATGACATGACATGGATTACTGGTTTCGCAGAACACATGAGAAATACTACTGCTACGATTAGAGATGACGAACCAAGAGAAGAAATAAAGGAACCTGAAGTAGAAGTTGCTGTTGAAGAGCTCGAAGGTCGAGAATTGTTGGAGTATCAGTATAATCAAATGAGACCATTGGTTGTACATGAAGAAGTAGTTTTGGTTCCAGATGACGATGACGAAGATGAAGATGAGGCTGGAGATGAAGATGAAGATAATACAGAAGATAGATTTTACACTGCTTCAAAAATTATTAAAAATATATTTGAGTTTTTTCAATTTAAAAAAAAGCAAGATTAACTCTCGACAAAATTATAAAATATTTTTATATTATAATATGAAATATAAAAATAAAAATGGTATTAAATATGTGTTAAATGGATGGACATATATTTCCATTAAAGGCAAACCAAAAGAACGTGGTTACGCATATGGCTCTCTCATTAAAGAAGATATGAAAGAAGTAAAACGCGTTTTAGATTTCATTATTTACACCGATTATGGCGTAAAATGGGACTTCTTTGTCAAGTCCGCTGGCAAGTATTTTACGCCAAAAATCCGCGAATTATTTCCTGAATTTTACGAGGAAATGCTCGGATTCGCAGAAGGATCAAATATGAGTATCGACGAAGTTGTCGCATGGAATAATTATTTCACATTGACTGAAAGCTGGTGGGCAAACATGCCTGTGGAAGAATCCATTGCTATTCGCGGTTCTTCAGTTAGTAATGTAGCATCATCAAGAGAGGGTGGAGCAAAGGAGCGTTGTAGTGCTTTCATGGCGGTTGGCGACTGGACGTCCGATGGAAAGATAGTTTGCGCGCATAATAACTTTTCAAATTTTGTAGATGGTCAATTCGCAAAATATGTGGTTGATTTGAAACCAGATAAAGGTAATCGTATTTTAATGATGGGATTTCCTGGATGGATTTGGTCTGGAACAGATTTTTTTGTTACTTCTGCTGGAATAATAGGAACAGAAACAACTATTGGTGGCTTCATAGCTTACGAGAACAATATTCCCATTTCTTGCAGAATCCGGAATGCGATGCAATATGGCAAAAATCTCAATGATTATGAAAAAATGCTTTTGGACGGCAACTCAGGTGATTATGCTAATTCGTGGCTATTTGGCGACACAAATAATAATGAAATAATGAGATTGGAGCTAGGATTGCGTTTCCATAAAACTGAAAGAACGAAGAATGGATTTTTTATTGGTTTCAATGCTCCTTACGATCCTAGAATAAGGAATCTAGAATGCGTTAATACTGGAATTGATGACATTAGACGACATCAAGGTGCGCGAAAGGTGCGTCTTAATGACTTAATGGATACTTGGAAAGGACAGATAAATGTCGAAATAGCAAAACAGATAATTTCTGACCATTATGATGTGTATTTGAATAAAGAGAATCCATGTTCAAGAACATGTTGCTCGCATTATGAATTAGACGGCCGAGAATTCATGTCTGACCCATCGAGACCGAAACCATTTCAGCCTAGGGGTGCTCTAGATGGCAACGTTGTTGATAGTAAAATGGCAAAAAATATGTCGTTCTGTTTAAGATGGGGGAGTTCGTGTGGTACACCATTTATAAAAGATAAATTTTGTAGCGAGAATAGAGTATGGGATTATTTGAGAGACTATTTACATGACAGACCACAACAACCTTGGACAAACTTTACAATTACAAATGGAAGCAGAAGTAGAAGCAAATCTAAAAATACAGATAAACTAACAAAACGTAAAAAGGTTTTTAAAAATAAAAATAAAACAACTAAGAAAAATAATAAATGAACGATTTGAACTAGAACTTAGAAATAAAAACTATATAATGAATTTTTCTAGATATCATAGAAATGATTGGATATGTTCTTATTGTTCAGGTGTTGTATTTGGCAACAATAATAAAATAGTGTGTATTTGTGGCCAAACAAAATGGAACTCAAAACAATTTGCAGAAAATAGATACACTTGGAGACTAGGAGATAAGTTATGTAATAATTGCGGTGAATGAAATTTCAAACGATGCGTTTCATGTAGAAAATGTAAGTTTAAATTGCTTTAATAATAAGCGCTTATTTTCTTCGATTACTTTTTGTTAGTTTCTTCATTCTTCTACGACCTTTATATTTTCTTGTTTTTCTTCCACCTATTCCTGATTTCTCATCTTTCTTGATTAACTTTGGTATCACCGTGGTGCCAGTAACACGTTGCCTACACAATGGACAACTATTTTTAGTTCTAAGATGTTCATCTAAACATTCTTTGTGAAAATGATGTTTACAATTTGTTTCAACCGATTCCTTATCTGCCATAGACTCCAAACAAATTGGACAATCTTCTTGTAATATAGGATTAGGTATCTTTTTCTTATTTTCCATTTCTTCTATTAATCTATCTCCTTCTTCACGCTGTCTCTTTAAATCCGCTCGTTTTTCATTTTCCACTTCTATAATAGTTTGTGCTTTATTAATATCTTTTGTGTTATAAATCTTTACTTTAACATTTAATGTGTTACTTCCTCTAGAATTGATGTACTTAATTTTGATTGTTTTGTATGGCAGTGGCCAGTTTGGATATACAGAGAAACCTACTTTCAATGAGTTTTTTTCTTCAGGTGTTAAAACTGGTAATGTTATAAAAGTTTTCTTTTTAGAAACTTTGTTATAATATTCGGTTTCCTTTAATTCCCAAGATAATTTATATTGTGTTGGTTCATCAGTTTGTTCAATTTTTAAATCTTGTGCAACGAGATTAGTATTTGGTATTAAATAAATATTGCTGTTACTGCGGTATTCATCCATGTGTTATATTTTATACACAGAATAAAATATAAAATATAATCTTATCGGCTCATCAAGGCAATTAGTAACAACATAGTGGAGTTAAATAACTTAAACATAACTCTCGTCGAATATCTACCATCCATTCTATAATAATCGTATGCCATCATATACGAACCAAAAGAATATAAAAAGAAGGCAGGAGAATAAACTTGTTTGCTTTTTCTCAAATGAAATAATTGAGAAAGAATTGCGATAGTTATAAATAAACGCGCTAAAGTGTCTAAACTATACATATATATAATTATAGAAAAATAATTTACAAATAATTTGTGTTGTAATATATAAATGGATAATATTGCTTGGAATTTAATAGATAAATACTTTAAAGATAATCCATATAATTTAGTATCACATCATTTAGATTCATATAATGATTTTTTCAGTAAAGGAATATATCAGATTTTTAAAGAAAACAATCCAATTAGATTCATTGAACGCGAAACAGATACTGCTGAAGAACGCGAACCAACACGAGATCAAGAAGGCGGTAAACCAAAGGCTGTAAAAATTGGCGATAAAGAGAATCCAAACGAATGCAATATTTATCTAGGTGGCAAAAATGGTGACAAAATTTACTTTGGAAAGCCAATAATATACGACGAAGATAATGGCAAACCTTATCCACATTATATGTATCCAAATGACGCTCGTTTAAGAAACATGACTTACGGCGTAACAATTCATTACGATATTGATGTCGAATATTTTTATTACAGCAATAATCAAAAGGTTGAAGAATTGAAGACTTATGAAAAAATATATCTAGGACGTTTTCCAATAATGTTACAATCAAACTTGTGTATTTTAAAAGGGTTATCTATTGATGCCAGATTTAATATGGGTGAATGCAAAAATGATTATGGAGGATATTTTATTATTTCTGGGAAAGAAAAGGTAATTGTTAGTCAAGAAAAATTCGGTGATAATATGCTTTATGTTAGAAAATACAAAGAAGATGAATTATATAGTTATTCATGCGAAGTTCATTCAGTGTCGGAAGATAGTTCAAAACCCATTCGTTACACTTCTGCTAAAATAGTTGCCCCAGACGCAACATATACTAACAACCAAATAGTTATTGACATCCCCAATGTGAAAAAACCTATACCGCTATTTATTTTAATGAGAGCACTTGGTGTCATATCTGATAAAAGTATAATAGAATATTGTTTATTAGATTTAAAACAGAATGAAAACATGATAGATCTTTTTATACCATCTGTACACGATGCTCAAACTATTTTTACACAACAAATAGCTTTGGAGTTTATTGCTAAATTCACCAAACGTCAAACTGTTTCTGCTGTTCAGGACATTTTGATGAATTACTTTTTGCCACATATTGGTGAAGACAATTTTTTAAACAAGGCGTTCTTCATTGGTTTCATGGTTAATAAGTTGCTTCGCGTTTTTATTGGACAAGAGGCGCCAACAGATCGCGACAATTTCAAATTTAAACGCATTGAAACATCTGGATCTCTTATTTATGATTTATTTCGCGAATATTATTTGATTCAGAATCGTAACATATTTTTGAAGATGGACAAAGAGTTTTACTATCATGCTGGAAAATATAGAACTAATTTTGTTAGTTTAGTTGAAGATAACATAAAAGAATTTTTCAAGGAGAGAATAGTGGAGGATGGATTCAAAAAGGGTTTTAAGGGTAACTGGGGTGCTGATGCTAATACAAAGCGTCTCGGATTAGTTCAAGATTTAAATCGTTTGTCATGGTTTACACATATATCCCATTTGAGAAAAATAAATCTTCCATTAGATCCAACTGCTAAAGTTGTTGGTCCGCATTTATTACATAGCACTCAGTGGGGCATTATTGACCCTGTGGATACACCAGATGGTGCAAATGTTGGTCTACATAAGCATTTATCGATAAGCACATCAATAACCAGTGGATTCTCATCGTATCCAATTATTAAATGGATTAGAGCAAATACGTCTTTAAAATTGCTGACTGAATGTAGTCCAACTATCATAGCCAGTTCCACAAAAGTATTCGTAAATGGCAATTGGATTGGTGTTCTGGATAATCCAATACAGACGGTAAACAATATGAAACTATTTAGACGTAACGGTGTTATTCCAGTTTACACCAGTATATCGTTTAATTATCAATCAAATATAATTTATATTTATACGGATGGTGGACGTTTAACGAGACCAGTGTATTATCGTGACCAAAAGTTTGGAGACAAAGGTGAAATAACATATGAAAAATTATCATATGATCGTGGTCAAATAAAAAACATAATTGAATCAAGAAAATATACATGGACTCAAGTAGTATCTGGGTTTGAAAAAAAGAATGATGATACGTATAACATCAGAAACAATGTTTTATACGATGTTAAAAAATTGTATCCAGATCATGACACATTGGAAAAATTATTGGATTTTTTTGAGAGAAATCGCGCTATAATAGATTATCTCGATACATCGGAAGAAGAAAGTGCGCTAATTTCAACGACACCAGCTGAAATCAAGAATAATAAGTATTACACACACTCGGAGATAGATCCTTCATTAATTTTTGGCGTTATGGGCAATTCAATTACATTTCCAGAAACAAATCAATTTCCACGTAATTGTTTCTCTTGTGGCCAAAGTCGTCAAGCGGTTTCAGTGTATCATTCAAATTCACAAGTTAGGATGGATAAAATGGGTGTGTTACTGAATAATGGACAAACACCACTAGTTAAGTCGCGTTATTTAGAATATATAAATCGCGAAGAACAACCTTATGGTGTCAATGCTATTGTAGCAATTATGTCTTACACTGGATATAATGTGGAAGATGCTATTTTAATTAACAGAGCGTCAATTGATCGCGGTATATTCAGAACTACTTATTATACAACGTATGAAGCGAAGGAAGAAAGTTCGAAAGTATCTGGATCGAATGTTAATACTTTTTTCACAAATATTCAGTCGAAACCAAATGTCAAGGGAATTAAAGATGGATATGATTATAGCAAATTAGATCAGTATGGTTTAGTAAAAGAAAATACACCAATTGATGATCGTGTTGTTTTAATTGGAGAAGTAAGTACAAGTGTAGAACAACGCGGAACATACATTGACAAATCCAAAACAACAAAGAAGGGACAACTTGGATTCGTTGATAAGGCATTTATTTCAGAAGGAGAGGAAGGTTTCAGAATAGCCAAAATTAGAATCCGAGAAGAACGAATGCCGGCGATTGGTGATAAGATGGCTAGTCGCAATGGACAAAAGGGCACCCTTGGTCTCATAATACCAGAAGAAGATATGCCATTTACTGCTGATGGACTACGACCAGATATGATTATTAATCCGCATGCTATTCCGTCACGTATGACAATTGGTCAATTAGTAGAAAATAACTTGGGCAAGGCTTGTGCTATATATGGTGCTTATGGCGATTGTACTGCTTTTGCTTCTAAAGGATCAAATTACGAGACGTATGGACATATGTTAACACGAATGGGTTATCATTGTAGTGGCAACCAAATATTTTATAGTGGTTTCAGTGGGCAACAATTATATGCCGAAATATTCGCAGGTCCTACCTACTATATGCGTTTGAAGCACATGGTTAAAGATAAGATCAATTATCGTGCTACTGGTAAGCGTAATTTTTTAACTCGTCAGACAAATCAAGGACGTGCAAATGATGGTGGTTTGAAGATTGGTGAAATGGAACGCGATGGTATCATGGCAAATGGTTTATCGTATTTTTTGAATGAATCTTATATGGTTCGTGGTGACCAATATTATATGGCTGTTTGTAACAAAACAGGAACAATTGCTATTTATAATCCAGACACAAACTTATTTTTAAGTCCATTTGCTGACGGACCACTCGTATTTAGTAAAAACATTGAAGGAAATGAAGTGTTAAAAGCTATTAGTAGATTTGGTAGATCATTCAGTGTGGTTCGTATTCCTTTTGCTTTAAAATTACTCATACAAGAATTACAGGTAATGAACGTCCAAATGAGAATAGTAACCGAAGATAATGTAGACCAATTGTTGAATTTGTCGTATCAATCAAAGAACATAAATAAGTTATTGAATGTTGATGGAGAACAAAATATTAAAGAAATTATTGATAATTACAAGAAACAATTGGATAAAGAGTTGTATTACGATGAAGGTAGACAACCTATACAAGAAGTGGTAGCACCAGAGCCTCAACCTTTGGCTCCAGAGTCTCCACCAATGGCACCAGGGTCACCACCTTTAGCACCAGGGTCTCCACCAATGGCACCAGGGTCTTCACCAATGGCTCCAGGCTCACCGCCTTTAGCACCAGGCTCACCGCCAATGGCACCAGGGTCTCCACCTATGGCACCTATGTCAGGTGGCAGTGCAAATATATTCCCATTGAATCCTGAAATGAACAATGTTTTCAATATGCTCGATACATCATTACAATCACAAATATTACAAATGGATTCAAATAAAAGAATAAATGTAATGAATGAAATCATGTTAAAAATGTCGAATCAAAATACACCTTCAAAAGTGCTGAATGAAGCATTCGAAAGTCTTCCATTAGATAAACAATTATATGCTTTACAAGGCGGTTATAAATCAATGGCTGATGAGTTTAGAAATCTAGAAAAAAAGGTTGAAGATCCATTGATAACAATTAAAAAGCCAATCGATATAACAGAAAAGTTTGAAAATGATTTTCCATTATTGGCTGTAAATGAAAAAAATATGAATAAAGATGATATAAGTTCTGAAATAGATTCATCATCAAGTAACAATATTAGCGAATCAACTGACATCAATGTGAAGAAAATATCTATGTAATAATAAATAAAATTGAATTAAAATATAAATAAATGTTGTTATATTATAGCATCATGTCGACAATGAATACCAGTTCCTTAACATCTCAAATTTATACATCAAGAAAAGTATTATTAGAATTATTGAAAAAACAAAAATATGATACAACAAACAGCGAACATTTTAGTATTAATGAAATAAATACTATGAAAACCAATAATCAATTGGATATGTATCTTACTGAAAATTCAGATCCAGAAGATGAGAATAAGCGCTTAAAGCACATATATGTTAAATACTTTCTGGACAAAAGTCTGAGACCACAGATCATCATGGAAACAATTGATGATTTGTTTGTTACTTCAGAAATGTTGACAACGAATGATACATTAATTATTGTTGTAAATAATGAACCGAATGATAAGTTGAATGAATTCACACGTGATACTTGGGAACGTGAAAAGATTCACATTATTCTGTTTCCATTAAAGAGATTACAATTCAACATTTTGAATCATATATTTGTTCCAGAACATAGAATATTAAGTGAAGCAGAAAAGATTGCTATTAAGACAAAATACAATATTACGGATGACGATAAATTCCCTAAATTGCCTAGAACAGATCCAGTTGCAAAGGCTATTGGA
>Ga0194118_10007233_pt1 | contig 10754 bp, 8 predicted proteins | sample TA2MahsurfametaG_2_FD_148662 | JGI IMG/M metagenome (GOLD analysis project Ga0194118, IMG submission 148662) | Freshwater microbial communities from Lake Tanganyika, Tanzania - TA2015013 Mahale N5 surface | ecosystem: Environmental > Aquatic > Freshwater > Lake | place: Tanzania: Lake Tanganyika... | reverse complement strand
ATGTATTTGGATCCCACTATCAGAGCACAGCTAGTAGATTTAAAGTCACCAAGATCTCTATGGCCTTTTACTTTCTGTACTGGATCAAGCAGGAGCTCTTTGCTCTTATATGCAATCTTTTCCGTAATAAATAGGCCGGGTAGATCTTCACCCTTTTCTATATATAGCCCGCAGGTACATATGAACTTGTCAGCTACACGTAAGCCTGACTGAGTCAGATAGTGAAAGTGCATCCCACTTGCCTGAGCGCTCTCAAGGTTTGCATGATGGAGCCAGGCTTTATATCTTCCATATTTAGAGGCAGGATTTGCATAATCCATATCTTCTTTGAGCTTTAAAAGCTTTTCTTTTGAAACTTTAACTTCCACATAACCAATAGACATAACAGGTCCTTATCTGGACCTCAAAATAGTGAGATCCGCGCATTCCCAGAAGGCTTTCGACTGGGCCGGTCTTCCTTTAGGACCACCGCGCACGGAGCTCGGTTGGCGTCAGACTAGCTAGAGGGCTAAAGCGTCTGATCTCTTTGACCTTGGAAAAGAGTACACCCAGATTCTGACTTATAATTCCTATTAGCTTTTAATATTTCTATATGTAAACTTTTATTCCCCAGTCCACCAATGGGAGGATTTCCAATCCTGGGGGCGATCAGTCATACTCTCAAACTCAGAGTCTAGCCGAAGAACAATATTGGGATTAGTGCCTTCGCTAGTTTTTTTCTTACTAGCCAATTCTTCACTTATCCGAAGTCGAGCTACCGTTTTTGCTGCATAGGCAATGTCGTGGAGAAGCAATTGATATTTAGCTGCTTCACTCATACACTCCCTAATCAACATCCTGACATCACCTACAACTCTCTTCTCTCTGGGAAGAAAGTCAATTGCCTTAATTACTGCAACAACTGAATAGCCGGCCAAGGAGGCCGACTGATTTCCAGATCCCAATAGCTTCGCGTTAATATCAGGGGAGCCAGCCTTAGTAATTCGAGACATTACAGGACGTGAACCCGAGGGAAGTGGCGCGCGAGAAAAAAGCTCAAAGATCCCAACCATTGTTTTTATAGGCCCCAAGTGTTGAAGTAGTTCTCCATGGCTATTACTAGAGCTGAGCTGAGTCTTTAAGGGAGCCGGCCAGTTCTCAATATATTTCAAATCCATATAAATTTAGTCACAATTCCTTTCAATATTTATATTTCCGTATATCAAGTTCTATGCTACAGATGAGTCGTTTAACCACTCTTCAGTTAATGTCTCTGCCTGCCTGATCACTAGGTCAACAGCTGACTTTGAGAAATCTGGAGGATACCCATACTTATCAAGTAAATTTCTCACTAAGACTCGTAACTCAGCCCTTGTTCCCTCCCTAACCGACCAGTCAATCTTGATGTTCTTTTTCACTTTTTCTGTCAACTCACGAGCAAGTCGAACCAATACCAAGTGCTCCATCTTTCTTACAGCCTCGGCGTTAGATTCAAGAGCATCGTAGAAGGCAATTTCATGTGCGCTCAATCCGTCAGAGTTTCCTTGAGAAACTTGCTGATTCAACCGTTTTGCAAGGGCAATTAGTTCTTCAATAACCTGAGCCGTCTCTATTCCTCGCTTACTGTAGCGATCCAGAACCTTTTCAAGTTCATCTGAATACAAACTGTTTTGAACGACGTTACTTCTAAAACGAGATTTGATCTGGTCTTTTAGAAGACGAGATAGTGCTTCAACAGCAAGATTTTTTTCCTTCATAGCTCTAATCTCACGCAAGAATTCCTCCGATAATAAGCCAATATCTGGTCGCTTCAAACCCGCGATATCAAAGACATCCACTATGCCTTCAGGGACAATTCCCCTTGAAAGTGCTTGCCTTATCAAGGCATCTCTCTCTTCATTTGAAACTTTTCGGATAGTCACATCAGGCTTTGTGAGCATCACTCTTATGTACTGATAGAGGGCAACTTCCTCACGGTGTTTGATTGCATCAGAATGGCTATTTACTAACGCATAGGCCTTAGAGAGGGCTGCTGATTCATCAGCAAATCTCTTTTTACCATCCTCTAACTTGAGGACGAAGTCTGCGATGCGAGTAATTGCCTCGTGTGGTTTTTCTTTGAAACCATCCAAAGAGCAGCCATGCAAGATATCCCTGACAATTCCTAGCTTTTCTTGAAAGGTTGCAAGAGCCTGTTCCAAGAACCCAATAGGTGGCGTAGCCCGCTTGCCACGTGTGTAAGTTCCGATTGCATCCTTTAATTCAGTTGCAATTCCTATGTAATCAACGACTAATCCACCAGGCTTGTTCTTGAAAACGCGGTTGACGCGAGCAATTGCCTGCATCAAATTGTGACCCTTCATGGGTTTATCTACATACATGGTGTGACATGGGGGTGAGTCATAACCCGTTAGCCACATATCGCGGACTATTACTATCTTTAACGGGTCCTCGGGATCTTTAAACCGATTTTCCAAGTCTCGTTTTTGTTGCTTTGTGTAAATATGAGGGCGGATCTTTTCGCTATCTGATGCTGAAGAATGGAAAACAATTTTGATTCCACCTACACGATGATCATCCGAATGCCACTCAGGTTTGAGCTTGATTATTTCGTTATAAAGGTCGACACAGATGTTCCGACTCATCCCCACTACCATTGCTTTTCCATCCGCCATTTCAGGAGCGGAACATCTATCAGCAAAGTGGGAAACAATATCTTTTGCAATCTCTTTTATTCTAGGTTCTGAACCAACAATTAACTCCAAATCAGCCCAACGGCGCTTAAGGATTGCTTGGATATTTTCTTCTTCGTTTTCAACTAACTGCTCTGCAAGTTCATTCAATTCAATTTTTGCATCATCTGGCAGCTCAAGATTGACTAGACGGCTTTCATAATAAATGGGAACAGTTGCCCCATCCTCATTTGCTTGCACCATGTCATAAATATCAATCTCATCACCGAAAACCTGTCTTGTATCGCGATCTGCTTCAGCAACGGGAGTTCCAGTAAAGGCAAAAAAGGTTGCATTTGGGAGTGCATCTCTAAGATGTTGGGCATAGCCAACTTTAAATTTACCCTTTTCTATTTTTGCTGCAAAACCATACTGGGAGCGGTGCGCTTCGTCTGTGAAGACAAAAACATTTCTACGCTCCGTTAACGTTGGGAACTTTTCTTCATCATCTCCAAGCTGGAATTTTTGGATTGTTGTGAACACAACGCCACCTGCAGGACGTGTTCCGATCTGAGTACGTAAGTCATCACGAGAATCTGCCATGACAGGATCTTGCCGCAGCAGAGCTTTGGCGGCGACAAAGGTGTCATAGAGCTGATCATCAAGAGTATTTCTATCTGTTACTAGGACAACTGTTGGATTCTTTAGTTCGCTGCTCTTGATTAACTTTCCAGCTAAACAGGCCATCTCATAACTCTTGCCTGACCCTTGGGTGTGCCACATCAAACCACCCTTTCCATCTCCCCCTGACTGCGACGCAGAGATTGCTCGGTGATACGCCTTCGAGACCGCATAAAACTGGTGATAACCAGGAAACATCTTGATTGCATTTTTTCCTGAAACGAAAATTGTGAAATATTGAATTACATCCAGCAAGTTTCTCTTATTGAAAAGACCTTCGATTAGCGTTTGTGCGTGTCCACGCGAGCCATATGGATCTAGTTTCTCCCCATCCGCAGATCGCCATTTCAAGAATCGCTCTCTATCTGCAGTAAGGCTTCCAACACGCGCGTCTGCGCCATCAGCAATCGCAAGCGCTACGTTATAGAAGAACAATCTCGTTATGTGCTCTTTGTAAGTCTCTATCTGATTGAACGCTTCCCAGATATCGGTTTCCAAATCGAGAGGATTCTTCAACTCAATAACCGCTAAAGGAAGACCATTAACAAATAGAACGACATCTGGACGCCTTGCACCTGCTTCGCTATTGTGCTCAACTGAGAATTGGTTTACCGCGACAAAATCATTGTTATCAACATTCTCAAAATCAATTACCTTGACTAATTCGGATGTTTCAAGTCCATCAGCATTTCGTACTTTCTTTGGAATCCCATTCACAAACCAGCCCAAAATAAGCTCGTTCGCCTTGAGTAAATCCGTCTCACCTGGAGATGAGAGCAACTGTGCAACACTTCTAATATTTTCTTTTGGTAAAGTAGGGTTTAGACGTCTTATTGCCTCTTCGAGGCGTTCATTTAAGATCACATCCTTGTATGAGGTTCGCTCTGGCGAAAGTCCATCAGGTGAAATTTCAGGACCATACTTCCAATCCCAACCGATGCCTCTCAGCCAGTTAATGAACTGGTGCTCGTATCCGCCTTCATTGAGAGCACTAGTCATAATGAAGCCAATTCAAGTGGATTCAAAATTGTTTCTGTAATTAAAGTTGGCAAAAGAGATTTGAGTAACTTAATCAAATGAATATTGTTCTTCTTAATTTGCTTGACCATGTCAAAACACGGGTCAATTATTTGGTGAAATTCGACAGACTCTTCTTTTGTCAATTGGGTTATCTCAATAGATTCAATCTCGCCTTTACTTAAGTGAGCAACCGTGCTCCCTGAAGAACCGTGCTGGACTAATTTCATAATTGTTAATAGCTCAAAGTACAAATATAGAATTCCTAGATTTCCTTTTGGACAAATGCTAGTGATTCTTTGATTTACCAACGCTTCTTCACCAAACCAAAGATAGGGGGAAAAGTCGCCGTCCATGCCAATTAAAAGATCACCAGACTTAGCCATGAAACCTTTAGCCAAGGACTCTGTCGTCCATAGTTCTATTTCTTGAGGTTGCAAATCTCTAATTCTTATTAGGGGCCTACCTTCACCTTTGGTATTAAACAAGTTAGATGAGAATGGTGCTCCAAATTTAATGTCGGCAACTTCGGTAAGTTTTACCGTGTTTACGCGCGTTGATCTATTCAGAATTGATATGTAGTTTGAGTGACAGAGTGAAATAAGATTCTGAGCTAGTAACTTATTATTCGAAATTTGCTGATCGAATAGAGAAATAATTCCATTAATTGCTAACTGGGTTGGCAAATCTGGACGTGGGATGAATTGTTCTTCCAAGACCTCAGCAGGCAAAGCCCTAACAGTTGTTCCCGTGTCTCCATAAGCTGCTCTCGATCTGAACCTATCTATGCGAAAAATGTTGTACAAATACTCAGGCAAGAAACCTTCTTTGATTGGAAATGCTTTTAGAAGGTGATGCGAATATATGTAAGTTTGAAACTTGTCGCTTTCAGGCACCATCAGAGGTGACGCTAAAAGTCCAAATCCTTGTTCAGTGGCGGCAAAAATTACATCACCTACTTCTGCCACATGCTCAGGTTTGTATGGTCCAACGTATGGCTTCTCAGACCCTTCTTTATATCCCCCGCCACCTTCTTCATGTGAATCCATTCCTATTAGAGCAACGTCGGATTCTTCTGCCAAAAAATCACCTTTATAACCAAGACCTTTTTCAAACTTGAAATAGTCTCCTAAACGCACTTCCTTATAGGCCATTGTTTAACTTCCCAAGGACATCATTGATTTGCTTTGCAAGAGTCGCACTCGTTGCGAGCTGCTCCTTAATGGTTAAGGTAAGTGATGGCAAAACTTCTTTCAGAGGCAACGGTTGTTCACCAATGAGCGCTTCGGTTCCAATGTACCGCCCAGGAGATAGGGCATCACCCTTCTTCTTAATGTCATCTCGATGTACAGATTTGCAGTACCAATCAATATCCTCGTAAGAACCATTAGCCCAAGACTCAAAGGTATTTCCTATTTTTTCAATTTCTTCTGTGCTGAATTCAATTTGAGTACTTGAAATAGGCGTTCCCATTTTGCGGGCATCGATAAAGAGAACTTGATTTCTTCGATCATTTTTCCAACGTGACTTATCTTTATTGAAAAACCATAGAGTCGCAGGAATCTGAACGTTAAAAAACAATTGTCCAGGAAGATCAATAATACACTCCACAATGTCGTCATCTAGGAATGCCGAACGGATTGTTCCATCTGTATCTTGTGCCGAAGTTACCGCGCCTCGCGGCATAACAATTCCAGCACGGCCCTTCGGGGCTAGGTGGTGGATAGCATGGCTCATCCATGCGAAGTTGGCTGGTTTTTCTCGGGGAATCCCATATTTCTTCCATCGGACATCGTCCAATAAATCTCTCTTGGGATAACTGGCATTCTTCCCAAATGGTGGGTTCATCATTATGTAATCAAACTTCACATCTTTATGTTGATCATCCTTAAATGTTGAAACGGCTGTGCGACCCAAATTAAATTCGATTCCGCGAATAGCAAGATTCATGGCGCAAAGGCGACGAGTGGTTGGATTTGATTCCTGTCCGTAGATAGATATGTCACCGCTGCGGCCACCATGAGCTTCTGTGAAGCGCTCACTTTGAACAAACATTCCTCCAGAACCACATGCAGGGTCATATACGCGACCTTTTGTGGGTTTTAGAACTTCAACGATTGTTTTAACGATGGAAGGGGTTGTATAGAATTGTCCTCCAAGTTTGCCTTCTGCGTTTGCGAATTTGCCAAGAAAGTATTCATACACCTGCCCCAGAACATCAGAGGCTTCTCTGCGCCCACCATTGAAAGAGATCTGACCGATTAGATCGACAACTTGGCCAAGTTTCTCCACAGGAAGTTTAGAAGCTGCGTAACTTCGCTCTACGATTCCTTCTAACTTTGGGTTCTCTTTTTCTATGACGAAGAGCGCATCGTCTATTTGTTTTGCAATATCGACTTGCTTGGAGTTCTGCTGGAGGATCTCCCATCGAGCTTTCTCGGGTACCCAAAAGACATTTGCCATTACATAGTAGTCGCGTTCATCAAGTGCGATCACACGAGCCTTTTCATCCTTCTTATAACTATCACTCTTCGGATTTGAGAAATCAGCTGAGAGCTCTTCTCGCCTTTCAGAGAAGGCTTCAGAAATGAATTTAAGAAACACAAGTCCAAGAACTATGTGTTTATATTCGGCTGCATCTAGATCTTCGCGAAGGGTGTTTGCAGCATCCCAGTACCTTGCTAACTCGTCACTGGTGAGAGTCATTTAATTCATCCTTTATACCAGAACTTACTTGCAAATCTCCCTGTAGAGTTTTTAGAGCCACTGGTAAAACTTTTTTTACCTCAAGCTCGATCAGAAACTCCTTTGCTATTCCAAGATCTGCGGCAACTAGGAGACCAGTTAGCTCAGAAGTCAGTTCAGCAGATTTCTTGATCTTTCCTCTCAACAACAAGCGGTAGATTTTTTCTAAAGTAGGTAATATATCGACGTATTCATTCGGCCCAATACTCCTTTGGATCTTCAGTGGCAAAAGACCTTGTTGGTCACGATCAAATATAAAATCAGGTTGGAGTAATTTCTGAGCTACTGAGGAAGCTTCATCAAAGTCCTTCACTCTGCCTCCTGTAATCCTGCGAATTCGCCTGACAAAACCTTATTCAACATTAGATCCAGTGCAACTAACTGGTTACGTAGTTCGTTTGTCCTCATAATTAACTTCTCGACCGCTAAGAGATGTTCATTGATCTCGTCTCTGTTGATTTTATTTAGAATCGGTATTGGAACTTTCTCAATGGCCAACCTTCCCACGCTTGTTCCATGCATAAATTTCTTGATTCCATCTCCATTTAAAATAAAAGCTAAGATTTTTGAAGTTACAAATTTCTCGCCTTTCTCGGTAATCCGTAGTGCGGAGAGGGGAGAAAATAGGAGAGCCCCTCCATGGTAATCCACTTTTGCCGCTGGAGTTCCAGTTTTGATAAAGATTACATCATTAATCTCTGTTCGAATCTCCTCCCGACCCTCTAGCTCACCTTCCCATGAGACTCGCCCAGTGGCTTCCAAGAGTCTTTCACTTCTGAGATCTTTCACAGTCAAGTAGCTCTCCAAAATTGAATCCGACAATTGATTTTTTCTCAGATCGTTTTTTGACATTCCTGTAAGCAGAGTGAGTTTCCCCGTCTTAATCATTTCTCCAATTGTGGTGAATTCAGCTTTGACGATGAAGGTTGCAAACTTGTCTTTAGTTTGATTAATATGGTCTGTCAGATCATTTCCGGTCTTTAAAATGAGATTTATATCTTTTCGTACATTTAATTTAATATCAATTCCTGTTGCGACTTGAGTCACATAATTTGATGGGTCGATATTCCAGGAGTTATTTATCAAGTTCTGATCATTACGATTGATGACTGCAGAATAACCAATCACTCTCTCAAATTTCCCTTTTTCGAATCGATAAAATACGTCACAAGCATCATGGATTGATTTAAATAAGCTTGAATGGTATTCCCATGAATTGGGATTTTTTTCGGGTTCAGGCAAACTTAAGAATAGAATCTCGTCAGCCTTTGCACGTGGAACATCTCTGCCAGCAAAAATAATCAGGGATGCTGGTAAGCGTGGTGATGAGTGAGAGCCTAAGGGCAGATTTATTACAGCACGGATTGCCCCTGAGTTGATCATTTTTGCTCGAATAAAACTTTCCAATCTATTGAAGAGTGGACCACGGCTCAAAAATAGAAGTCCATAGCCGTCAGGCGATATGTGACTATGAACGATCTGTGCCCAAGCCCAGTCTGATCTAGAGGATGTCGGGCGACCAAAGCTCCAGTCTTGTGCGACCAATTCAGCGCTTAATTTGAGACCTACTGGAGGTTGACACACCACTAATTGGTGTTTGGAGTGAACAGGATCCTGCAATATCAGAGAGTTAGCTGCTGTGACTTCGATGTTATATCCGAATATTTTGCCAAGAGTATTTGCGAACTTACAAATGTCACTATTAATCTCATTGCCTAAAATACGGCGAGCGATTATTGAGTCAGCCTCGACTTCTTGATCATCCTCATCAAACGTAAATTCTTTTTTAGGTATAGACCCACCAAATGCTGAAAAAATTATGTTGCCAACCCCAAATGCAGGGTCATACAAGGATTTTACATCACCCCCGAATTTTGACTGTGCCAGGTCTTTTACAAATTCACCTAAAAAACTGGGTGAGAAAGCCTCTGTTTGAAACTCAATCTCAGAAAATCTTTGCAATATTTGATTCTTATATGTATCCCAAGTCCAAGCATCACGAGAAACTATTTCCTCAATTTCCTGATCAGTCACCGTAGAAGCAATTAGAGACCACGTTCTTTCAAAAATCTCCTTTTTTACCCCTGAAGGCAACTTTTCCAAGTATTTGGCTACTTCCCACTTCTTGGAAGGCCACTTATTGAACTGAGATAGAATGTAAACAAGAACCAGAGAAAGATCGACTGAATTTCTATTTTGTCCCAAGGATCGACCTTTGGAAGCTGGAGAGTTTTTAGGAGACAAGGACGTGCTCCTTTGCAGAGTTCAAAGAGGGGAGAAGAACGCACTCACTCCCGCCGACAAAAATCGACCTTGCCACACATTCCTGTCGTGCCGCGTACTTAACGATTACTCCCTTTCTTTTCAGTGTTTCACCAACTGCAGCCAGTAGGTAATCTCCGCTGGCGATACAGACTCTTAAAAAGCGATCCTTCAAATTTGAATCACAAGCGGCTTTGCATAAAGCAAGGTCCGCTCCGTCTTCGCCAGATTGGACCACGTACTGTGCCACCCCTGATCCCCAACCGAAAGAGGCTGCGGCGAGGTTGAAGTGGCTAACACCAATTACAAATATGTCGCACGGGCCAGGTTGAACCATCTCGAAATACTCCCTTTTCACTTCGCGCACCAACTCCTCACTTAAGATTGAAGATTCGCTCAAGTTCTCGATATCTATAAAGTGAGCAGTTCTAGCTGTGCATACTAACTGTTTCATATATCTGCTTTTTACTTGCGGTTTTTTAAAAGCGTCATTCATATACGCATTTAAACATCAGTTGCAATTTGATGCAAGTTTTTAGAAGAGAATTAAAGACAATTAATGTGATTTACATCACATTTTAATGCATAAACAATGCCCTTTTTGGGGCCCGAGCGTACCCCTGACTCCCCAGTGGTAGATCAGTGCCCTACCCAATACCTCAGTCAACCCCTACCAGATCCGGTTGGAACGCGAGCTAGTCAATAGCCGAGTTGATCTATCCCACGTCTCCGGCTGAAAACGCCTCAGGAAATGCCTCGCGTGCATCCTCTACTCGAATCTCAGCGAGTGTGCAATCCCCTCCAGTAATCAACCTCATCAAATAGACGGATACCTCCCACGCGTTAGTCGCGGGTGTCCATGCCTCTTGGTAAAGCAAGTCACCTTCACGCCTCTTTCGGTAAATGGCAAAAAGACTTTTCCCCATGTCGTGCTGGCCAAAATACTGAGCCTGCCCTGCACCTCGATCACCACTGCTTGAGACATATGTAGAGGTAACTATGGTTATTGGCTGCTTGCCTCTTACGATATTTTCGCCTCGCCCCTCAGATAGCCCTTTAAGGTCACTGGACTCGGTTTTCAACAGCTTATTTATCCGCTTAACAATCGCTTTGCGCCGCTGAATCAGAAATTCATCATACGAATACTCATCAAGCATCTCACCCTTAGTTGGTATCGCCTGCAGCGCTATTTTTTTCCTGACTACATCTGCGTGGCTGACTGCGTGGCTGGCCATTACTTACTCCCTTGGTTAGAAATCAACCAAAGGGCTCTAAAACCAGAGGAATTACGCTTGAACCGCTTGCGCGCCCGTAGGGATTCGAACCCCAAACCTTCTGATCCGTAGTCAGATGCTCTATCCGTTGAGCTACGGGCGCAATTAGCCTGCGAAGCCTAGC
>Ga0194118_10007230_pt1 | contig 10758 bp, 12 predicted proteins | sample TA2MahsurfametaG_2_FD_148662 | JGI IMG/M metagenome (GOLD analysis project Ga0194118, IMG submission 148662) | Freshwater microbial communities from Lake Tanganyika, Tanzania - TA2015013 Mahale N5 surface | ecosystem: Environmental > Aquatic > Freshwater > Lake | place: Tanzania: Lake... | reverse complement strand
CGGCAAGTACGCGCCGGCCCGATAATGCCAGCATCACTGCCCGTAGCTCAGCTGGATAGAGTAGCTGCCTTCTAAGCAGCCGGTTGGGGGTTCGAGTCCCTCCGGGCAGGCCAATTCGGCTGATCAGGACGGCGCATAACGGCTCAGAGCCTCCTCGGATCCCAGCTAAAACAACTACTTAGCACCTCAACCCGCCCACGCCAACTTAGCGCAGGATTTGCCTGGTGAGCGCCGGAACGGCGTTTATGGAGATGGGGATCGGATGGGCAGGCCCGGGAGACTCAGACGATGCCGCGGTCGCGGTATTGTGCGATCTCCTGCGAGGAGCGCCCAAGCAGGCTGCCGAGTACCTCATCGACCGCATCACCTAGCAGGGGCGGAGCCTTGTCCTGGGTTGGGGGCGTACCGGCCAGACGCAGAGGGCTCGCGATGTTGGAGACGATGGCGCCATCAGGCCGCCGCTGATCGACCCGCAGCCCGCGATGCTGAACCTGTGGGTCTTCGAACACCTGCGCATAGTCGTTGATGCGGCCGCAGGGAATGCCCTGAGCCTCCAGCCGGGCGATCCAGTCGAGCGCACTGCGCGTGCTCATCGTGGCTTCCAGCTCGGGCACCAGCTGCGCGCGGCCGGTGACCCGCCCGGTCACGGCGGCCCAGCGCGGGTCAGCGGCGAGATCGGGCCGCTCGAGCGCCCTACAGCAACGCTGCCACTGAGTGTCGTTGCCTACAGCCACGACGATGTCGTCATCGGCGGTTCGAAACACCTGATACGGCACCAGGCTGGCGTGTGCGTTGCCATAGCGCCCGGGCGCCTTGCCGGTGGCAAAGTAACCCGTGACCTGGTTGCCCCCCAGGGCCACGATGCAATCCAGCAGCGCCATGTCGATGTGCTGTCCCTGGCCGCTGACCGAGCGATGGTTGAGCGCAGCCAAGATGGCCACCGACGCATACATGCCGGTCATCAGGTCGGCGATGGCCACGCCCACCTTCTGCGCGCCACCGCCCTGCGCATCCTGCTCACCCGTGATGCTCATGAGCCCGCCTATGGCCTGGAAGACGAAGTCATAGCCGGGCTTGTGGGCGCTGGGCCCGGTCTGGCCATAGCCGGTGATGGAGCAATAGACCAGCCCCGGATTGACCGCGCGCAGGCTCTCGTAGTCCAGGCCATAGCGCTTGAGGTCGCCAATCTTGTAGTTCTCCACCAACACATCGCTAATCGCAGCCAGTTCGCGGATGATCTCCTGCCCTTCAAGCCGACTGATGTCCAGGGTGACGGACTTCTTACCGCGGTTGGCCGCGGCAAAGTAGGTGGAATCGCGCGCGTTGCCACCGTCGGCGCTGCGCAACCAGGGCGGACCCCAGGCGCGGGTGTCATCCCCCAAGCCCGGGCGTTCGATCTTGATCACCTCGGCACCCATGTCGGCCAGATTCTGGGTGCACCACGGCCCGGCCAGCACCCGGGATAGGTCCAGCACGCGGATGTGTGACAGCGCGCCCGCAGCGCAAGGCTGTGTCGCCACGGCCTCAGTCAAGCTTGACGTTGGCCGCGGCAGTCACTCGGCCCCACTTGTCGATCTCGGCACTGACGAAAGCGGCGAAATCTGCCGGCCCCATGGCGCCGGGCTCGGCGCCCTGCTCGGCGAACTGCGCACGAATTCTCGGAGAGGAGAGCGCCTTAAGGATATCGGCAGAGATTCGCCTAAGCAGCTCCGGCTTGAGGCCCGCCGGCGCATACAGGCCGAACCATGCGGTGGCCTCAAACCCCCGGATGCCCGACTCATCAAGCGTGGGAATTTCCGGCGCAGCCGGTGAGCGCTTCAACGTGGTCAAGCCCAGGGCGCGCAGCCGGCCGCTCCGTATGTGGGCGATGACCCCGGGCAGGGAATCGAACATCACAGGAATGGTGCCGCCGAGCAGGTCGTTAAGCGCAGGCGCAGCTCCCTTGTAGGGAATGTGGGCCATGCTCACGCCGGTCATGCTCTTGAACAGTTCGCCTGAGAGGTGGTTTGCCCCGCCATTACCTGAGGATCCGAAGTTCAACTTGTCGGGGTTTTCGCGCGCGTGCCGCACGAATTCCTGCACCGTCCTGGCAGGCACCGTAGGGTGCACCACCAGCACATTGGGCACCGTGGCAATCTGCGCCACAGGAGTGAATGCTACCCGGGTGTCGTAGCGAAGGCTGCGGTAGAGCCCAGGGTTGATCACATGGTGTGTGGCGGTGAGCATCAGGTTGAGCCCGTCGGCAGGCAGTCGAACGAACTGCTCGGAGAAGATGGTGCCGCTAGCACCCGCCTTATTTTCCACGATCACGGGCGAGCCCCACTGCTGCTGCAGCTCGGCAGCCAACTGACGGGCCAGGATGTCGGTAGTGCCGCCGGGCGGAAACGGCACCGTGATCCTCACGGGCTGGCCGCTCGGAAATTCTTGCGCGTGGGCCTGGGTCATGGCCTGGGCGCCAGCCAGGAGGGCAGCGCCAGCCAGCCAAGCGAGGGTCTTGATCACGGGTGCTCCTTCGATGGTGGGGGTTGAGGCTGGGGTTGGGCTAGGCCGCGCGGGCTCAGGCCACGATGTGGTGGGGAAACTCGGCCATCGCCTGCCCGCTGGCCACCACCTGACCGTGCTGGTTGGTCACCTCCACATCAACGCTAATCCAGCGGCTTTGGGCGGTGACCTTGATTTCGCGGATCACGGCCTGCGGGGTGATCACATCGCCAGGCCTGACCGGCCTCTTCCACCGCGTCTCAAGCCGGCGCTGCACGCCGCCCAATGGGTAGAGCCAATCGGTGAGCATCTTGGAGATTACCCCGAAATTGTTCATGCCATGCATGATCACTCCGCCGAAGTTCGTCTTGCCGAAGTCACCCTTCATGTACTCGTCATCCAAATGCAGCGGGTTGTAGTCCAGCGAGGCATCACAAAAGGCGCGAATGCTCTCGCGCGTGGGCTGGAAAGGCATCCCCTCGATGGTCTGACCGATGGAGAGGTCTTCGAATCTCATGGGTGGGTCCTAGGGGTTGCTTAGGTAGGGGAGCGGCGATTCACTGCGGACGGATGGTCCACCCGCGACCCGAGCAAATCACTTCATCGCGCTGGTTGAAGAAGACGTTGTCGTGCACGACGAACAGGCGATCGTTGCGGATGAACTTGTCCAGCGCCCGCGCCTGCAGCCGGATGACATCACCAGGGCGCGCAGGCTTGTTGTAGGACCAGGACTGGCCCGCGTTGACGGTGCCGGGGCTGCGCATCCAGTCATTGGCCGGGGTGCAGGCAAACATCAGCAGGGTATGGATGGCCGGCGGCGCAATCAGGCCTGCGTAGGGCGTGCCGCTGGCGTAGTGCTCGTCGAAGTACAGCGGATGCATGTCTCCCACCACACGGCAGTACTTGTGGATCGCCTGCAGAGTCAGCGTGTAGGGAATGGTCTTGCGCGGCTCGCCCGGAACGATCTGGTCCCAGATCTTGCGCAGATTGGCGTCCTTCCAGAAATCGGTTTCGAAAGTGGTTGGCTGCATGGGGGAATCACTGGCGTGAGGGGCAGACCCCGGGTTTGTGATGACCGCTAGACGCTCGCATTTGACCGCTAAGCAGTGATGTTCGCACCCCGGCACGTCCTGTCAAGCCAAGACCCTCAGCGTCAAGACTCCACCGTCCGCATGGCCAAACCCTTAAGCGAGTTGTTCGTACACACCTTCGCCCGGGGCCTTCAGGCCATCGAGGTGATCGGCCAGTCGGCCCAGCGGACGACGATTGCCAAGATCGCCCAGTTCTGCGCGTTTCCTCCACCTGTGGTGCGCCGCGTTTGCTGCTGTCTCTGGCGGAACTGAACTTCTTGCATACCGACGAGAAGCCCTACTGGCTCGACCCGATGACCATCGAGTAATTGATGCGAGTTAACCTTAGTACAGCTTACAAGATAAGTTAGTTAAACCTAAGTCAGGTGAGCAACGCTTGCAGACTAGCTCCCGACAAACACTTCAGCATGAAAATTCTCTGACTGAAGACCTAAAGCACTCAGGCAAACCTTTTTCACAGCCGCAACCATATTGGGACTGCCGCAACAATAGACCTCTTGTATGGCTGAATTTGACCCCATGGCAAGTATGGCGCTATCAACCCGACCATGAAATGCACCCAGACTAAGCGCATCACTTTCAATTTCAACAACCGCTTGAAATTTGAAGTGAGGCAGGTTTTTTTGCCATTTTGCAATGTGGTCAAGCAAGTAGAGTCCTGCTGCGTCTTTGGAGCCCCAAAGCAGGGTGATCTGTCGCTGTGACTTGTGTTTGGCCAGATCATCCAGCAAGGACTTGACGGGGGCAAAACCAGTTCCACCACAGACGTAAAGCAAGTGGCTTTGGTCGTCTTGTGAAAGTTGCACTTGCCCGTAAGCCAACTCCACATCCAGGACATCTCCCGGAATTAATTGGCGTGCAATTTGGCTGAAAAGACCCCCTTCAACATGCCTCACATGCAGTTGAATGGAATCACTTTCGTGCGGTGGGTTTGCCATGGAGTAGCTGCGAAGTTGCCCATCTGGCAAGACGATATTCAGGTACTGCCCTGCTCGAAACTTGATCCGCTGACCAGCCGGAAGTCTCAAGTGCAATAAGTTCACATCGGTGGCCGCTGCCACATTCCTGTATACCTTGACCCGAATCTTTTTGGTCTCTGCCGGGATCGATTGATGCCATTGCGGCGGTTTGATCACCAAGTCGGTTTGTGGACGACATTGGCACAGGAGTTCTTGCCCCGTTAATTGGGCCTCAGGCCAAATGAGCAGCCGCTTGAATTCACCCTTTTCGATGTGCGCGGCACAGTTGCCACACACCCCTTTTTTGCAGGAGTAGGGGATCTGGACGCCAGCTTTCAAGGCCGCATCTAAAATAGATTGGTCAGACCCGCACGTAAAACTTACCTCAGAGTCGGCGATTTGAATGAGGTGGCTCATGACACAGACGCCTTGCTTGGCACCAAAGGAGCGAGCCCCAACAGCATCCGCAAGCTGCGCAGTAAAGCATCGGGTTTAGCTTGGCCTGTGCCTGCGATGTCCATGGCACTGCCGTGCCCGGTACTTGCCAGCAAGACGTCAGCACCAATAGAAAAAGCACTGGCCCCTTGTGGTGCGAGCAATTTGATGGGGATGTGACCTTGATCGTGAAACATCGCCACATACAGATCATGGGGATCTGACGCGTGCTTCGCTAACAAGACATCGGCGCCCATGGGGCCGCTGACGCTAATGCCTGCTTGATTCAGCGCGTGCGCAGCTGGAACCGTGCAATGGGCGTCATGCTGACCAAAGAGGGTTCCTTCGGAGGCGTGCGGGTTGATCCCAAACAGCGCTACCCGTGGGGCACTGACCCCCAGGCGTTGACAAGCCAACACACCGGCTTGGGTGGCAGCGATCACCAGTTCCGTGCGCATTCTTCCCAAGGCGATTTCAACGCTTTCATGCAATGTGACGTGCACGATGCGCAAGCCGCCGCCAACCAGCATCAAAAAGACGCGGTCGCTAGTCAGCCCGCACACGCTGGCCACAAGGCTAGAGTATCCGCTGAAAGCAATGCCCGCTTGTGCTATGGCGGTTTCATGGTGAGGGCCCGCAACGACACCGTCAAATTCATCACGGCGGCAAGCCTGGATGGCAGCCATTGCGCTCTCGATGGCACTGCGTCCAGCGGCTGTATCCACCTTGCCTGGAACGTGAAATTCTGCAGATATCTCGCCGGCTGACACGAGCGTGATTGACGACAACACATCTTGTAAGTGCAAAAAGGTTGCTGTTTTTTGTAAGACCTCTACAGGTCCAAACAGGGTCACTCTGTTGCGCTGTTCAAGTGGCAGAGCGGCCAGAGCCATGAGCGCGATTTCTGGTCCCACCCCATTGGGGTCGCCTGCAGTCAATGCGACACGTGAATCGCGAGCGTCAAGCCCAGCCATCACAGAGGCAAAGCCATCAAGGTGTCCGTCACCGTGCTATCGCAGACGACTACCCTTTCCGCCAGAAGCAAGCGGTCTTGGACTTTGACGAATCGATCACGAAATAGGCCCGTGGCAAACAGTTGAGTCTCTCCAGTGGCCATGATGCGTGCAACCATGAAGGGTGTCGTAGCCTGCGCCGTTTCAATGTTCGATGACAGCAGCAGCGGAATACCCATCAGGTGGCGGTATCGCTGTCGTTCATAGATATTCGCTTCCCGCAGAGCAGCCACACGGTCTTCCAGCATGGCGCAGGAATCTGCCCACACAATACCTGCAGGCAGGCCCTCTTGCTCATTTTCGATGTGCGTGACACGGTACAAAGTGTCTGGCGTAAAAAAGTTCGGCCACGATTCCAACTGGTCGCTGTCTATGGTGTCCGCATAGGCCGCATGAAAGGCCATGATGCTTAGTAGATCAATCATGCGGTCACACCCATATGCTGCCGGTAGGCCTTCCAAAAACCGCGAACAGAGGTCTCGGTGGCGCGTCCTTCACCAGTGCCGACCACCTCGCCACCCATCTCCACGATCGCTTGCATGTCTTGCGCGCCGGCAATACCTCTTTGTACGAAACCGCCCACAGCACCGTCCTCCATGGAAATGAATCCCGCGGGCCCCACCAAGTTGCTTTGTTTCATGCGTACTTTGAGTCGTTCGGGCGTATCGTCGGCAAAGCCCAGATAGACCCAGTTGAGCTCACTGCGGTCATGCCCTTTGGGCAGCAACTGCCGCACAGCAAGGCAGTTTTGAATTTGCTGCAAAACAAAACCCGGGAACACGGACAAAATTTGCAGGCTGATGCCATCGGGCCACTCGTCGAAGCCAGCCAATAAGCTGGTGTCTTTAAGCCGATACCGATCATGGTCCGAGCGCAGGCCTTGCTCTTTGTAAGAGGCATCCTTGGCAGCCGGGTCAATCATGGAGAAACTCACATGGTTGCCGCCCGACTCATCCACGATGACACCGCCTTTTTGGGACAAGCGATTGATCTCGAACGTGGTGAAGAACATGTGCAACAAACTGGCGTGATAGCTGTCTCTCACGTTTTCACAATAAAGCTTCCAGTCGTTGGGCAGCGCTTGAGTGAAACGACCAATGACTTTCACAGGCTTGTGCAAAACACGCTCGATCTTTTCGCAAATTTCAGGACCAAGATATTCATCAATTGGCGGCACATCATCACTGAAACTGCCAAAAACCAAGCCACAAAAGACGGCTACTCGCAATTTGCGTGGGCCGTGATCGGACTTGCAAAAATGCTCAGGCATGCCGCCTTGGCCGCGAACACCTTTTTCGAAGGCAATGCCTGTCAAGTCGCCTTGCCGGTTGTAGGTCCACGCATGGTAGACGCACTGGAAGTTGTCGACTTGGCCTGACTTTTCGAGTGCAATTAGCGCGCCCCGGTGGACGCAACGATTTTCAAAAGCGTAGACCTCACCATCGCTGTCCCGGACCACAACCACGGGTGTCTCACCGATGAATGTGGTTCGGTACTGACCAGGCTCCTCCAATTCGACATCCAGGCACAGGTAGTTCCATGTATCGCCCTGGAAAATATGATGCTCTTCAGTTGCCCGGACTTGCGTGTCGGCATAAACCGCATAAGGAACGCGGCTTAAGTTCTCTGGCCATCGAATGGGCTTCATTTCTTGCATGGTGGCTATTAATCCAATGTCACGTTGGCGGTACTGATCACATTTTTCCATTTGGCCGATTCGGCCTGGATGAATGCGCCGGTTTCCTCAGGCGTCTGGCCGCCAGGCTCTGCGCCTTGAGCTACAAACTTTTCACGAACGTCGGGCAGCGCCATAGCCGCAGCAAGGTGGCCTTGGATTCTTCTCGCTACGCTGCTAGGTGTGCCGGGTGGTGCGACGACACTGAAGAATGTGACCGCCTGCATGGCAGGTAAACGCAATTCGCTGAACGTGGCGATGTCGGGCAGGGCTCGCGAGCGGCGGGAATCGGCCACGGCCAGAACCTTGATGCGTTTTGCGGTGTGGAACTGGGCTGATGAGGCAATGTTGTCGAAGAAAACATCGACCTGACCACTGACCAGATCATTCAAAGCCGGTGCTGTTCCACGATAAGGGATATGGATCATGCGTGTACCTGTCAACTGCATGAACAAGTTGGCTGTCAGGTGAGAGGTGGACCCGTTGCCTTGTGAGGCGTAGGACACTTTGTCTGGGTTGGCTCTCAGGTAGGCGATGAATTCGGTCAGGTTGTTGACTGGAACTTTATTCGAAATGGCCAATACGTTCGGTACCGTGGCGATCACTGTGATGGGCACCCACTTGGTGGGATCAAACGACATGGTTTTGTAGAGGTTGTGGTTGATCGCTACCGGCCCGGGAGGGGAAGCGAGCAAAGTGTTGCCGTCGGGTTCTGCCCGTGCAACAAATTCACCCCCCACATTGCCGCCTGCCCCGGTGCGGTTTTCAATTACGATGCCTGCTGGAAAAGCGTCACGCATTTTTTCAGCGAGGATACGCGGCAGAACGTCAGCCGTGCCGCCTGCAGGAAATGGAACAACTAGGCGCAAGGGTCGGGAGGCGCTGTCGGATTGTGCTAAAGCGTAGAAGGGCAGCAATGCACTCAGGCAAAGCGCTAATGATGAAGCCATTGTGTGACGACGCGAAAAATTCAATTGCTTGTTCATGTCTTCCTCTTCTCTTGGGTTTTTTGGGTTCAACACTGGGTGGGTCAGTGCTGATCAAGTCTATGTAGCACATAAACCTTAATCAATGAAACCGACCATAATAGTTGCTGCGCGAACTTTCTGGAATCTCTCTTGTTTTCAGTATTCAATCCAAGTGCTGAGCCTTCAGCCTCAATCGGCGACAGGGATTACGTCATTGCTTTGGAAAAAGGTCTGGCAATAATTGAAGCCTTTGGCCATTTGCGCGGACCTGCCACACTCACTCAGATTGCCGAGGTGACAGGTAACACTAAGGCAAGCGATCTTCTTTTCCTAAGTCTCACCCTGCATTCAGAAAGCTGAAGATCTGTCTGGCGGAGGCTCCCAAGGGGAGCCTAGTTGAACCGCGTAACGGTCGTAGAAGTCATTCAAAAACGACCTGCGCGTTGTGGCAGAGAGACCAGTCTGTTGAAGCAATGTCTCACGAAGCGGGTGGTGGCTCTCAATGAGGTAGTTGTTACGTTGTTGCAAACGTTCTAGGAGCCATTTGGCTGGACGGCGATCCCACTTTCCAGAGGGACCGTTACACGTCGAGCACGCAAGCACTAGATTCCAGACCCCATTAACCCTCTCCCCAACTTGAGCCTTGAGCTTATGCGGGTGGAAGTGATCGACATGCGTCTCGCGGCCATCTTCTACATCGATCGGGACCTTGCAGTAAAAGCAGCGACCCTTTTGGTATCCGTTCAACGCCCCTCTGGCACCTGTGACTGCCTTTCGGCGATTTGATTTTTCATCAATCGTGAAGAAGATCTGGTCATCCTTGTCATAGCCGACGCTGAGCAAGTGTGGCGATAAGCCGAGTTCCCAAGCCCTCTCCACCAGGCGCCATCTGGATTCAGTCTCTGCGGCAAGGTTGATGACCTGAGGTCTTTCAAGCAATCTTGAGAAGTTCTCCGTCATCCGGATGCCACCATGCGACTTGACCTCGTCGATGTAGAACGGTGTGTCGATCACGCCGTTTGAAAGAACTTGGAATGCACCAACAACATACTTAAAACCATCCTTCACCGTGGCATCGACAAGCTTTGCGTCGTCTGGGCTGTCAATCCCAAACTGTCTGAGAGAGTCGATGAACTTGCTCTTCGGATTTATGCCTTGCTTCGGAGTCGTCCTGAGGTGCTCTATCAAGGCCCGCGCATATCTCGGCGCTATGTCCTCAAGGCGCAGCAAGTCTCCTGCACTCGGGCGAAGCTCAAGAAGGGCTTTGGAAAAGGCAAACTTGTAGCTTGCGGAGTTACGACCAAACAAGATCAAGCCGCGCCAGTAGGTCTCCAGTTGGCGGTCTGCCTGAACATACTGATCGATGGACATACCCGGGTTCGCTAATAGAAGCCTTTGCCAGGAATGATATGGCGCACACCGCCTCTGGGGTTTACCACATCTCCCGCCCTACGCGGGATGAGATGAATATGGCAGTGAAAGATGGTCTGTCCAGCAGCTAGCCCTGCGTTCATTCCTATGTTGAAGGCAGTCACCATTGGGTCCATCCGTACGATCTCTGACTTCAAGCCTCTGAGTAGCGCATCACATGCGAGTAACTCATCGCTAGTAAGGCCGAAGTAGTCTTCCACGTGGCGGCGCGGGATGATCAGCGTATGTAGTTCTGTCACAGGGAATCCGTCCCTGATTGCGAAAGCCAACTCGTTTTGCATGATCACACGCTCAGGTGGCAGGCTACAGAAGAGGCACTCGGTCGGCATAGGTTCAGTCTAGTGCCAGGGCTGCATGCTCGCTAGTCCTTGCCTGAGTTTGCTGGGACTCCTATTTGCGTATGCGGATTAGTGATCAACCGGAATACTGAGGGACCCAATTCAGAAATGGGGGGTGGGGGTACCGTGGGGGTAACCCAGGAGGGTCTAAGTTTTTCAGCCGGCGCCTGGGCAGCGGAATTGTTTGCATGTGTGACGCCTAACAAACAAACAACCTGGGATCAGAGAACAGGTGCATCGGCCACACGCTGCTAGAGTCCATCGCATTAGCCCCAAGGGGCCACCGTCTCACAAACCGGGGAATGAAATGGGATCAAACAATAAAAGGGCAAGCTTTCATGGAGGTCTCGGAGGAGTGTTCGAGTCC
>Ga0194118_10007227_pt1 | contig 10760 bp, 4 predicted proteins | sample TA2MahsurfametaG_2_FD_148662 | JGI IMG/M metagenome (GOLD analysis project Ga0194118, IMG submission 148662) | Freshwater microbial communities from Lake Tanganyika, Tanzania - TA2015013 Mahale N5 surface | ecosystem: Environmental > Aquatic > Freshwater > Lake | place: Tanzania: Lake Tanganyika... | reverse complement strand
GAGTCCTTGAAGCTTATGTGACTCTTAAAGCTAAAAAAGAAGGACTTGACCCTAAAGATTATTTAAATGTCGATTATAGCAGATATGCTAATTATAATTTAGAGTGTTTACTAGACCAATACTCTTCGGTAGATGGATATAGCACAGACCCAACACAATTAGAGAGAAGAGTAAAAGACAGTGTAAAGAATTATGAAAATGGGGAACTTTTCAGAATCTATCAAAACCCTAAGACTAGACCTAAATTCTTAACCTATCTCAAAGACTTAAGTACAGAGAATAAACAACTTGTTCAAGATGTATTACTCATTTTGAACCAAAAAGGTTATCAGAATGTAAAATTAGCTTCTGATGATCAAATCTCAGAAGACCCTACGGTCAGAGAAGTTGATGAATCTATTATGAAACAAGTATGGGACGGTATTAACAAGCTCTACGAATCAGGTACTTTTAGATAATCTATAACTTGTACTCCTTTATATAAATAAATAGGAGTACATAATATGAATAGTCTTTTCAGACAAAATTTAATACTTAAAGCTAAATCAGCTTATAAAGGTAATTGGAAAACGGCATCTAAAATATTTAATCTTTATGATCTTTTAGTAGATGTAAGAGCATATAACGGGTCTTATGAAGATTATGATGTTTATAATCAAAGAAGAGAAATATATAACATATGGAAAGAAGTTCTTCTAGAACATCGTAAACATATAAGTCTTAATGAAGAACTTGTAGATAAAATCACTTTCACTATAAGACAAATAGACACTTTCTTTGCTAGTAACCTAAGTGATACTATGAAACTTTTAGGTATGGCTAGACTTGGTAAATATAAAGAATTTGTTCAAGCTCTTATTGCTTATACCCAAGATTTCTTAAAACAGTTAGGATTTAACACTAAAGTCCTTAAAGTTAAATCTGAATACACAGGTCTTATGACTTATGCTATCACTCCAGATATGTCAGAAACAGAATCTTTTGTTTCTGACCAAATTGATTTGAATAATGCTTTTAAACAAAAGCTATTCCATAAGTTTAAACAAGACCTAGAAAAGAAAGATATAAGAATTGAAGATGACGGAGACCACTTTGTTATTAAAAAGTATGGCGACATAATAGGATATGTATCCGATAATAAGTTTGATAAGATATATCCTACACTTGAAGAACTCAACTATGAATTAAAAAAGAATCAAATTATAGATGATAACTATGATAAGTTAGTATTAGGTGAATCAGGACAATTATTAACACCTTCAGGTACAGTAGCTACTACCTTAAACTATTTACCACCTAAAACACTAGCATCTGAAATTAAAAAGTATAATGAAGGTATCTCTCTTTATAACTCTAAACTTAAACCTTATGAACCTAAACTCTCTAATGAACCTAAAACTATTCAATTAGGTGAATATACTCTTAAAGTAGTTAGTGTGTTTTATAAGAATATAAATAGACCTGTGATTATAGAAGGTCCATATACAGGTTTATTTTTAGATCAGATGGTTTCATCAACAGGTAAAGTATTAGGGTCAAGTTCTGTAGCTAGTCCTTACTTTATATCTAATAAACAAGTATATGAAGCTATAAGTGATAGTGTTAAAAAGAAAGACACTTTAGATATAGAACAGAATGTAGTGAGTAAAAAGGTTCAAGAATATCAAAGGAAAAAAAATTATTATCCTTATCAGTATGAAAGAATGTTAAAGTCTCAAATATCAGATAAAAAGATTAGAACAGCCATACCCGATTTAACAGGTGCAAGTATCTTAAATGATATTAATAGAGATATGGATGCTTATGTAGAATCTGAAAATTTTGTGGACAAGGGTAAAACAATAACAAATATAAGACATGACATTAGAATAGATGCTTCCCGTACTGAAATTAGAAACTTAGAGATTAGAAGAACCGTACATCTTATTGATAATAAGCCTGATTATATTAAGAATGACTACTTTGAAATACATCCATGTATGCCTGATGGTTTAGGCACTAAAATCTTCACCCAACAAGTGAAATCAGCTTCTGAATTAGGTTTCAAATATATTAAAACAGATGCTGGTGGTAGAAGTATGGATATGGTAGGTTATTATGTCTGGCCCAAATTAGGTTATAATGGAGACTTGTCTGACGAGATTAAACAAATTGAAAATAGATTACTTAAGAATCCTGAAAAAAATGAAAAACCACTTAATAGCATCTCTGAGATAGATACTTGGTTTCAAAATACACTAGGTCATAGTGTATATGATGAATGTATGGCTTTAGACTTATATGCTTGTAAAGTTAAAGGTAAATTTATTGGTCAAGAATTTTGGAAAAGATATGGAGATACTGTTAAGTTACAATTTGATTTAACAGAAGGTTCTTTATCTATGAGAATCTTAGGTGAATATATCAATAAAAAATCTAAAGATATGGGTGTCGCAGTTGCTGATTTTATCAATACCGACATCTCTAAATATAAAGGTAAAAATAACAACTTAGAGTGCTTATTAGGAAAATACTATGATAATGGTGGTCGTATGGATTATGACCTTTTAAATGCTCTTGAAATCGCTATTAAAAACCAAGAAAATGGTGAAATTGCTAGAATACTTAATTCCGAAAATTCTGATGTAAGACAACCTCTGATAGATTTCGTAAGTTACTTAAGTATATCTAAGCGATCCGATGAAAGAGAAACAGCTAAAGAAGTCCAAACCATCGCTAGAATTAATAAGTCCCTCTCTTACCCCAACTTGAAATTCGCTTCTAATAAAAACCTTATAGATGATCCTATGATTAGAGAAATTGACTTTGCTATCTTAGATCAAGTATGGGACGGTATCAATAAACTCTACGAAGCAGGTACTTTTTAGATAATCTATAATCTATACTCCTTTATACACATATATAAGGAGTCTTTTATGTTTAGAGTATCCAATGATGATTGGGATGATATAGAATTTGTTTTAAAACAAATCAAAAAAAACCCCCGTAATATTTTCTATGCCAGTCCAAGACTGAAAAAAAATTCTTGGGTTCTCTCTGAGACTTTTAAGGGAGATGAAACTCTCATTAAAACTAACCCAGAATTACTTGAACCTCATCTTAACAATGTAAATTTTTATATGGAAATTCAACATTGGTTGAGAAACAAGCATCAACTTATGATTAAGCTTTTAAGTCTTGCATCAGAAGAAATCCATAACAATCAAAATTTGATGTATTCTTATATACATACGATAACATCACTAAGTCTTACCGATTTTCAAAAAAAAATTCTTGGTCCTAAATTAAGGAATAATAGAGATTTCTGGCAAAAAGTTGTGGCAGAATCGATAGATAGGTGGGAGGAACACCCTTATTTTTCAGATCTTGAAATGACAAAATACTACCTAACAAAACTACCCTTAGAGAATAGAGGGAGAGCATTGTCTCAAATATTACCTGTTAAAGTAGACCCTAGATTCAAGAAAAACCAAGATGTTGTTTTAGGATATTCACAGAACGACTTAGACGGTGCTTTAAAATGGATGGACATCAGTCTAAAAAAAGACCAAAACTTCATGTATCTTTTATGGGAAATGAATAATTTCAATAGTGATGTACTTAAAGCGATAGACCCAAGTATAAAAGATGATTTATTGGCAATGTATAGAGAAAATGAAGGTCGTAGTTACTCTTCATCTACAGATGAAGATGAAGATGAAGATTATGAAGAAGAAGATGAGTATGAAAAAGAGTATGAAGAAGATTATGAAGAAGAAGAAGAAAATAGGGAGTTGATGTATACTCACCCACCGCAACAAAGAATAACACCTACCACTAAAAAAACTGACTTCTCCTACCTCTTTAAAAATAATATCTCCAGATTAGCTATATCCCAATATAAAGGGAAAAAATCATCTGTCATATCCCTTTTTAAACTTTACTCTTATATCGTAGACATCCGAAGTAATGATATTGAAGAAGCTAACTTATTTAGAGGTAAATCTTTACCTCTATGGAAAGCTATCCTTAAAGAACAGGTTAAACAATTTACCCCGGACCCTAAAGTCATAGATACTATTACCCAATCTCTACAAGTTATAGATGCTTACTTTAAAAAGAATAAGCAACCTTTAGATTCTCCAAGTTTAAAACAAGAGAAAGTTACTTTATATCAAGCTTCGAGATATAAGACTCTTATAGTGAATCTTGTAGGGTACTTAATTTCTTTCTTTAATCATTTAGGGATTAAGGTTAAACCTTTAAAGATAACATCAGATGTTTCAAACATTAAAGTGATAGGTTTAATGGCAGATGCAAGTGGAGAATCACCTGCAATAAGCCAAATGGCATCTCAAGTTGCTGCGGTAAAAGATAAGATTACTCAGATATTATTAAATTCATTAGGGTTCACTACCATAGAAGAACTAAAGAATAGAACATCTCTTAATAAAACTAATGGAATCGAGTATTATACTACTGAAAATAAACAGTATATATCTTTAGATACTTTAAAATCTTATCCATCACAAGAAGAACTTCTAGCTGATGTTAAAAAAGAAAAAATCATAGATAAAAACTATTCTAAATTCCAAGTATCTCAAGGTAAAGTCCTCCTCAAGAATAAAGTTGTTAAAACTATTAATTACCTAGATTCCGAAGATTTAGAAATTTTGAGATCAGAATATGAAGATAGGATAGATAACTACAATTCTAACCTTGAATCTTATGAAAAGAAATTATCTAATGACCCTAAGACTATCCAATTAGGCGACCATCAAGTAAAAGTTGTTAAAATCTTATATCTCCACATATCAAGATTAGTAGTAATAGAAGGACCATATAAAGGTCATTATGTAGATGAATTAGTATCAAGTACAGGTGAAGTGATAGGGTCTGTGACTAAAGCTAGTCCCACTTTAACGGAAACATCTAAAAATTGGAAAAATATAGGTAATCCTTCCATCAATATATGGGATGTATTTCCAGAACCGATGGAATTTTCTAATTTACAGAAGGTATCAGATTATGTACCCGCAACAAGATTGGATAAGGTATTAGATAGTGAATATCTTGAGGGTCTTGATTATGTAAGTCTGGATAAAAACTTATATCATAATATCGTAGGTAATAGTATTTTATTTAATTTGGGAAATGAAAGTGGCAAACTATCTTCTGAACTTATAGTTGAGGATAATATGATAAAAAATTCTATCCAAACAGCTATAGACGATCCTTCTGATGCCACAAGCATTGAAATCGTTAGACAATTACACTTCACTTACAGAAACGAACCAGATTTCGTTTACAATAATTTATTCACTACATCATCTTGTTTCCCTGATGGTTTAGGTACAAGAATCTTTACTCAACAAGCCAAATCGGCTTCAGAAGCGGGATTTAAATATATTAAGACTCTAGCAGCTAGAGGTGGGAGTTATATGGGGTATTATATCTGGCCCAAACTAGGTTATAATACAGAATATAATGCTGTTATAGATAAAGATGATGCTTACAGAAAACCTCAGAATAAGGTTCGCTATGATTATTTAGAAAAATGGTTGCAAAAAAATGTCCCACAATATCAAACAAAGCAAACTCATATAGCGGCACCAATATCTGCTATATACGCTTGTAAAGCTAAAGATAGATTTATCGGGCAAGAACTTTGGAAACAATTTGGTAGGGGACAATATATGTTCTTTGATTTAACAGAAGGTTCTTTATCTATGAGAATCCTTGAAGCTTATATTTCTCTTAAAGCTAAGAAAGAAGGACTTGACCCTAAAGATTATTTAAATGTCGATTATAGCAGATATGCTAATTATGATTTAGAGTGTTTATTAAAAAAATCTGAGAGAAATAAAAGTATAGACCTAGAGAGAAGATTAGAAGATAGTGTAAAAAATTATGAAAATGGAGAACTTTTCAGAATCTATCAAGACCCTGTAAACAGAGATTATTTACTAAATTACTTAAATACTATCAAAAGCAATAAACCTAAACTTATTGAAGATATTAAACTTATCCTAAGTCAAAAAGGTTATCAAAACATTAAATTAGCTTCTGATGATGAAATCTCAGAAGACCCTATGATCAGGGAAATAGATGAATCTATTGTAAACCAAGTATGGGACGGTATTAACAAGCTCTACGAATCAGGTACTTTTAAATAATCTATAACCAAGACTCCTATATACATATATAAATAGGAGTACATAATATGGATTTTCTTTTTAAACAAAATTTAATACTTAAAGCTAAATCTGCTTATAAAGGTAATTGGTTCATAGGTAGCCAAATTTTTGACCTATTTGATCTTATCGTTGATATTAAAGACCCCCAAATTAGAGAACAATTTAATTTACCTTTAAACACTATAGATACTAACCAATTAGATTCTACATGGAGAATTATTGTTAATGAACATAAAAAACATATTAGTTTAAATGAAGATCTCATTGATAACATCACTTCTCTCATTAAATTGATCAAAATACCTTTCCATCAAAGAAGTACCGAAATAGATAAGTTAATCCCTTTATATAAATTAGGTAAGTACAAAGAACTCATTTCTTCTCTCTTAGCTTATGTTAAAGATTTCTTTACCCAAATTGGTCTTAAAGTTAAACCTATTAAACTTAAATCACCTTACACAGAACTTACTGTTTATGGATTTACACCTGATTTATCCGAAAGCGAATCTTTCATCTCTGAACAAGTAAATAAGAACTCTGCTATTAAAGACAAATTGTTCCAAAACTTTCAAAATGAACTCAAAAAAAAGGGATACTTTCTTTCTTTTGATTATGACTATATTACTATTAAATCTCCCACAGGTACAATAGGTTATGTTACCGAAGATAAATTTGATAAAATTTACACATCACTCGATGAACTTAAAAGAGATATTAACAAAAAGAAAATCATTGATGATAATTATGATAAACTCATACTAGGAAATAATGGTCAATTATTAACTGAAATTAAAGGTCAAGTACTAGATAAAACCCAAACACCTCAAAGTAGTTTAAGAGGTAAAGGACTTAATATCCAAACTCCACAAAGTAGTTTAAGGGGTCAATTACTTAATAAAACAGTACCTCAAAGTAATTTAAGAGGTAAAGGACTTAATATCCAAACTCCACAAACTCCTTCCCTTTCTGTTGCTACTACATTAGATTACTTACCCCCACTAGCTCTAAAAACTAAACTTGATGACTATAACTTTAAAATTCAAGAGTACAATTCTAAACTTAAACCTTATGAACCTAAACTCTCTAATAACCCTAAAACCATACAACTAGGTGACCATACACTTAAAGTTGTTAAAGTGTTATATAAAAATATTACTAGACCTATAATCATAGAAGGACCCTATACTGGTATCTTCTTAGATCAAATGGTTTCATCAACAGGTAAAATTTTAGGGTCTAATGCTATTGCTAGTCCTTATTTTACACAAAACAGAAGGATACTAGAATCTTTAGGGGATACAAGTGAAATAAGTGAAATTAAAGTTAAAGATTATGTTAATAAGAAACCTATCCCATCTAGCACCTTAGTAGAAATAGAAAGTTTAAAGGCCCCTCAAGAGATTAAAGATAGTATTCCTAAACTAACAGGTATTTCTATTATTACGGATTATATGAAACCCGATACTAGTATGAGAGTATCCCATCATGGTAGTTATAATCGAATTGTATCTAATATATTTAATCCTGAAGGTCTAAGCATAGTAAGACGAGTATACTTAAAAGACGGTGAACCGGAATCTATCTATAATGACCTTTTTGTATCTAACCCTTGTATGCCTGATGGTCTAGGTACTAAAATCTTCACCCAACAAGTTAAATCAGCTTCTGAATTAGGTTTTAAATTTATAGAAACTGAAGCAGTTGGTGATTTAGGTAGTAGTTATGCAGGTTATTATGTCTGGCCCAAATTAGGTTATAATATAGATTTTTATATCGGAAATATCTTTAAAAGCATACAAAGAAGTGTAGAAGAAAAGAATGCAAAGAAGTACAGTAGAATGTACTACAATATGGTACAAATCAAAGATTGGTTTAAAAAAACTCTTAACCAAGATTTAGATAAAGATGGTACAATCAGTATCCTTGATTTATATGCCTGTAAAGTTAATGGTAAATTTGTTGGTCAAGAACTTTGGAAAAATTTAGGTTCAGATATCCAAGTTACTTTTGATTTAACTCCAGGTTCGCTATCTATGAGAATCCTTGATAGATATATTGAACTTAAAGCTAAATCTCAAGGTGTTTCTGTACAAGAATTTTTAAATAAAGGTACACCATCTAGCAGTAATAACTTAGAATGTTTTATGGGAGATGTAACAGTTAGAAACCAATCGGAAGTTATTTATGCTTTAAAGATAGCTATTAAAAACCATGAAAATGGTGTTATCGTTAAACTACTTGACCCTAAACATAAATACCATACAAACTTTATGAATTTTATAAATAGCATTAAAGATACTAATATCACTAATTCTATTAGAACTATTGCTAAAATCTATAAATCACCTATGAATAATAAATTTGCATCTTCTAGTACACCCCAAGAAGACCCTATCCTTAAAGAATTAGATATGGGGGTACTTGATCAAGTTTGGGATGAAATTAATACTATGTATGAATCAGGTAATTTTTAGTCTAGGGTTCGCATACTAAATTTTTAGCATTTTGAGACCCCATGCGGACCCTAAATTTCTTTTATGATCTTCTTTAAATGATCCACATCTTTTAACTTATCTAATTCTTTTATGAAATTATTTTGTGTTTCTTTCACAAATTTTTCCATCATTTTATCAACATCACCATTTTCTTCTTTTTTCTTAGCTTGCTTTTTTTTTGTAGGGATTATATCTACACCACTTTGAATTGCTTGTTGAAGACCGAATTTTTGACCTAAAGCACCAAAAAATGCCATAGATGCGGTACTAGCTATACCAGTCCACAGAGTACTACCAATACTACCAATAGCAGACCCCACAGAAAAACTAGATGCCGCAGATACCATAGATGCTTTTGCAGCAGTTAAAACACCCGCAGACCCTACAAAACCACCACCACCTATTACCACAGCAGATGCAGCTAATGTCTTAAATAAACCCCCTACCATACCTGGTACTGCTTTCTTCATCCCTTCTTTATCTTTATTCTTAAATGCTTTCCCAAAATCACTATATGAATCAGCATTCGTTATTGATTTTAATGCTTTCTTAAAAAAACCATCACTCTTTACTTCTTCTTTTACTTCTTCTACTTGTTCTTCTCTTTGTTCTTCATTCTTTAAAAACTCTTGACCCTTTTTATCTTCTTTAAATTGTTTTTCTTTTATCTCAGGAGTTAAAGGGGATTTAGGTTGTCCTCTCTTAGCTGAATCTTGTTCTTTTTTTTCTTTCTTTATTTGTAAATATTGAGCTCTAATTTTTTTCTGTTGCTCTAAGGGAAGACTCGTATATTTTACTTTATTTCCTGTTTCGGAATGTGTAAATACCCATTCAGTTTTTAATTTATGCCACTGCTCGTCTTTTTTCTTTGTAGCTAATTTTGTTATAATACTATTTATATTGTTTTCTATATATACTTGATCTGTATACCCTAGCTCATTAAAAGCTAATCTCAATATTGATGCCATCTTTAGTGTTCTCATACAAAATATCCTTTATTTAATACTACACTAAAGTGTTTTATAAAAAAGATATTAAATAAATTTGATATCGAAATCTGTATCTCTATTAAGACTTGCTTTTTTATTTGTCTTTGGTTTCTCCGATTTTCCACCCTTCTCTGATTTCCCATCCTTCTTTAATTTTTCCATTTCTGCACAGAAAGCTTTTTGTAACTTTTCTGCTATAATCCCCATATCTTTTACATCTTCTTTTGAGAATTTTTTCATGTTTGCTTTTCTTATTTGTTTTTTAAAATACTCTTTCTCAGCGGCTTCAGACTTAGTTACAGCTTCATAATAAGGATCATTTATCTTGTCGCTTTCATCGCTGGAAATTCCCAGTAGATCACTGTTCAATTCATCCATATTATCTCTTTGAGATGTAATCTCTTTGAGAGGTTTTTCTGTCTCTTCTCTAGCAAACTGTAAACTTTTTAATTTTTCTTCGTTTAGATCCCGTTCGGTATTCATTTGTGACAGTTCCTCTCTCATCTCTTTATTTTTAGAAAATTCTTCCTTGTAGACTTTGCTTTTTTCCTCAAATTCTTTTTGAAGTTCAGGTTTGAGTTTTGCAGCTTCCATTGCATCTTTCATTAATTCATCACTTTTAGATTCCATATAGTTTAATTTTTCATAAGCATCTTTTTGACCTTTCTCAATAAACTCCAGATATGATTCGCTCCTTTCTAATTTTTTAACAGATTCAAGAAACTCAGGAGATGTAGTATCAAGATGTTGTATTTTAACTTTAGCATCTTCTATGTCTGCTAAAGTTTTATCTATGTATGTTTTAAAACTCTCTGCTTTTTCTGAAAGTTTTTCCACTTGTTTTCGATGTTCATCATATTCTGAAAGATCAACATCAGCGGCTTTCATTTGTTTTTGTATTTCCCACTTTTCGTCTAAAGCTTTGTTAACTTTTTCTAATTGTGCATCCTTCTGTTTCTCCTTATCTGCAATTTCATCCTTCAAATTTGCATTATTCTCTTCTATATCGCTGTATTGATCATTAATAGTATCTAGTGTTTCTTCATATTCGCCCACCTTGGTCTCTATTGTTCTCAGAGCTTCTTTGATAGGTTTTCTCT
>Ga0194118_10007224_pt1 | contig 10763 bp, 16 predicted proteins | sample TA2MahsurfametaG_2_FD_148662 | JGI IMG/M metagenome (GOLD analysis project Ga0194118, IMG submission 148662) | Freshwater microbial communities from Lake Tanganyika, Tanzania - TA2015013 Mahale N5 surface | ecosystem: Environmental > Aquatic > Freshwater > Lake | place: Tanzania: Lake... | reverse complement strand
AGTTCGCAAAAGTGCCCCCCCGAGGTCGGGGGCGCCCTTTCGGGAACCCGTCTCCCTCGCCGCCACAGGCGGCTAGGCGTCGCTCCTCGCCATAGAGCTCGTCGCACCGCCTGCGGGCACTCGTCTCCGGCCGCTCACTGCGCGTTCCCACCCTCCGCTCCGCTTCGGGCACTGCGGTGGGCCTGCGGCCCTCCTCGCCTCCTCGCAACATGCTCGTCGGTTCGCGCTCCGTTCACTCTCGCTGTGCGCGGAGTCCTGCGGCCCCGCGCTTACCGCCTTCTAAGTCATGCGCAAAACCGTCCTCGCCGCAAGCGGCTCTGGTCTCCGACCCGCTCGATAGCCACATAGTGGCTCTCTCGCTCGCGCCGCTTCGCCGTGCAGTTTCGCGTGCCCCGTGCCGGTGCCCGCTACACCACGGCTCGCTCTCAGGTCCGTGCAACTCCTCGCTCCGGAATCCTCCGCTCCGAGTTTCCGGCTTCGCTCGTCGTGCCTAGGCGACGCGCGTCCTTTGGGAGCGGTCTCCGATCCGCAGGCGTATCGTTCGCCGCCGCGCTCTCCTCCGCCCTTAGCGGCGTCGAATGCGCGCTCTCCGTCGGACGCTCCAGGTCGCCGTCGCAACGACCTCGTCCGGTTGTTGCGCACAGCACGAAGGCGCCGCTCCCCCGAACGACCCACGGTCACGGCGGCCTCGCTGGATTGCAGTCCCGCTTCGTCGCCGGCCGTCTCCCGATCCAGAATCTCGCTAGCGCTCGACCTCGCTACCGTCGCTCGGTTTGCTTCGCAAACTCGCTTCGCTCTCGCTCGCTAACGCTCGGTCGGATTCTGGACGGTTCCCCGTCCGAACGACTCGCGGGCAACACCAGCACCACAACCAGCACCACAACCAACTCCCCGGTCCCGTGCCCGGTCGTCACTCCACTCCCCGACTGTCCGATGCCGATTAGGACCCACGGCCGGGGTCAGGGCGCACGACGCTCTGGGTCGCTCGCTTGACGCTTTGCTACTCGCTCTTCGCTACGCGCCCTAGAGCGCTCCGCCACGACCGTCGGCGCCGCTCGCCGCCTCGCATTCTGGGTCGCTCCTCGTCCGCACATCCGTGCGTGCTCGTCGTTCCACGAATGCGGGCTCGCGCCCCCGTCCGCCCCTGACGGGGGGCCCTTCGACCGCTGGCGCTCGTTGGAAGAACGTCTCGGGAGACTCGCCATTCTTCCCGCCTCGCAAAAGCACCAGCGGTTACCCCCTCGCCCGCGCCGTACACGCCATCGCTGCGCTCGCGAGAAAGTACGGCTTGGCTCAGGGCTCAGGTGGCATCGGCTCGTGTCGTCCGGCGAGACGCCGACCGACGCGCTGCGCGCCAGTCTGTTCCGCAGTCCCGAGCCGGTCGTCAAAGCGCTTCCGGCAACGCTCGCTGTCGGCTCATTACTTCGCGTGCCCCTCCCTCAGTCGTCGTAGAAATAATCCTCGCTCGCGAGCAGTTCCGTATCTTGCTCCAGACCTTCAACGGTCTACCACCCGGTACCGTGACCGCCCTGAAAGGAGGCGCGCTTGCCTCTCGCTTCGCTTCGTGGCGGCTTGCCTCCAGCGGTCGTTCAACAGTCCCGAGCGGAGACCTTATGAAGGTACTTGCGCAAATACTCCACGCTCCCTTCGCTCGTATTTTTTCTACTCCTCAAGTCGGTCGAAGCACTTGCTCCCGTAATTTCACCGTCAGACGATCTCCTCGCTCTCCGGTCCCGAAATTGGTTCGTTCACGCGTACTAGCTCCCTCCGGTCGCTAGAACCCGTTCCCCTCACCAAGAGCAGCTCTGTAGTCCCGCGCCCCGTCGGGCCCGCGTGCCGCCCACGCGGCGATTCGGTTCCGCTCGTCCTCGCCTCTCGCAATGACTCCTCGCTCCGCGCTTCGTCGTCCTGCTCGAACGCTGACTTCACCTGCCCCACTCGCTCGCCACGGCTCGCTTCGTGGCGCAGAGCTCGTCCCGAAATCCCTTCTCAAATCTCGCAACCGTAAAACTTATTCGCAGCTCGCTGCGCTCGTCGAATAAGCGTTACGGTTGACCTACGGTCCTCCCGGCTCGAATTTCAAAGGGTTTTCGTCGCTACCGTCTCGTCCTCGCTTCCTGCGCACGACAGTCCCGCTTCGCTCCAACGGTCTCGCTACTTGACGCCTCAACGGCGCAAGTTTCTCTTACGGACGTTCCGTGCAGCGTCCCACTCCTCGCGGCAAGCCGGCTTCGCCTCTCGTCGCGTCGCGCTCGCGGGTCTCCTTGGCGCGGGCTACCGTGGCCGCCTGCACCGCCGAGCACCTCCCGCGCGATCTCCTCGAGCATCGTCGTGGGACGAACGCACTTCACGCTCCGACGAAACCGCTCGCCCTCTCGAACGACGCCCCCACCGATGGCGCCGTTCTTCGCTCCGCTCAGCGGTCCCCGGTCCCGACCGACATCACTGGCGACCGCTCGTCCGGTCCGGGCTCGGGAACGGCAGAAACCGTACGCTCGCTGCCGACGAGCGGCGCTCGCTCAAGAAATCCGTCGCTGACGCTTATCGAGCCGAACCGACTTCGCCGTTCCGTCTCGCTTTCGCTAAACGCTATCGGATTTCTCGCCCCTTTCAGCCTCTCCCTCGCCACAGACACGGACTCGCTACTGAGTCCCGACGAGCGCGGGCTACCACGGGCCCCCTCCCATGCCTTGCGCCACGCGCTCGCCGGGAGAGCAAGGACAGGGCATGGCAGGGCAGGGCAGAACAACACCAGGACATACCGAAGTTCTCCGACTGGGAGTCTCGGCTAATTGCTTCGACGGACCTTCCTGCGGGGTCCGTCTCGCAACGCGTCGCTCCGACTGCCGATCCGGCGTACCGGCGTCGGCGGCCTACGAGCAATGGCTGCGCCCTGCTCGTTACTTACGGATCCGCAGTCAGCGAGGTAACTGCCGTCGTGCTTCGCATAGCGTGAGCCCTTCGGTCCACCGCTACGACGGCAACTACCTCGACGCTCCGTTCCCTCGACGCGCTCCCCTGGTCGCTTCCAGAACTTCAGTCCCGCTCCGCTCGCGCCGATCCCCTCGTCGACGTCGTGCCGACGCGACGTCCCTCCCAAGAGCATTTCTCGACCAGACCTTCCTTGCGACCTGCGGTCGGCTCGGTTCCTCGCCCCTAGTTGCTCGTCCTGCCAGGTACGAGCCGGCGGGCTACCGTGCCCGCCCTCCGGCAGCGTACCGCAGTCCTCGCAACCAGGGCTTCGTCGTTCTGGACGAGAAAAGCGACTTGGTTCGTAGAGCGGGTATCTCTCGGATCGCGCGTCCCCAGCGTGGATGCGCGATCCTTCACGCCCGCTTCGCGGTCCCGACCCGGGCACCCAGACGGGTGAACCGAAAGGACAGGACGAAACTCGCTCCGGTCGCTCCGCTCATCGACGCAACGACTGGCGTCGTGCGCAATGCGCCTTTCAACTGGGGTCGACTCCCGGCGATGCCTGCCCAATCCGCCGCTGCCGTGGCCTCGTCGGAACGCCCGTCGCCCCCTCGCGGAATCTCGCTCCTTGGCCGCTCGATCCCCCTTCGGTGGCTCGGGTTGGTTGCCATCGCAGGGAGACCGACCCTGGCTGAAACTCGACGCTCCGACTTTCTCGAATCGTTCCGCCCACCGCGCTCCACGATCCTTCGAACCTCCGCTCGTCAGTCCCGAGCCCTCCCTCGCTGCGCCTTGTGCAACGACTCGTGCCTCGTCGTGCTCACACGCTCGCCCCGATGCGTGCGTTCGTGCCTCACACGGCGTCGTTGCACGACGCCTGCACGCACGGAGCGCCCTACATGCCGAGTTCCAGGCGTGTTCGACGAAGTTCCGCCGGCCGCCCGAACGAAATCTTCGCCCAAAGGGGGGCGGGAAGATTTCCCCCGGGTTCTGGCGTTGGCCACGCCCGACGACACTTTCGTCTCCACGACCTTCCACACGGCATTCCGGACCGCTGACGTCTTCGCTCGAGCCGAGCTCGTGAGTCCCGATTCGCGGTCCTCCGGGATGGAAGACGTTCCATCTCCTTTGGTCACGACGAATCGGTAGGTCAAGGGCAGGTCGAGCACCAGAGTCGTTCCTGAGTCCAGCCCGCTCGCTCCCGTCGTTCGCTCTGCTACGTCTCGCTCTGCTCAGCGACTGCCTCGCCTGCGGCTTCGGCTGCACGCCTCGCTCGCCGCTTCGCGGCTCCGCTTCGCTCCTCGCCCATAGGACTCGTCGCTCTCGCTGCGACTACGCATACGCCGCCCCTCGGGCCCGCGCTCGCTGCGCTCGCGTTGCGTCGTCGATCGCCGTCATCAGGCCTGAAACGCCTGAAGCCGGCGCCCTTCTGGTCTCGCCTGCGGCGCAGACCAGAGCGGGCCGTAGTCTCCTCCTCACCCTCGTGGCTAACGCTCATCAACGACCTCGCTCGCGCTCGGTCGTGATGGTTCGTGCTTCGGGTACCCTAACAGTTCCTCGCGCCCCTGCGGGGTGAATCGTCTCGGACGATCGCTCCGGTGCCTCTCGCTCCGCTCGCACGACCAGACAGGTCTGGTCTACCGCACCTCCCGCAATCGTTTCGACGACGCTCCGGTACTACGGGGACCACCAGCACGACGCGCGTTGCCCGCTCATTCCGCTCCCTCGCTGGTGCCCGCTCGACGAGTTCCCTCGCTGCCGCTCGGCCAAGGCTTCGTCTCGCTGCGTTCTCTGGTCCCGTCGCGACGACCCACCGGGTCGTCTCTCCGGGACATTATATGTTCGCGTTTTCTAATCCGTCGTCCGTCTCGCTGGGCTGAGCGCCGACTGCGTCGGAGCACAGGACTTGGCGACGACAAGAAGGACCGTCGTCGCACGCCACGCCCGCTCGAGACTCCGCATCGGTCGGGTAAACACGGCTACTTCCGTAGCCGACCGACACGGCACGGAGCGCCGTGTCTCCCTCCTCGCCGAAGTTCCGATGCCTCGGCCGCTGCGCTTGCGGCAAAATCGGAACGGCTCGTCAGGACGACCATCCGCTCAACGAGTCGCTCAAGGCGCTTCGCGCATTCGCGATCGGCTCGCGACGAGACGAAGTCTCGTCACGACCTCCCCCCGCGATCACCCCGGGGCCCGCGCATCCCTAGGCCGTTGCGCGGTCCCGTCGCTGCGCTCCGGGCCCAGACCCGTCGCCACCGTCACCGCAGGGATCGCTCACCACGAACGCCTGACGGCGTCGTGCCCTGTTGCCTCGTTCCCGCTCGGCACGCGTCCTCGATGTCTCGACGACGCTGCGACCACCCACGACGGCTCGCCTTCGAAGATGGTGCTTCTCGGCGAGACCGTGGTCGCACCTCGCTCATTGAACGACGCAACCTTTCGGACTGCGATGCGCCTCGTCGCTGTCGTTCCTGTGTCGCGCCTACGAGACGCCACGCCGACGGGGTTCGCCTCAAGGCGCTTCGCGCATTCGGCGAACAAACCCCCGCCCGGTCCTTCCCGGCAGCCAAAGTTTTGGCGTCCGGGGGACGGGTAACTCGTTATGGTCACTCGTTATCGTCGTGGCTCGCGACTACGGAACTCCCGGCGAGTCGACTGGGCTACGGGGCCGATCCCTCGGATCATGGCCCACGACGGGCGCTTTCGCAACCCGTCGTCCCAGTCGCCTCCTGCCGACGCGACTTCGGCGCTTCTCGCCCTCAGGCTGGCACGGGTTCGTTCGCTCTCGTCTCGCCTGTCGTTTCCCCGTGACGCTCGCTCGAGCGTCCGCTGGGACGCGGTCGCAATGCGCCACGCTCAGGGTATTTGGGTCAAATACCCTGCCTCGCGTGCTTACCCCTGAAGGGTAAGTCCGCTCTCGGCTTGACGTGTGCCCGTAGCGCCCACGTCCCCAGGACTTCGCCTCCGCCGTGCGAACCTTCGGAACCGCACGCTCCCCAGAGACTGGGGAGTCCGCTCCGGTCGTGCAGCGTTACCTCGCAGGCTTCGGTAATGCTGCCCGATCCGTGGTTCGCCGAGATTGCTGCGTCTACGCGGCCGCCGACTGATTTCGTCATCCGTGCTGGGTCGCGCCAGGGCGCTCCACGCACGGCTCCTCGCTCGCTGCGGAAACGCAACGGCATCGACTTCACCCAGCGGCTCCTGGCCGCACTCACGAGTCCCGACACCGTCGTCGTCGCATCCAAGGAGCACATTCCGGCGAGGCCTCGAAGAAAAAGAGTTTCTTCTCGCGCCTACGCCTCCAAGTTGCCCTTTACTTCGAACGAACGACTACCCGCACTCGGCAGTCCCGTGGGTACTAGCTCGCTCCGCTCACTAGAACCCGGACCGCCTGCGCGCCCGAGGACAGGGCAGGTCCGCAGTCCCGACCCGGTGGCGCGCGTGCCCCCAGCCTGGACAGGCACTCGGCTCACTCGCCTCTCGCAATGACTCCTGCGTCGTCCTGCTCACCACGCTGACTCACCTGCCCCACTCGCTCGCCCCGGCTCGCTTCGTGGCGCACAGTTCGTCCCGATTATAAATAAATAGCCTCGCAACCCTAAAACTTATTCGCCGCTCGCTTCGCTCGTCGAATAAGCGTTATGGTTGACCTGCGGTCCTCCCGGCTCGCTATTTATTTATAATCGTCGCTACCGTCTCGATCGCCGAGTCTCGTTGGGGAGTCCCGCCCAGTTTGCGCCTCGCGTGCCGTCCACGCGGGGTCTGGCTCCGATCGTTCCTCGTCTCTCGCAACGACTGCGTCGTGCTCACTCGCTGCCTTGGGTTGACTTCTCGCTACGCCCCGGCTTCGCTTCGCAGTCAATACCACGGCCCGAACCTGACATCCCACGACTACGCCTTTGTAGGATAACTTCGCCTACCGGGGGAGATGATCCGAGCCTGCGCGCACTAGACCGCCTGCGTTATCCTACAAATTCCCCTGTGATGTCAAGTTCGTCGCTGCCGACTCGACCCGTTCGGTCTCGTTCAAGAGCCCCGCTACGCGGGAATGCGCGCGCAGTCTACGGCGGACACCCCTCGCTCCGCTCCGCTTCGCCAACGCCTGCGCGGGCTCGGCGTGGCGAGACTCGGGCGGCGCGCTACGCAGCGACGCCCGCGAACGTTCCTCCGTCACGTTTGACGTCACGCTCCGCTCCGCTCGATGACCCCTCACGCGGCGTCCTTAGGTCCCGCCCGGTCGGCGCCTCGCTTGCCACCCACGCGGGGTCAGGCACCGGTCGCCCCTCGCATCTCGCAACGAGTCCTCGCTCTGCGCTTCGGACCCGTGCTCGCACGGCTCCTTTGCGAACCCTCCTAGCCTCGTCCCGACTCGGCGTCGTCTGGTTCAGCACGGCCTTTCCCACGGACACGGACTCCGCCTCTCGGGTTTGCTACGCAAACCGTCGATTCCCCCGCTTACCGCAGGAAAGTCGCCTATCGCATCGTGGCTCCCGGTCTCGTGCCTCGCGCGCGGTCTCCGGCGGGCAACTCCTCCTGCGCTCCGCTTCGCCAACGCCTGCGCAGGCTGGGCGTGGCGAGACTCGAACGTTGCTCGCGTGCGCTCGCAATGTTCGCGGATGCGCGCTTTGGCGCGCAGCCGTCGTCACGCTGCGCTCGTCGTCGAACAAACCCACGCGGCGTCCTGAAGTCCCGCGCAGTCGGATGCCCGCGTACCCACCACGCGGCGTCACGTTCCGGTCCTCTCTCGCTAGCGCAATGCCTCGTCGCTCCGCTCTTCCTCGGCCTGCGCTCACGCTGAATCCCCATTCATTCCTCGCCTCGTCCCGACTCGGCTTCGTCACGAACCCGGATTCGATGTTGCCACATCGCTTCGGGGAACTCGCAGGAGATGCTCGTTCACCCTCGCTTTGCAGCAGCATCCGCTATCGCTTCGATCGTCCCTCCCCGTGCTCCGTAGTCCCGTGACATTCGCCGAACTGATTCGGTTGCTCGAGCCACGCGCGTCCGCTTCGCTCCTCGCGCGCTCTTGCGGCTCTCGCAACACGAATCACTCATCAGTCCCGCCGTCATCGGCCCCTGAACTCCTCGGCTCGCCACGACTGCGTCGGGCTCGTCGCGCTTTGCCCCTATGGCCAAAGACCGGCGAGGGGCCCGCCTTTCCGCGAACGCCTGCGGCATCGCGTCATCTTTGAGCCATAGGGCAATGTCTCTCGTGCCTCGGCTTCGCCAGGGCTACGCCAGCGGCGGTCGAGACACCGCTAATCCCCTCGGAGACCGCCGGAGCCCTCGCGATGCTCGGTCTCCACGGCTTTCCCGATTCCGTCGGTATTCAGTCCCGCCCCCGCACCGGTCTCGTTTCGCGACGACTGCGTCGCGCGACGTCCTCTGCCCAGGCGTTGCATCTTCCTCGTGCGTCGCGGCAAGCCGTCTGCGATCCAGATGGGATCAGATACGGCTCCTCCAGCCGTTCCGCTACCGTGGACGCTCCACGACGGAGAAGCCTGCTCCGATCACATCCGGACTCCTCCGCGGATGCTGCAACACCTCTGGCATCAGCGCGCCACTCAACCTCTCCGCGTGCTTCCCCGCCGAGGAAGCTCGCGTTCGTGCTGCCCGCGATACGGGCGAACCGGAGGGCAAGGTCAAGAGCCCCGCCCGGTCGGCGCCTCGCGTGCCGTCAACGCGGGGAACAGGCTTCTCCTCCTCGTCGCATCTCGCAACGCCGTCGTCGCCGAGCTCCTAGGCGTGCTCGACACGCTGCCTTAGCGGACGCTCCTAGCCTCGTCACGACTCGGCGTCGTCGCTCCCAGCACGGCCCGAAGCCCGGCGGGCAAGAACTACGCCTCTTGCCATTTATTCGCTGCCCCGTCCCCCGTGGCCGAGCCGTCCGGTCGTTAGAAATACGTCTCGTGCCTCGACGATTTCTCCCGCTTGCGGTCACTCCCTATCACTCGTCGTCGGGTGTCCCCGACTTCCTCGTTCCGTCGGCTCGTCACTCGCGTCGGCCGCCGTGGTTGGTGACCGCTCCGATAAATGGCAAGATTCCCCTTTCCGCCGGCTTCGGCGCTGCCTCTCCTCGTCGTCGATCTCGTTCCATAGCCCCGCCCCCCGCCTCGCATGCCGTCGCACCGGGATCAAAGGCCATGACCACGATCTCGCGCAACGACTGCGTCGTGCGCGCCTTGCTGAATCCCGCTTGCTCCTCGCTACGCCACGGCTCCGCTTCGTCGCAAGATGGATTCCCCTCTTGACCGAACGCTCCGCAGGATCCTCCGCTCGCCGGTGCTCGCTACGGCTCCACGCTTCGCTCTCCGCCAAGCGGTCGCAGACGATCGTGGTGCCGTCACGGACGCCCTTCGTGCGTCGCAGACGCCACGGCTACGCCGTCACTCCCCGACACGGGGGAGCACCAACACCAGAGTCCCGTTCGCTCCGCTCCGGGAGAGCGCACCCGCCGAGAAATATAAGTTTTGACCGAATTCTTTCTCGCTCACTTCGTTCGCGTCCGAGACCCTACGGGAGAAAGATTTCGGCCAAACCGCTTGGATACGCGCAAGCGCGATCAATCGCTACTTCTATTTCGGGCGAGAGAGCGCTCCGCAGTCCAGCAGGAACGCAATCCACCGGATTGCGGGCGAAGACTTAGTCCGCTCGTCGTCACTCCGCTTCGCTACGCCCTTCGCCGACGAGCGCCGGTCCCGGTCGGACCGTGTGCGGTTGGTCCGACCGGGTGCGGCCCACTCCGACGAAACCCTCCGTTCGCACCGCACTGCGCGCGCTCCGTGCTCCGCTCACTCCGTGTGTCCGCTCGCTACCGCTTACTACGTCGCCACGTTGCTTCGACGCTGGCGCTCTCTCCGCAACTCCGCTCACTCCGTCGCTCCCGCTCGCTCCGATCGTCTCCGTGGGCCCGATGACTCGCTACCGCTGACTGCGCCGCTCCCGATGCTCCGCAGGCTCCGCTCTGTCGCTTCGCCACGCCGCTCCCGCTCGTCAGGTGACGCTCCCTCCGACCGCTTACGCTTTCTCCGGTCGCTGAGTCGCTCGCTCGCCCGTCGCTACGACGCTGGCGCTTTCTCCGCCACTCCGCTCGCTCGTTGGTCCCGTCGCCACGCTCCGGGTGCGGTCAACTCCGTCAGGCGCTCCGCTCGCACCGTTACTCCGGCGCTCGAGCGCTCCGACGCTTACGCTTTCTCCGCTTCTCCACACTCCGTCGCCACGTTGCTACGACGCTCACGCTTTCTCCGCAACTCCGCTTACTCCGTGGTCTCGCTTCCTACGTAACTCCGCTCGCACCGCCGTTGCGTTCGCATCGCACACTCCGTTGCTACGTCGCTCCGACGCTGGCGCTTTCTCCGCTACTCCGCCCACTCCGTGGCTATCGCTCACTGCCTCGCACTCCGTTGACCTGTCGGCTCTCTACCGCTTACTCCACGACTACGCCCCCTCCGCAAACGCCCTCGTTACATTGCTGCGTCGCTCCGACGCTGGCGCTTTCTCCGCTACTCCGCCTATTCCACTGGGCTGCCCGGGGGCACGTCGCTACGTCGCTCCCGCTCGCCGAAAAGGCGGACGACCCACCGGGTCGTACGAAGCCCATCCTTTCCGCTCGTCGTACCTGCGTCCGACGAGCGTCGAAGCCCTTCCGACCGTGTGCGGTTGGTCGGAAGGGCACCTCGCTCGCCCGTGCTCCACGGACTCGCACTCCGCACGAGACGCTCCGGAATCTCTCCTTCGCTTGCTCCGTGCTCGTTCCAGTCCGCACTGGTTCGCTCGGTCGCTCGCTCGCCCGTTGCTCCGACGCTGGCGCTTTCTCCGCACTCCGCTCGCTCGCTGGTGCCGCTCCCTCC
>Ga0194118_10007220_pt1 | contig 10765 bp, 11 predicted proteins | sample TA2MahsurfametaG_2_FD_148662 | JGI IMG/M metagenome (GOLD analysis project Ga0194118, IMG submission 148662) | Freshwater microbial communities from Lake Tanganyika, Tanzania - TA2015013 Mahale N5 surface | ecosystem: Environmental > Aquatic > Freshwater > Lake | place: Tanzania: Lake... | reverse complement strand
AAAAATGAAAAGTATTTTAACTTTTTCAAAATGGACAAAAAAAATGTCCAAAAATGACTTGCCGAAAAAGTCCTTACTGACCAATTTTTTCTGTGACGATATTGAAAATTTATGGTGTCAAACTAAACCAAACAATTTTATTTTGTTATTGTAATTTTTTTGAAAAAAACTTAAAGATTTTTTCTCAACGGAGATAAATGGAAACTTTAGGAAAAGAGGAAAAGAGCAATAAAACAATCACTGATTACTTTTGTGAAAAGTGTGACTTTAATTGCTGTAAAAAATTTAATTGGGATAGGCACATAAATACATCAAAACATATAAATCTGACATTTGGAAAAGAGGAAAAAGAGCAAAAGGAGCAAAAAGAGCAAATTTATACATGTATTTGTGGAAAAAAATTTAAAACTAATTCGGGGTTATGGAAACATCATAATAAATGTAATTATGATGTGAATAAAAATAGTATAGAAAAAACTGATGATAAAAACGATAAATTAATCGAATATCTTATGAAAGAAAATAAGGAAATTAAAGATAGTATAGACAAAACTGACGATAAAAATCATAAATTAATTGAATACCTTATGAAAGAAAACAAGGAAATTAAAGAACTTATTTTAGAAATTGTTAAAAACGGAACACATAATACTACAAATAATAATAATCATACTAATTCTCATAACAAAGCATTTAACCTCCAGTTCTTTTTAAACGAGACATGTAAAAATGCCATGAATATTACGGATTTTGTTGATTCCATTAAATTACAGCTGAGTGATTTGATGGAGGTTGGTGAACTTGGATATGTAGAAGGTATTTCGAAAATAATTGTGAAAAACTTAAATAACCTAGATGAAACTGTTAGACCTGTACATTGTACAGACAAAAAGAGGGAAACTATGTACATAAAAGATCAAGGTCATTGGGAAAAAGAAGATGATAAGAAAACAAAGCTTAAGAAGGCAATCAACAAAATTGCGGATAAAAATATAAGATTGTTACCACAATTTCGAGAGAAATATCCAGAATATAGAAATTCTTCATCGAAAATATCAGATGTACATGATAAACTTGTTATAGAAGTTATGCAAACGGATAATGATAAAAAAGATCAAATAATAAAGAATATATCAAAGGTCACTACAATTAAAGATAAATAAATAATCAAATTGTACTAGTACTCAACTCAAACATAATTCTTACATGGCGCAAAACTTCTTCGATGCCAGATTGTGATACCGTGCTGCTTAATACCGTCCATATGTTTTTTAGCACCATAACCTTTATTACTATCAATACCATAATGCTCGCACAATTCCGGATTTTCTTCACACAATTGTTCTATATATTTATCGCGTTCAACCTTGGCTAATATAGAAGCCGCCGCAATAGATGCATATTTATTGTCGCCACCCTCTACAGTTATGTAAGGCAATGTTTCAATTCTATTTGTCTCTTTATTTAAATATGTAATTGGATTAAAATAATTACCATCAATCAATAAACTATAATTGAAATCAACCCTTTCCTTTTTACCATTATCTTTCATTAGTTTGTTGTACTTTTTTCTTACTTCATTGATTGAGTTATGCATGGATAATTGTGTAGCCTGTAAAATATTAATTTCATCGATTTTCTTCTCGTCCTCAAAACTTACATGCCATGCTAAAGCATTTTGTTTTACATAATCAGCAGCTTCTTCAATCTTATTTTTTGAATGAAATTTTTTACTATCTTTCACTTTTGAAAGATCAAAAGACCCGTCTTTAGGTAAAATTACTGCTGCTGTATATACTCTTCCGAATAAGGGACCTCGTCCAGCTTCATCAACGCCAATTTCAAAAACTTTCTCATCTTCATTATGACAACTTTTTAATACATTTATAAACTTTTTTTCCTTGATTATTTTTAATTTTTTTGGTTTCTGTAGAACATATTCTTCTTCATCAGAACTATTATTAATTATTTCAGCTGGTTCGTAATCTGTTTTCATTATGATTATATAATATATTCTTTATACATAATCTTTACAAACAATTTCAATTTTTTCAAAATATAAATTAAATTTTTTCACTATATAAATTATACAATGAATACTGAAGCATTATTTCTATTCCTAATTTTATTATTGGGCCTTCTTTTATGTTCCTTTTTAGGAGGTAATTGTGGACGAGAAGGATTTTCCGGTAAATTTTCAGGAACATTTGATGTCACTAATCCTGGTTCAAATATGCAATCATCATCTGGCGCATCAACAACTTCTAGTAACCAATATGACAATTATAATCATTATACTGGTTCATCCACTGAATTATCACCAGGCACAACATTTTATGGTGAAAACGGACGCACTGCAACTGTTGTAACCGATAGCGATGGAAATCAATCACTGCAAATAATTTTACCTGGTTCAACTACACCAATGACATTCGCAATAAAACAATCTAAACCTGCTGAGTCTACAGTTGACACATTGGCGTCACAAAAAACGAAATCGAAATCCGGATCATGTAATGTAGAAAGTTACACTAATTATGGTGGATCACCTACAACCTATTATGGTCCAAATGACACAACTGCTAATATTATTACAGCTGATAATGGTCAACAAGCAGTTAAAGTTAATACTCCATCAGGAACTTATTACTATAATACTTCTGGATCACAAATCACAACTGATACTTCAACACAATATTATGGAAGTACTGGTAGTCCAATTCAAAAAGCTCCAGATACAATGGCATACCAAGGTGGTTCAACTGATATTTCTAAAGGAAATTCTGCTACTAAACCTGCTACTAAAAGCAGTTCATCTGATAATGATTATACAACCAATCAAAATTATGCATCTTATGGTGAAGAAAGCACTTCAGTTCAAGGTAATAATGTTTATCGTTCCCAAGGACGTGGTGCCCCTGTCAACCAAGCAACATCTATCAACGGAGCAACATCTAGCGATTATTACAGTGCTTTGCCAACAGGAATTCCAAGAAGTCAAATACCTTCTGGTCAAGAAGACTTATATATCTTGAAATCTCAGGTGGTTCCTCCTGTTTGTCCTGCTTGCCCAACAAGTGCAATGTGTGATAGACTAGAAATGTCTGCAAAACAGGAAAAATGTCCACCATGCCCTCCATGTGCTAGATGCCCTGAACCATCTTTTGATTGCAAAAAAGTTCCAAATTATAGTGCTATTAACAATGATTATTTACCTACTCCTGTATTAAACGATTTCTCTAGTTTTGGTATGTAAATCAAATTATTCATTTTATAATCTAATAAATAATTTGATTGTTTTATATGATTTTTATATTTTTTATATTTTTTATATTTTTTTATATTTTAACTAACTTAATAGATTATTCTTTAGTCTTAATACATTTTTCATCCATTTGAAATGTAGCAGTCTTATCTTCTTGTGGAATAATATTAATAACACATTTTGCTTTTTTACCATACAATGGTTCAGTGCAACCTTTTTCTTTTTTCTTTCGAGATTGTCTCTTTTTAAATGTGAATATCTTAGGTTTTTCCTCTGTACATCTCGATCTAAAATGTTCGTATCTCTCTCTAACATCGCAATATGATAAATGAGATTTTTTACCTAACATCTTATTAACTAATTCATGTAATTCATAAACATATCGAGAGAATGTTGCTCTGCTGGCCATATGACACATTAGTAAGGGTTTCTTTTTAAGATTATTTGCTAAGTTTATTCTACAATACTTGCATGGTAATACATTTCTTAAATTATAAATAAAATCACGATAATGTTTTTTATTTTCAGCAGTGGGATTAACTGGATAATTAAAACTTATCGTGTGAATGAAATGCCATGCGGCAGGACCCCAGATGCTAGTTTGCATACCGTCACCTGATGCATAGTCTTTTTTTGTAAATGTATAATTTTTTTTTGTTTTATTATGTGTATTTCTATTTTTACGTGTTTTATTCATTATATATTACTTAAATAAAAAAATATATAATGAAATATATATGAATTCAACAGAACATTTTAATTTAACAGCTTTTACAGATACAACAAAACGAGTATGTACTTGTTCAGCTATATCAATTTTTTTAATTATATTATTTATTATTAGTCCATTAAGTAGTTTCTTTTTTACATCATTATTTATGAAAATAATTATTATAATAATACTTTCTTATACATTATACTTGAATTTTCAACAAACAAACTATTTAAGAGAGGCAAGTGAATTAAAAATATCAAAAGAAGTGGCTAATCAACTTAATATCAATATTATGTGTAGCTATTTATTTAGTCTTTTTATTGGTTTACTTGTTATATTTGTTATTAAAAGTTTTTTCTAATTTAGGAAGTAACTACTTCTATTTTTTCACGAGTTTCCTTATCAATAAATAAAGATATTATATTTAATATTTGACTAAAAACAAAAGGAGCATTATGAATGTAGCATTTTATTAGTTTATTTGGATATTTATCTTTTAATCTTATTGATATAGTTTGGATAAATTTTAGATGTTTATCTATATCAGAAAGAGTTACATTTTTCATATTTATATGAACAATAAATCCTTCGTATTTTGATAAAATATAATCAATATTATTTATTATACATGATAATATAATATCGTATGTTTCTTTTGACGCAAAGTATTTGAAATAATTATTATCTAAAATTATTAAGTTATTTTTAACATTACATATACAGTTCATAATGTCACTCCATTCACCACCCTGTATTTTTTTAATTATTTTTTCAGAAGAATATGATTCCGAAAATAAATGCATTGTTGAGTTCATTTATATAATTGATTGTTATCTTTAATTATTTTTAACTTATAATTGTAATATTGTAAATACAATTATAATATTAATATTATGTGAACTATTTATTTAGTCTTTTTATTGGTTTACTTATTATATTTATTAAAAGTTTTTTCTAGTTTAGGAAGAGGTTTATTTATAGAAAGTAATTTTTCATAATATAATTTATCATTAATAAAAGAAATTTTTTTTATTTCAATTAATTGACCTTTATTAGTCCTGAATAACATTAAATATACATAAATAATTGTCTTTATATAGTATTCGTTTAAAGACAATCTTAATTTCTTTTAGAATATATATAAATGGCTAAGTATATTAATTTTAACGCAGATTCTCTACCCCCTCTAAATTCTGAATCAAGTGGTATTTTCTCTCGAATTATGAGTGCAGGAAGTGGTATAAGCACTACAACAATGCTTATAGTAGGTCTTGTTTTGCTATTTGTTATAATAGCTATTGTTTACTATTTTTACTACGTTGGTCCATCTGCAAAACCATCCTATTATCCAAATAATGAACAAATGCCATTAGGTAATTCAGGTGACAATTCAGCTGAGTTAATGTTCTTTTATGCGGATTGGTGTCCACACTGTAAAGCTGCTAAACCAATATGGAATGACTTGAAGTCTGAATATGAGAATAAGACTGTAAATGGTTATAAAATTATATTTACGGAAGTTGATTGTTCAGAAGAAACTTCTGAAGTTGAAAAACTAATGAACCAATATAATGTTGAAGGTTATCCTACAATTAAATTGATAAAGGATGGTCAAGTTATTGAATATGATGCTAAACCATCAAGAGAAACATTAAACAAGTTTTTAAACACTGTATTGTAATTTGTCTTATAATTTGTCTAAATGTATAGTATCTAAGAATTTATTTGCTGCTTGTTTGCCCTTTTCAAATAATTCACGACGAACATCAATATTACTCAATGTAGATTTAAAGACATCAATAGTTAGATAACTCGCATCACAAATAACTTCATTTTTAATAATTGGTTGAACATAATTATTATGAATATTAAATATTGCTTTGTATAAGAAACTTAAAATGTAATCTAATAGCGTAGATTCTGAATTTATATATGACCTTTCATCTGAATACTTATTTTTGAACCCTAAAATCTCGTCAGGTTCTTTTCCAGAATCGATGCAAAAACTTAAAGGATAATTACAGCCAACCCCACCATCTATAAAGCATTTATCTTGTATTAAAACAGGAGTAACTAGTATAGGCAACGCGCTTGTCATTTGTATTGCTTGTAAAAGTTTCAATTGTGGGTGGGTTTTGTATGAAATATCAATAACTTTATATTCATTTACCTCAAATGAAAACATATGTAATTCTATTTTGGTTAACTGATAAAAATCCTCCATATTTATGTCAAGTGGAATATCTTTTGCGTCAAAAAGAGGTTTAAAGCATTTTTCAATTGTTTTTATATCAAAAATTCCCTTTTTGGTATAAGCATCTAAAATGTTTTGAACTTTAATTGGGAAAACGTCATGCCATGGTCGTTTAATGATATAATCATTCAGTGTTTCCCAATCGAATTTGAGAGAAATCATTATTCCAATAATAGCGCCTGCGGATGTTCCATAAATAGACTCTATGTTTTCCATATTTAAAAAATCTTTTCTCTCTAGCTCTTGAATAGCTGACATGATTTGTATCATAATTGGTCCTCCACCTGATATAACTAAATGTTTTATTGTCATTTAAAATTAATTCTTTTTACTTTTTAAATCCTTTTATAATATAATGACGAAACGTAAAATAAAAAGACATTTTACAAAAAGAAAAAATGTTGTAAAAAAGACAAGACAATTGAAAAAGGTTAGAGTAACACAAAAAAATAAATATAGAGGAGGAGAGGCATCGGATGAATATAAAGAAAAAAATCAATTTAGACGTACATTAAATAATTTTATTATTCAAATAAAGAATAGAAAAAATATAAAACAAGCTGTAAATTCGATTATTAAGACATTTGAAAAAAATAAATTAATAAATACATTAATTCCAGTAACAATTGAAGGAAAACCGATTGATAAAGAAACATATAGTTTAGCAAAAAGACCAGTATCGGTTTATGATTTTGTATCACCGGTCACTGTAATATTTGATAACTTAAGTGATATTCTACCTGAAGAAGATATTGTTCAAATACTAAATGTATATTTTATAAATGGTGGGAATTTTAATAATTTGAGCAGTAGATTTAAAGATACTCCTTTTAAACATGAGATTAATAAAAATAGAGTAAATAATGTGAAAATGTTATTAAACAAGTCAAACCCATTTCATATTATTGAAGATGGATTAGATGAAGAAACAAAAATGAAATTGACCCAGTTAATACCAAATGAGCAGCAAATAACATCTCAGAAACCAATTGAAGAAACTGTATTTCATGATCAAGTTTTAGAGGAACCAATTGTAGAGGAACCAATTGTAGAAGAACCAGTTTTAAAATCGGAAACGATGATCAATGAAAAACTTATATTACCATCCCCTTTACCTGAAGATAATGCTCTTGGATATGATAGAACGGTTGTTCCTGAATTTTGGAAACCAATTTTTCAAAATGGAGAAGAATTATTGCAAATTAGAGAGAAATTTATGGGAATTTATGAAATTGACAGGTATACAAGCGATATACAAAAACGAGTAAAAATTTGTGATTTATTAGAAACTATTATTCCAGGTTATTTAACTAAATATTCATTAGGTTTCAGGGAAACAGCAAAAACTTTAATAAACGTGAATATATTAAATTGTTTTATAACTCTCTTCTATGGTATGATTTTATATAGGTTATACGACACTAAACAAGATTATCTATTTATCTTTAAAGGCGGTCGTGCGTTACAATTAAGTTTAACTGATATTCATGATATTGGCCAATATTTTAGCGAGGACACTGATATATTAATTATACCAAACAAATTTGAAGGAGTTGTTTATGACTTAGAAAAAATGGAAAATTTATCTGAACATATTGCTTATTTAATAAAATGGATGGTACCTGAAGAAATAAATGTATTTATAAGTTTACCTAGTAATCCAAAGAATACAAATAAAGATATTACAAAAATTTTGTATAATGATGACAGATTATTCAAAGCATTGTCCGATATCGGATTTGGAGAGATTAATGAAGACATAATACGTTTTTTCGACAATCTTTCTTATTCGCCATTATATTTAGATGAATTTGAAACAATAGCTTTATTTATTACACCAACTTTAGATGATATGTTGGCTGAAAAATTGTTTTATTATGCAAAATATTTGAAATTAAAAGGAATGATAAATAGACGAGAACCAATAATGGAACAAGAATATGTTAATTTAACGATGGAGGAAAGTGATCGAATATTATTTAAATTTAAACGTGCTATTTTAAAGTTAGTAGAAGCAATTTTAAAGAGGGATTATAGTGATGTAACTGATTTAAATTCAAAAGAGTCTGCAAGATTGATTTTGAGAGAATTCATGCGAGATTATAAAGATTATACAAATCAAGAAAAAGAAGATGTAGTGTCAAGTATTTTACCTTTATAAATATTTTACAATGATTATTTATTAATTTAGTTTTATATTTTTTAATATTATATAACATTAAAAAATGTCAAGTATATTTACAATTGATAATCTTGAAGATTTCTCAGAAAAAATTAACATTGATGAATTATATGAAAAAAAAAGGCAACAAGATTTAAATAAGCTGGCACTTTTTAATAAAATACTTAATCGTGTACATGTTAAAATAAGAACAGTATCTAGACAAAAAGTGAATGAACAATTTTGCTGGTTTTTAGTTCCAGAAACAATTTTAGGTGTACCAAAATATGATCAAGGAGCTTGTATTGCATATTTAATGGATAAATTGAAAAATAGTGGTTTCAATGTGCGTTATATTCATCCAAACTTATTATTTATATCGTGGATGCATTGGATACCTTCATATGTAAGAACAGAAATTAAAAATAAGACCGGGATAAAAATTAATGAATATGGACAAAGAATAGAAGAGGAAGAAGATGAGAATGGTAAAAAAGTAATGGGCATTGATCCATCTAATCCAAATGATTATCTAACAAAACAAAACGATAATCAAATAGGTAAACCACAAAAGAAAGAATATACTCCGATTAAATCATATAAACCATCAGGCAATCTTGTGTATGACACTGATCTATTAAATAAAATAGAGGATAAGTTTATGTAAATAATATCTCATAATATTTATATGAATAAGACCTTAAAAAAAGTAACTACTATTAGAAATAAAACAAAAAGAAAGCAAGATAAAATATTAACAAATGTAAAAGAACTATCCAATCAACAGAGAGAAATTATATGTGGTAAGTCGGCAAATATTTATACATCATTTGAAAAGAAAATTAATGAACTTTTTGAAAAAAATAAAATAGACGTTTTATCTGCAAGTTACAATTTAGGGAAAGAAGTAGTTAAAGATCTCAAGAAAGCTGTTAGTCCATCTAATATTACAGCTCAAAATGATTTTTATTCTTATATTAATGAACGATGGTTAGAGGGTTTAGATATACAAGCTTATCAACAATATATTACTCAAATAGACAATTTTAGATTAGTTCAAGATAAGGTATATAGAGAGCTAATTGAAATTATTGAAAAATATATTAATGATAATAATACTAAAAATACAGAATTAGGTAAATGTTTAAAAAACGCATACGAATCATTTAAAGGATACAATACAAGAGAGCAGACTAGATGTTTATCAGCAATAGTTGTTAAATATATTGACGAACAACTTTCTAATCCAGATAATTTATGGTATAAGTTAGCAACAGCTAATACAAATGAGATCATGTCTTGGGGTGCACCATTTGTATGGTCAATCAATCCTGATGATAAAAACCCAAAAATATATAAATGTTATTTAGAACCGCCTCAATTGTCATTAATTGACGTAGAAATATATATTGAAGATCCAAATGATGAGGATGAAATTAAAGAATATAAAAATTTATATAGAGAAGTATTTTTAAAATATTTAAATGAGGTATTTACTGTTGCTTTTGGAGATAATCATGGTTTTAATGTCAAGGATGTTTATGACTGTGAATATGAATTATTAAATGCAATGGCATGTGATTTAATTAAAAATGAGGATGAAGACGGTTATAATTTAGTTACCAAAAAAGAAGCTATAGAACTTTTTGGTTTTAATTGGGAAGAATTTTGTAAAGGGTTAGGGTTTAAAAAAATTCCAGAGGATTTTGTAACATCAAATACAAATTATTTATTATGTGGAACAAAATTATTAAAAGAAAAATGGAACTCTCCAAAATGGCGGACATACTGGATTTATCTTTATATACGACAGCAAATTAGATGGGACCAAGATGGGTGGAAAGTGTTCTTTAAATTCGAGGGTCAATTTATGAGAGGTCAAGAAAGTCCAGTTGACTCATATATAAGACCAATTTTTTCAATGGGATTTGCATTTAACACATTTTTAACAAATCAGTATATTTTGCATTATAAAAATGAACAATCCGTGAATTATGTAAAATCGATGGCGGAAGATTTAAAGATTGTGTTTAAACGAATTATTAGCAGAAATAATTGGATGGAACCAAAGACTAAGGCAGTTGCATTAGACAAATTAGAAAATATAAAATTGATAGTTGGATCACCAGCTATTTTGAGGGATGATCCTTTATTAGATTATAAACCAGATGATCCTTGGGGTAATTTAGTAAAAATCGCAAATTGGAGACATGAACAAGCATTAGAGTTGGTTGGAAAATCTGTAATTGACATACCAGTAATGGATTGGTCTGAAATTCCTCCAAAATTTATTAGTACACAAGCATATATAGTTAATGCAATGTATACTCCTACTGAAAATACAATTTATGTTCCTTTAGGATATATTCA
>Ga0194118_10007217_pt1 | contig 10766 bp, 10 predicted proteins | sample TA2MahsurfametaG_2_FD_148662 | JGI IMG/M metagenome (GOLD analysis project Ga0194118, IMG submission 148662) | Freshwater microbial communities from Lake Tanganyika, Tanzania - TA2015013 Mahale N5 surface | ecosystem: Environmental > Aquatic > Freshwater > Lake | place: Tanzania: Lake... | reverse complement strand
CCGCCCGCCGGGCCGGACTGCACCAGTCTGACCGGATGGCGAATCGCGGTCCGCTGATGGACGGTCCCACCGTCAGAGAGGACCAGGTAGAGAGGGTGACTGATCCCGATCTCGCGCAAGCCACTGGCGATCCGGGCGAGGTAGCGCTCGAAAATCGGCAACACGTACGCGTTGGCAACGGTTGTCGACATCCGCTCATACTCGCCGATCTCGGGTACCACGTCGCTCGAGATGCAGGTGATCAGGTCCGGGCAGACCTCGCGCAGGATGGCTTGAACCCTCTCCTCGTGGGCAGGGTTTCGGAACGAATGCAGCAGACAGATGCCGGCCGCCTGGACCCCCTCGCGCCGCAATCGCTCGCCGATCTCCCGCACCGAGCCCTCGTCGAGGGCCTCGATCACCTGGCCCGCGGCGTCGACACGCTCGCTCACTTCGAAGCAGTGCTGACGAGGCGCAAGCGGCGGCGGAAGTTCGAGCGAGAGGTCATAGGTGTCGTAGCGCCACTCCAGTCCGACCTCAAGCACGTCCCGAAAGCCCCGGGTAGTGATCAAGGCTGTCCGGACACCCTTGCGCTCGATCAGCGCATTCGCGACCAAGGTGGTGCCGTGGATCACCTGGGCGACCTGGGCCGATTCGATCCCGGCAGCGGAAAGTAATCGCCGAATGCCCTCGAGCACGGCGCGTGACGGGTCAGCGGGCGTGGTGAGCAGCTTTTCGTTGAGCAGAACACCCCGCTCGACGTCGAGCATCACGAAGTCCGTAAACGTGCCACCGATATCGACACCGATGCGAAAGCGGCCAGCACCCGCTCGATCCTCGACGCTCAGGGCAGCACTCATGACGGCTCCCCCGCAGGCACGGCTGCTTCAGGCGCACCGAAGCCGCCTCCCCCAGGCGTCTCGAAACTCGCCACATCACCGGGCGCAAGCGTGTAGCGCCCCTTGGCTGGAATCACCCTGTCGTTGATCAAGTCGCGACCAGCCGCCCCGGGACCGCCACCCATCAGGCCGCGTGGCGGAAACTTGACCCGTTCATGGCGGATGGTCATCACCACGGGCTGTTCACCGGTGACGCGAAACGAAATCCTCTGCCCTGGTCCACCGCGCTGTCGCCCGACACCGCCCGAGCCGTCGATCAGTGCCTTTTCGGTGATCAGCATCGGCACGCTCGACTCAAAGCGCTCGATCGACAGGGTCGCCACGTTGGAGGGGAATGACAGACACGCTGGCCCATCACGCTGGGCGCGGGCACCATGCCCCCCGTTCATGAAAAACATCTTCACGAAATTGCGGCCATCGGGCTGACGCCCCTGAAAGTAGGCACTCCAAAGGGGCGAGCCGCAATCCGCAATCACCCGATCGGGCAGCACGCGGGCCATCGCGCCAAACACGACGGGCGGAAGGTAGTGACCCGAGAGGTGCCGAGCCCAGACCGGCGCCGGCCTACGCGGATTGACGATCGTGCCCTCCGGGGCGCTGACCTGGACCGGGCGGAAGGTGCCGTCATTGTTGGGCGTGGTCGGATCGAGCAGGCACTTGAGCGCGTAGTTGGTGTAGGCGATCGTGTAATTCAGCACCGAATTGATCGGTCGGGCGATCTGGGCTGAACTGCCCGAGTAATCCACCCGGATGTTGCTGCCGTCGATAGTCACCGCGCAGCGAATGAGCAGCGGCACGTCAAAGCCATCGAGCTGAATCTCGTCCTCAAAACAGCCATCGGGCAGGACCTCGATCGCCCGACGCATGCTGTGCTCGCAGCGAGCAAGGATGTCGTCGACCAGCGCATCGAGGTCATCGATCCGCTCGGACTCGAGCAAGGCAAGCAGTCGCTCGCGCGCCTGCCCATAGGCCGCAAACTGGGCGCGGATATCGCCCAGGGTTTCCTGCGGCGCGCGAAGGTTGGCCTCCAGAAAGGCGATCACATCAGGATTTTCATGGCCGCCGACGACGATCCTGCAGACCGGGATGGTCAGCCCTTCCTCGAAGGCATCGCGCGCATCGACCGATGGCGCGCCACCGATATCGACGCTGTGAAACGTGCTTCCGATGAACGCGATCAGCCGATCGCCTCGGAAGACCGGCATCACCATGGTGATGTCGTTGAGGTGTCCGGTCCCGAGGTAGCCGTCGTTCGAAATCAGAACATCACCTGGCTCGAGCCGCTCACGCGGGAACCGCTCTAGCATGGACGCCAGGGTACGCGGCATCGTGCCGATAAACGACGGGACGCTGCGCGAGGACTGCACGATCTGCCGTCCCTGACCATCCATCAGTCCCAGCGCCATGTCCCAGTTGTCGCGAACCACCGACGAGAACGAGGTGCGCAGGAAGACCTGAGCGGACTCGTCGATGAATCCGGACAATCGCTGCCAGATCAGGCCGATCTGAAGGGCACCATACCGACTCATGTTGTCTCCTGGATCGACGAGGGTCGTATGGTAATGTAAGCCGCATGACGTCCGATGCCGGCGATCGCCCCCCCGTTGTTTCACGGGTGCCCACTCCCGAATCGGCTCCGGTTCGAACGGTCTCCGATTTGCTGGTGGAGCGTTTGCTCCAGACCGGCACGCGGCGGCTGTTTGGCCTGCCGGGCGGTGGCACCAGTCTCGATCTGATCGAGTCAGCGCGAGTTCGCGGGATGGAGTTCGTGCTGGCCAGGCACGAATGCGCCGCCGTCATGATGGCCGCCACTGCCGCCGACCTCGAGGGTTCGGTCGGACTCGCGCTGACGACCAAGGGTCCCGGCCTGGCCAACGCCGTCAACGGCATCGCCCATGCGGCGCTGGACCGTTCGGCGCTTGCGCTGGTCGCCGACGGCTTTTCGGACAAGCAGCGCAGCTACGTGACCCATCAATGGTTCGACCAGCGCGCCGTCCTTGCACCGCTGGTTAGCGCGCATTCCACCCTTGCACCGGCAGCAAGCGCGCCCGCTGAAATCGATCGCCTCATCGGGGCCGCGCTCGCGCCCCGGCGCGGTCCGGTCCACATCGAGCTGAACGGGTCCGATGCGCGGGAGCTGGTCGCGGCAAGCAGCCTCGCGGGCGGCAGCTCCGATCGGCCATCGCCCGTGACAAACGAGAGCGGCGCCCTCCCGTCTGCGACCGTCGATCGGGGCCGCGAACTGCTGCGGCAGGCGCGGCGACCGGTGCTGGTACTTGGCCTCGAAGCCCGACGGCCCGCAGTAGTCGAGCGGATCCGACGGCTTGCCGAAACGCTTGGCTGCGCGGTCCTCGTCACCTACAAGGGCAAGGGCATCGTCAGCGATGAGTCGCCGCTCTACGCGGGGATCTTCACCGGCGGAGCCGCCGAGCAGGCCACGGTCGCGAGTGCGGACCTGATCGTGCTGATCGGTGCGGACCCGGTGGAGTTCATCCTGCAACCATGGCCCTACCAGTTGCCGGTGCTCGAGCTCGGCCTTTATCGCCATCCAGTTCATTACCTGCGGGCCGAGGTCGAACTGCATGGCTCTCTTGAAGCGAGCCTGGATGCGCTGACCGAAGCCGCCCGCCCCTCCGACTGGACCACGGGTGAGATCAGCAAGCACCGCGAACGGATGCGTCACGACCTCGCCTATCGCGGCAGCGGTCAGGGGATCGACCCTCAACAACTGGTCACCCATACGCTTGAGGTCTGTGCGATCCATCGCAACGCTCTGGGCCAGCTTCCCAGAGTCAGCATCGACGCCGGGGCCCACATGTTCTCGGCGACCACGTTCTGGCCCTGTCACGCTGCGCAGGACCTGCTGATCTCCAATGGCCTGGCGACCATGGGATACGCACTGCCGGCTGCGATTGCGGCCGCGCTTCACGAGCGCGACCGGCCCGCGATCGCCTTCACCGGAGACGGCGGCCTGATGATGTGCCTCGCCGAACTCGCCACCGCGGTCGAGCAACGGCTGCGCTGCATCGTGATCGTCTTCAATGATGGCGCGCTGTCGCTGATCGACATCAAGCAGCAAAGCCGTCAATTGCCTGCCGCGGGCGTGCGCTGGGACCGGCCGGATTTCGCGCAGGTGATGCAGGGTCTGGGCGGCCGCGGTCTGAGGGCCGATTCTCCCACCGCGTTGCGCAAGGCGGTGGAGCAAGCGCTCGCCACCGATGGCCCGGTCCTGATCGACGCGGCAGTGGACCCTTCCGGCTATCCGGCACAATTGCGGGCCTTGCGCGGCTGAGGAGCGATTTTTCGGGCGGGCACCTGGGCCAGCGATTCGCACCCATCGAACAACAAGAGGACCGAGTACCCATGTGGCAGGCGAAAACCATCATGATGAACGGCGAACTGGTGCCGTTCGAGCGCGCAGCCATCCATCCCCTGTCGCTCGCAGTGACTTACGCGACCACTGTTTTCGAAGGCATCCGCGCCTACAAGCTGGCTGAACCGGGCCGATTCGCGTTTTTCCGCCTGCGCGAACACCTGGACCGATTGCGCTTCGGCATGAAGGTGATGCGGATGGCCCCGGCTTTGGAGCATGATTACCTGGCGGACTGCCTCACCCGGGTGTTGCGCGCCAACGAGCCCGACGATGATGTCTACATCCGACTGCTCGTCTACATCGAGGGGCAGGGCCTGATGGCTACCACCGGGCCGATTGGCTTTACGGCGGCCGCGATGCCGCGCGAGCGCCCGCGCTTTGCCGAGACCGGCATGACCCTGGGCGTGAGCTCATGGAGCCGGCTTTCCGACAACGCGAGTCCGCCGCGGGTCAAGGCCACGGCCAACTATCACAACGCCCGGCTCACGCAAATGCAGGCCAAGGCCGATGGCTACGACGGCGCACTGATGCTGACACCTGCGGGCAAGGTCTCCGAGACTCCGATTGCCTGTTTTTTCATGGTGCGTGAGGGCCGCCTCATCACGCCGGGGCCCAGCTCCAACATTCTCGAAAGCGTCACCCGAGACACGCTGCTCACGCTCTATCGGGAATGGCGGGGCGAGCCGGCTGAAGTCCGCGAGGTCGACCGCAGCGAGCTTTATCTGGCCGATGAGGCCTTTGTCTGCGGAACTGGCCAGGAAATCATCCCCGTCGTCTCGATCGATCGACTGCCGGTCGGCGACGGTCAGCCCGGCCCGCTGACTCGGCAACTTCAGGCCCGCTATTTCGATGCGGTGCGCGGCGCCAGCGGCCAGCATCCCGAGTGGCGCACGGTGATCTGATGCAAGCGGCGACCTTCTGCCGGGATTCCTCTACCCATTTTCGATTCGGGCACGACAAACCATGGACTTTCGCCTGACCTCCGAACAACAGGAATTCAAGGACTCTGTCACCCGTTTCGCAAAACGGCACCTGGCCGAAGGCGCGGTGGCACGAGCCCATGAACCCGCGTATCCCTGGGAAATCTCCAAGCTGATGGCCGCCAATGGCTTGCTCGGCATCACGATCCCGGAAGCCGATGGCGGTCAGGGCGGCAGCCTGATTGACGCGATTCTCGCGATCGAGGCGGTTGCCTCTGTTTGCCCACGCAGCGCCGATGTGATCCAGGCTGGAAGCTTTGGCGCGATTCGGGTGCTGGCGGAGTACGGCACCCCCGACCAGAAAGAGCGTTACCTCAAGCGGCTGCTCGCCGGCGAGGGCGTGATCTCGGTCGGCATGACCGAGCCCGAGGCCGGATCAGCCGTCACCGACCTCACCACCACGGCAACTCCGGACGGAGAGGGTTTTCGCATCAACGGCAGCAAGGTGTTCACCACGCATGCCTGGTATGCCGACGTGATCCTCGCCTATGTCCGCTACAGTCCCGGCTTGAACGGGATCGGCTCGGTGCTCATCGACACGCGCAGTGAAGGTCTGCGCTTTGGCAAGAAGACCGCTTTCATGTCGGGCGAGGAGTGGGCGCAATCCTGGTTCGACAATGTCTACGTGCCGCCCGAGAACGTTCTGCTCCGTGAAGGCGGCTTTCGCAAGCAGATTGCAGGCTTCAACGTCGAGCGAATCGGCAACACCGCACGCTCGCTCGCCCTGGGCCGCTACGCCTATGAGGTCGCCCGGGAATGGGCGACCCAGCGCAAGCAGTTCGGCCGACTGCTGGCCGAGTTCCAGGGCCTGCAGTGGAAATTTGCCGACATGAAGGTCAAGCTCGATGCCGGGCAATTGCTGCTCTACCGTGCCGCCTGCAATGCCGATGCCGGCTTTCCTTCGGCCGAGGACACCTCGATCGCCAAGGTCTTCTGCAACCAGGCGGGGTTCGATGTGGCCAACGAGGCCATCCAGATCATGGGCGGCATGGGCTACAGCCAGGACAGTCTGGTCGAATACTGCATGCGCCGCTGCCGTGGCTGGATGATTGCCGGTGGATCGATCGAGATCCTGAAAAACCGGATCGCCGAGGGTGTGTTCGGAAGAGCCTTTTCTCAGCGCGCCCGCGATGGGGCTTGAGTGATGGATCAGGCACTCTGGAGCGCGCTCTTCGAGCCACAAGCCGTGGCTCTGGTTGGCGCCTCGGGGGAGGCCGGCAAGAACACCGCACGCCCCCATCAGTTCATGCGCCGGCACGGCTGGACCGGCCGGATCGCTCCGATCAATCGCAATCGCGGCGAGATCTTCGGCGAGCCTGCCTGGCCCGACCTCGATGCCGTTCCCTTTCCGATCGATCACGCATTCGTCATGGTCCCAGGCAACCAGGTCTCGGAGGTCCTCGAGGCCTGCGGCCGCAAGCGGGTCCCGGTGGTGACCATTTACTCGGACGGCTTTGCCGAGTCTGGTGACGAAGGGGCTCGGGCGCAGCAGGCGCTCGCGGCCCGCGCCAGGGAGCTCGGCATACGCCTGCTCGGGCCAAACTGCATTGGCTTGATCGATGTCGTACGACGCATGCCCTTGACGGTCAATGCCACGCTGGCCGGCGAACTGCTGCCGGCGGGTCGAACAGCCGTGGTGTCGCAAAGCGGGTCGATGCTGGGAACCTTGCTGTCTCGTGGCCAGGCCCGAGGCCTGAGGTATTCGAGGATGGTGTCGGTCGGCAATGAAGCCGATCTGGGAGTGGGCGAACTCACGGAGTTGCTGGTTGCCGATCCACAGACCGACGTCGTGCTGCTGTTTCTCGAAACACTTCGGGATGCGCCACGACTGGCGGCGGCCGCGCGTGCGGCCAATGCCAGCGGCAAGGCGATCGTCGCCTACAAGCTCGGACGATCGGCGCTGGGCGCCGAACTCGCGGTGTCTCACACGGGGGCGATCGCCGGCGAGGATGCCGCGTATGACGCCTTTTTTGAAGCCCACGGCATCGTTCGAGTCGAGATGATCGAGACCCTGATCGAGATCGCACCGCTTCTTGCTCGCAGCGCAGTCCGGCACGCGCGGTCAGAATCATCATCGCGGCGGCTTCCCCCGCGGGTCGCGGTGGTCAGCACCACCGGCGGCGGCGCAGCAATGATCGTCGACCGACTGGGTCTCCTGGGCATCGATGCCGCTATCCCCACCGAATCCTTCATCGCCGCGATGGCCGCCCAGGATATCCGGCTGCGGGCTGCGCCGGTGATCGACCTGACGCTTGCGGCCACCCCAAAGAAGTACGCAGCCGTCCTGCGTGGTCTGCTCGAGGCCGACTTCTGCGATGCCGTGTTGGCGGTGGTCGGCTCCTCGGCCCAATTCCAGCCGACTCTTGCCGTCGAGCCCATCGTCGCAGTGGCCGGTGAGCGGGACTGGGACAAGCCATTGGTCAGCTTCCTGGCGCCCCAGGCAGACGCGTCACTCGCTCTGCTGGCCGAGCGTGGCATTGCCGCGTTCCGCACCCCCGAGGCCTGTGCGGACGCTCTCGCCGCAAGGCTTTGCTGGTTGAGACCCACCGTCCCCAGTCAGCCCACGCCCGAAGAGCAGGCTCGCCTGCGACGGGCTGGCGACCATCTCGCGAGGGCGCACGGAGTGCTCGACGAACTGCGCTCGCTCGACGTGTTCGATACGCTCGGGGTGCCGACGGTGGCCCGTCGGGTGCTTCGAGAGGCGCCCTGGCGGCACGACCTCGAGGGCTCGGTGGCTGTCAAACTGATTTCCTCTGACCTGCCCCACAAGACCGAAGCGGGAGCGGTCAGCCTGGGGATCCGCAATTCGGCCGAACTCGACCAGGCTGTCGCGCGGATGCGCGCGAGCGCGCTGCGCTACCAGCCGGACGCGAGGATCGATGGCATCCTGGTGCAACCGATGGTGAGCGGACTGGCCGAAGTGCTGATCGGATATCGGGATGACCCGGCGCTGGGTCCGCTGGTGACCCTGGGCGTCGGCGGGCAGCTCGCCGAGGTCTATAAGGATGCCGCGACCCGGGTTGCTCCGGTCGATCGGGCCCAAGGCCACGATATGATCAGCGCCGTTCGGGGCCTCGCCCCGATCCGGGGTTGGCGTGGTCTGCCGAAAGGCGACCTTGACGGCCTCGCCGACGCAATCGTCGCCCTCTCGCGGCTCGCCTTGATGGAGGCTCGCCCGATCGCCGAAGCGGAGATCAATCCGATGATCGTCAGCCGTGATCGGGTCACCGCAGTCGATGGACTGGTGGTGCTCAAGTCAGGCGATTGAAACTTGGGCCTGCAACCATTCAAATCCAGCAAGGAGTATCGGCCATGTCGAGCAAACGAACTTCCCTCGCCCAGCTGACCAGACTGGGTCTGTTGCCAATCGCCCTGGGCGTTTCGGGCGCCTTGTCAACCGACGTGGCGCTCGCGTAGGACGGCGCGGCGAGCTACCCGAACCGATCGGCAAAAATTGTGGTCGGCTTCGCGCCGGGCGGCGCGACCGATATCGTCGCCCGGGCGGTTGCCGAGAAGCTCAGCAAGGCCTTCGGGCAGACCTTCGTGGTCGAAAATCGCGCTGGTGGCGGTTCGAACATCGCCGCAGAAATCGTGCCGCGGGCCGACCTGGATGGCTACACGCTGCTGTTGGGCACGATCGCCAATGCCACCAACATGTCGATCTACAAGGGCATTAAGTAGTCGTCCCTGAAAAATCACTTTTCAAACCGCACCTACCGCAAATTGCCGATTTGAGGCTCTGAAATCGTCGCCCCCATGTCCGCGTATCAACCGCACCGCGAAATAGAGCGCTCCAAATACAAGGCACAAAAAAAGGCCGAGGCCTTTTTTCACGATCATCCTCAGCAACCAGCGAATGTTGTACCCGGCCGCGCGCAACACAGCATGAATCCGATCGCCAATTTCGCCCTTCAGGTGACACCGATCCATTCGGTGGTCATGCTTCAGATGCCCGATCACGGGCTCAATGGATTGACGGCGCTTCAGCAGCTGCAGCTCGGCTTCGTTCACTCTCCGCTTCTTGCCGCGATGATTGATCCGAACGCCGGGATTATCGTGATCGACGCCGCGATACCCCAGGTCGACATACACCGTGCCCGGCTTGATGGCGCGGTCTTGAAGCAGGATCGTTGTTTGTTCCAGCTGCTCGGCAAGCGTGTGCCCATCAAACGGATTGCCGCCAAACGCTCGCGCACCTACGATCAGACAACGATTGAGTTTGCAATGAAATACAGCTAGCCTGAAAACTCTCACTGACATTGGATCAACATTTGACGCGGGTCAGATTACGTAGCCCTCATCGGAAAAACGCCTCCACCAACCGTATGCCGGTGTGATCCCCCGGGCGCGGCTGCCCTCAGGCTTTAACCCATCTCTGCGCCACCCGCAGCGACTCGATCAGATCCTGTCGCGCCTCAAAGCCCAACTCAAGTTTGGCGCGACTTACATTGAAGGGCAGATCTCTCGGATGAGCGAAGCCGGCAAAGCCTGTGGCCGGCAGGTTGGTGTGGCTGATGGCGCGTCCCGGCTGCAATTGGCGCGCGGCATCCACGAAGTCGGCAAAGCGGGCCATGTGCCCACTGGCGATGGTGTACACGCAGGAGGGCAGGACAGGCGCGTCCAGGGCGGCTACGTTGGCCCGCGCTACCTCGCGGGCATCAATGAAGTCTTCACCGCCCCTCCACATCAGCAGCGGGTCACTGGTACGTACCGGTCCATCACCAGCGCCCTGACCGAGCAATTCGGCCATGAGGCGGCCGGGCACTGAGTGGTTGGGCCCGGCGCGTATTCCGGCGCATCGTGACCGGGCAATCCGGTTGAGCGTGACCGGTCATTCTGGGCGGTCGTGACCGGCGAATCCGGTTGATCGTGACCGATTCAGGGCGGTTTCCGGATTGGGCGGTCACGATGCGCCGTAATACGCAGCCGGTGTCGCTGAGCTGCGAGGTGTTGGGCGTGAGTACGAGTGGGTGTCACGAATACCGACGGCGTTCTGGCACGCCTGCCCAGCCTGGCAAGAGGATCGGCAATGACACCTTGCTCGTGCATATCCGAGCGGTGCATACCGAGAGCCGAGGCGAGTATGGCTGGCCACGAGTCTGGAAGCAGTTGCTGATCAACGGCATTCGGGTGGGCAAGGAACGGGAGCGCAGGCTGATGCATGACCATGGGATCAAGGCGCGAGGCAAGCGCAAGTTCAAAGCGACCACTGACAGCAATCACTCGATGCCAGTGGCGCCGAATCGGCTAGCTCGGGGCTTCGCGCCAGCAGCGCCAAACACGGCGTGGACAAGCGACGTCACGTACATTGCGACCGATGAGGGGTGGCTTTATCTTGCAGTGATACTGGACCTGTTCAACCGAGAGGTCGTGGGCTGGTCGATGAAGCGCCACATGCGACAGGATCAGCAGCCGTAATCATGTCGAAAGGCGACCGCCTACGACGCATGCTGCAAGGCCCTGAAGTAGCAAATCTTTGGGCATTTCGCGCCCGATAAACACTATCTTGCTTTCCCGACGCTCGCTCGGTTTCCA
>Ga0194118_10007215_pt1 | contig 10767 bp, 16 predicted proteins | sample TA2MahsurfametaG_2_FD_148662 | JGI IMG/M metagenome (GOLD analysis project Ga0194118, IMG submission 148662) | Freshwater microbial communities from Lake Tanganyika, Tanzania - TA2015013 Mahale N5 surface | ecosystem: Environmental > Aquatic > Freshwater > Lake | place: Tanzania: Lake... | reverse complement strand
TTGTGGAATGAAAAGCTCTGGCTTATCGGTATAGATAAGTGAAACTATGTCATGTTGAAACAAGAATACAACGTTGTGCTTAGCTTTAGATATATATAGTTAGGTATAAGTAGGTTTGTAAGAGCGGCGAAAAATCCGAGGATGAGTTATTTAAGATGATGCTCTTATCTACTTGGCGTGACCGAGTGGGATACCCAGACCTTCGAGCTAGAGCACAGCGTTTAGCTAAAGATTATAAGGATATAGGCGAGCATAAGAACCCGCTCCCTGCTCAAAGAAGCGTTGATTATTGTTTAATAGAAGCAAAGGCAACTGGTGATCCGTTAATACGTGATTTAAGACTCGGAGGGATTCCTGCGATCGGCTACATACCAAAAGGTGATAAGAATGCAAGAGTCCAGAGAGCGGCGCCGTTTATTGAGTGCGGACTTATTTATTTGCCGACTGAAGAGAAGAACCCTGAAAGGCTAACTTCGTTTGCCGAAGAGTTTTTAGAAACGGTGATAACTTTTCCAAACGGGGAGTCAAAAGACCTAGTTGACTCGATGACACAGGCAATTTTATACCTCCGAGATTTTGATACCCTAACTCATACAAGCGATGTTAAGGAAGATGAAACCATTACTAAACGCAAGAAATTATACTAATGGCAACAAGAAGAAAGCAAAAAAGAAAGACTAATCGTGATTTGTCAAGGTTAGAGAATTTAGATCCTGAATTCCTAAATCTCACTCAAGAGTTACCTATAGAGGAACAAATCCCATTAGAAGGAGATATGGGTATTTTACCGGAAGAAGTAGAATTACCCGAAGCAATGGATGATCATCTTTTATCTTTAGAAGATCAAATCTTATCACGTATGGATGAGAGGGGCGAAGAATTAGCACCTTCTTCTACTCCGTTTAATAGTAATTTTGCGGATGATATACCCGAAAGAGCTGGTTTATTATTAGTTGGAGACGTTAATCAGCTACCCTCCGTTGGGGCTGGTTTTGTACTTGGCAATATAATAAATTCTAGATCTGTGATAGTAGTTAAGCTTAATGAAGTTTTTAGACAGGCAAGTAGTAGTAATATTGTATTAAGTGCACACTCGGTCAATAAAGGTATAATTCCAAAGTTACAATATACAAAGGAAGAAGAAAGTGACTTTTATTTTTTAGAAACCGAGGATGAAGAATTACCAGCAAAACTTATATCATTGGTAAAAAACAGATTACCCAAGACGTTTGGTTATAACCCATTGCAGGATATTCAAATATTAGCTCCAATGCAAAGGGGAAGTAGCGGTGTTAGGTCTCTAAATGTAGAATTACAAAAAGCACTTAATCCTTTTTCTAACATTACACTTAGTAAGTTTGATCAAAACTACGCAGTTGGAGACAAAGTAATGCAGACAGAAAATAACTACGATCAAGATGTATTTAACGGTGATATAGGTATTATTGACTCAATCAACGAAGAAGAGCAAGAAGTTGTCATTAACTTTGACGGTAAAAACGTAACCTATGACTACTCAGATCTAGACCAGATTACACTGGCTTATGCAATAACCATTCATAAGTCTCAAGGTTCAGAATATCCAGTGGTAATAATACCCATTACAATGCAAAGTTATGTAATGCTGCAAAGGAATCTAATATATACAGGTATAACACGTGGGAGAAAACTAGTTATTATGTTAGGTCAGAAGAAAGCATTAGCAATGGCGGTAAGAAACAATAAAGGAGTTAATAGATATACAAGGCTTGAGGAGTGTTTAAAAGCTACTGAAGGAAAATGAAATAACCAAGGATGCATTGTTTACTTGCTTATTCTAGCATGAGAAAAGTGAAATTGATGCTAGGTTTGATGTTATATACAATTGTATATAAGTTGCTAATTATATCATTGTATAATAATATAATTATTTATAATAATAAAAGATTATAAATATAATTATTCCGTGATAAAGATAGCAATTATTTCTCAAAAAGGAGGGGCTGGGAAAACCACTCTCGCCATTAATCTAGCTGTGGAAGCAGAAAGAAATAATTTATCCTCTCTTCTAATTGATCTAGATCCTCAAAGTTCAGCTACTGAATGGAGTGATAGTCGTCAGCAGAATTATCCTGTTGTGTTATCTTCTCACGCTTCAAGAATGGATAAATTAATTGAGAAAGCAGAAGTAAACAATGCTAGTTTTATATTTATTGACACCGCTCCACATTCAGAAAATTCAGCGTTAGAAGCGGCTAAGATAGCTGACCTTGTCTTAATTCCATGCCGAGCTGGTATTCTAGATATAAAAGCTATTCAATCTAGCTTAAATATCTGCCGTCTTGCGAATGTTAAATCAGTGGTAATATTAAATGCTCTTCCTGCCCAGCCATTTATTGCTGAAGAAGCAAGGCAAGCTATAGAAACAATAGGTGGTAATGTATTTGAATACACATTAGGGCAGCGAATTATTTTTAGTCATGCTATGACTGCTGGACTTGGTGTAGTTGAATTTGACCTAAAGAGTAAAGCGGCTCAAGAAATACAAAATATCTTTGAATTAATAAACAAGGTAAAGAAAGATGACGATGAGAAATAAAACAAGCCTTGCTGAGGCTATGTCTAAAACAACTAAAAAAGTCTTGGTTAATAATAAAATAGGAGTAGAAAAAAACAGTGAAGCTAAAAAAATAATTATTACAGTTTCACCGGAAGCTCATTATCAATTTAAGAAATTGTCTGTTGAAGAGCGTTCTCAGATACAGACTTTAGCAAAAGAGGCGTTAAACGATTTGTTTGTAAAATATAAATTACCGCCGATTGCTTAGGATAATGTTATTATATTATACCACTACTTAATGGGACTAAACACATAGATATTATGGTTTTATATTGGACAAAGGAGAATAAATATTACAAGTTGTTTGAGCAAGCGACCTTGTTTGGAACAATTGATGTTGTTTGTGTATGGGGCAGGATAGGAGGAAATTTAGGCGGATATAAAGTAATCTCTTGTGATAATGACGAAGATGTAGAGCTTACCGTGAATAGTATAAAAAAGCGTAGGAAACACAGGGGCTATAAATAAAATTAATCGAAATGACTAATAGATCTAAAATTTGGGATATGATCCAAAGGAGATAACAAAACTATTAAGTGAATTCGTAAAACCAACAATTTGTGAGCAATTAGGTATTGGCGAAACAACTTTAAAGAATTATATTAAAGCCCATCAAATTAAGCACACAAAGCCACTAATAATTAAAAAGAGGCAACGTCGGAAATCATCAAAAATTTTAGTTGATAATTCCGTTCATGTTGAAGTCGAAAACCCTTTCGAACTATTTAAAGAACAGTTTGAGAAAAGGAAGAAGAAAAGGATAATCCAAGAATTGAAAGATGGATATTATTAGATGATAATGCGGTGATCGTGGATTTACTTACTTCGTCTTTATCACCTGTAGTTGCTATTGTCTTCATGCGCTAATGTTTAGTAATTTATAATACAGCACTATATACAGCAATACTAAGGAATGCTATAAGTACCCGTAATATATAAAGAAAAATTTGCTTTCTAAGTGAGTTGACTTTTATTTGCTACGGCGAAACGCGAGACAGGGTTTTTAATAGGTTATACTTTACAGCACATAAAAAACTTACGTCTCTTCGATGCTTTAAGATACTAGATCTTACAAAATTTGAGACATTAGTAGACATAGATGAATCTCATTGAGTAAACGTTGCAACTAGTAGAATACACCCTATAGCTAAAGAACCAATAAAAACTATTATCATAATCACCTCCTCACTTGACAATGGTTAATTTTACTTCAAGTTATTTAAGAAACGGTTAATCATAAAAGAAATTGTTTATTTTACGAGCTTAACTGCACTTCATAATTTATTGTGGCTTGTTGCAGTCTATGTCAAAGAGGGTGTAGCCTGACTTGACACATATCTTTTTCAAAGAGTTGCGTAAAATTAGGGTGCATTGTTATTTAACTTGACATATTGAACTTTATGTCTCAGATTTAGCAATGACAATTAATTGAGAAAAGATATATGGCTTTAATAGATACTCATTCAATAATAAAAGAATTAATAGATGCAGGGACTTCAGAAAAAGAAGCAGAAGTCTTTGTAAAACGTTTTGTAGCAAGAGAAGAATTTAGTTATTTAAAGAATGACTTAGCTACTAAATACGATATCCATGAATTAAAATCTGACATATCGAAACTAGAAAATAAAATGGATATTAATATGAGGTGGATTATGGCTATTAGTGGAGCTATGTTCCTTATGTTGGTAAAACTAGTATTCTTTAATTCATGACTGGTAAAAAAGTTGGGTACGTTAGAGTTAGCACTGCAAAACAAAGCATAGAGCGTCAATTAGCAGACGTTGATTTAGATATTACTTTTACTGATTACGCCTCTGGGAAAGATACAAATCGTCCAAAACTTCAAGAAATGCTAAACTACATTAGAGATGACGATATTGTTATTGTTCATAGTATGGATAGGCTAGCTCGTAATCTCGATGATTTACGCAAAATCATCAAAACCATTACTGCTAAACAAGCTCAGATCAAATTTCTTAAAGAGGGACTAGAATTTATCGGTAACAAATCTCCTATGTCGAATCTTATGCTTTCTCTTATGGGAGCTTTTGCCGAGTTCGAGCATTCTCTTATCAAAGAACGCCAAATGGAGGGAATTGCTAAAGCAAAAGCTAGAGGTGTCTATAACAGACCTAGAAAAAATGCTTTAACCAACGAGCAAATAACTGAAATAAAACAGCGTATCTCTCGAGAAACGCCAACAATGCAGGTCAACAAAACCCGCCTTGCTAGAGAATTCGGTATCACAAGACAAACTCTTTACAGTTATTTGAAAGCATGACCAATCGTTCTTAAGATTGGGTTAAATAGATAGATTCTAAAGTACATCTTTTATATGGTTCAACTATTTGTAATTTGTTTAAATAAGTCACTTGCAAGCACTTTAAGAGAACTTTTAGAAACATCCATCATAATCTCAAACATTTTTGTGGAGTTCCACTTTTCACCATTTCCTTGTGTGTATATTGAAGTGGTTTGTAACATAATCGCCTTATCTTTATGTTTAACAAATTTATTTTCACATAAGTTTGTATTTATTGGCATCCCGTAATTTGCCGAGGTCAATCTATCTAATCTATTTAACATCCCCGAATTATATTCAAGATTTACAACTCTGCCATCTGGTCGTTTAATAGAAATGGTTTCAGTTAAAAAATTTGACCCTTCAAGAAATAATACGTAAGGAAAATATGACTCAGATAACATTAAATTCGCAATTTCGGATATGTTTTTATGAGACCTTTCGATAGCGTTTCCAGCAGCCATTAGATCTTGATTATTGTTTTTACCAACTCGCCTTCCTTTTTTAATGTTTTCAATGTCTTTCCCCTGATGTTTAGCTTCTGATACTAATACAATTCTCCAATCGCTGTTATCATCTTTTACTTCAACGATTCCACCATCTGGTTTAATACTTGAATTTGATACAAAAAGAGTCTGCCCTAATTCAGCATCAACTTTTTTTAAGGCTTCATTTATTTCTTCTTTCTTAATGCTAGTTTTATAACGAAATGATAATTTAGGATATTCTGTTTCAAGCTGCTTAATTACAAGCTGTGATATGCTACTTACAGTCATATCGTGCAACTTTGCCGTATCTCCAAATATACCAACTGCACCTTGTGACTCCTTGTGTTGATTCGTTAATCTCTTAGATTGATTTTTTCTAGCCATTTGATATTAAACTCTGGTTGTAATTGTATTCTCTATTTCTTATTAATATTCTGAAATATGGGCATTTTCCATTTATCGACAGATCTTGTTCATCATGTCCCTTTCTAAACTTAACTATTTCAAACTGTTCGGGATTGTATTTATGGAGAAATGTTATAGGAACTCCCATATATCCTTGATAGTCGAATGGTATGTCTTTCGTTTTGTTTATATTGATCGCATCATAGTTATCATATCGAGGATACGTATCTTCACTCCCTATATAACTATTTGATAGTTTAAGATATTCTTTTCGCTTAAAGTTATTTAAATTTGTCAACCACAGGCAATTATTCGGAGAAACAATCCTATTACCATTATCGTCAACCCTTGCTTCTGTACCAAAAAGCTCATAATGTTCAGGAACAATAAATCCAGATACTCCTCTACCAAGATTAACACCTAACCATGCTTTATTTTCCTTAATCAACTTAAATATTTCTTTGTATGTAATAGCATTAACATTACCAATGCTAAGAAACATTTTTCCATTTAATATAAGTTGTTGTATATACTCACGAAATAACGAAAAAGGAGGGTTGGTGACTATAATATCTGACTTAGTTAATAACTTAGTACATTCATCGGTTCTAAAATCTCCATCACTTTTTAATAATTCAGTCTTGGTATTGTTACCATTGTACTCAAAAAACTTACCTTGACCATTTTCAATATAGCAAGTCGAGGTTAGTTTTTTTATACCCAAACTCTTAAAATTGTCTTTGAAGTATTTGACAAAATTACTCACCTCCCAATCATCACAATTACAGTAAACTACCTTATCTTTGAAATGGATTTTATAGTGTTGCAATTCGTTTTCGATGTCACAAAGTTGCGTATAAAATTCATCATTTTTTGATTTTTTTGCATTATGCAACAAAGTATTTGTCGCTTTTCTTGCCATTATAATTCTCTTTCTTCTTTGGTCAATATTGATCAATAATTGCTTTTTTGGTGTATTATTCTTGCTTTTCTTGTATGTCGGGTAGAAACCATAACATTTACTCCATTATTTAAATTAAAATTAGTTTCAATGCTATGGTAACCCCCACAGAACCGTGCTTGCGATTTTCCCGCACACGGCTCTTCAATGAAACATTCACTATTAAGCTAGAATTAATACATTGCATAACATATCCTCGGCGTTGGTAATGGATTCCATTGTAGATAGTTTAGATATTGCTCGAAATTCATACTTTTCTTCTGACTTCGACGATTTATCCATTTAAATACAGTGGAAAAGATCTTGTTATAAAACTGTTGAAGGCAGCAATAATTACCACTAACCCCAAAGTAATTATAATGTCCCGTTAATTTAGATTTAATTACTGGCCACCATTCTTTAAGACACAATTTATTACGTATATTCTTTAACCATTCCTTAGTTTCCTTAAGCTTCCGACAAAGATTTTCTTTACTAGTCTTATGACCCATAACGAAATATCCTTGTCTACTCTTACCGCAATAATGCGTAAAACCAAGAAAGTTAAAAGTTTCTACTTTTTCCTTGCTTCTCTGAGCTTGTTTCCAAACTTGTTGTCCAAATTTAAGGACTTTAGTCTTATCTTCTGATACTTGTAGACCAAACTTTTCTAACCTTGTATGTAGTAACTCTAGAAAATTCATTGCATCTTTTTCACTTTCACAACATACTACAAAGTCATCACAGTAGCGTATTAGCTCCATATGTCCTTTTGCTTGTGATTTAATTTCTTTCTTAAACCATAGGTCTAGTATGTAATGAAGATAGATATTTGCAAGCAATGGACTAATCACTCCTCCTTGAGGAGTTCCCAACTCCGTTGCTAACTGCTTTCCATCCTCAACCACTCCAGCTTTTAGGAGTTTTCTTACTAACCATAATAAATTACTATCAGCAATTTTCTCCTCTAAGCAACGTTGTAGCCAATAGTGATTAAAATTGTCAAAGAACCCTTTAATATCTACTTCTACAATATAGTTAATCGGTTTAGTCATAACCGCTTTGTCTAACGCCTTTACTGCATCATGACAGCTTAACTTAGGCCTAAATCCATAAGATACATCCAAAAACTCTACTTCATAAATCTGTTCTAAGATTTTCTTTAGCATAATTTGAACTAACTTATCTTCAACAGATGGTATGCCAAGTCCACGCATCTCATTCTTACCAGCTTTTGGGATATATACTCTTTTGACTGGTTTAGGACGATATTGCTTTGACTTCATTGATTCCACTAATTGACTAAGTCTTTCTTTTAAATTCTTGCCGTAGGCTTCCACTGTTTCACCATCAATACCACAAGCTTTATTAGCTTTTAGTTCTTGATAGCATTCTGCAAGATTAGCCTCATTCACATGATGTATTAACGATGTAAATTTTAGCCGTTTATCTTGCTTCGCTCTTCTAGCTATCTGATTAAGTTTAACCTGCATCATTATCATAACCTCGGTGTGTTATTCTGACTGGTACTTATCCAGGCTTTCCATGGCTGACCGCTTTCCCATGCTCCGAGTACTATCAGTCAGTCCGACTTCTTCTATGTCATTTGCTAGTCCTCGCCTGTTTTGACTCGTTCTGACATACTCTTTTGAGAACACAGAAGATCTCCCAAGTTTACGTAAACTCCATCTCATATCATGCCACGGACTTAGACTCCGATAGAGTGAGTGATGACTTACCATTGCGTCACCCTTCATGCTGCCTTCCGCACAATGAAAAACGTCGGCCTCTATATTATTACACATTTCGGAGCTCGACACCTTCACTTGCGTTGTAGCCTGATATGTCGCTTCTATTGGCTTCATCACATTCGTCACCTCCTGTAATGCAATAGTTGCTTCTACGCTGTTGGTTAGACCTTGCATAGGTTGGATTCTCACCAACTGATTACGCACTTTCCTTGGCGCACTCATATATAAGTTTCTAACTCTTTTTAGTTTTATATTTAGTGTTTAATGTTTAAATATTTAAATTTAATAATTATAATTACCATCCCAAGTAATTACTTACCATTTACAGCATTCTTGAGCTTTTGCCCCACCTTAAACCTTGGAGAGTTATGGGCGGGTATATTAACAACAGCGCCAGTTCTTGGGTTCCTTCCTTCTCTTGCCTTTACCTTAGAAACCGAGAAATTACCAAATCCCATTAATTGCACTTCATTCCCAGCTCCTAAGGCAGACATAATGCTATCGGTAAAAGTATCAATTACCCTGTTTGCTTCTTTTTTACTAATGGAATATTTATCGGCTATATAGGCTATGAATTCACTTTTGGTCATTGTTTATTTCTCCAAATATATTTCATTGTTAGAATAATAATTGCGAAAATAAGGCTTACTATATTACCTATAATTAAAGGTAATGCCTTAATATACACTGTGTATATAAGCCATAATAGCATACCTAGTGCATATATTACATACATATATGTCGATATTCCTTTTACCGATCTTGTACGATACAACACTATAACTTGAGAGATCAATGAGATCGATGTACAAAACAGTGCTAAATAGCCGAGTATTTCAATAATCGTTTCTTCCGTCATTTTTGTTCCTTATTTTTTTAAGCGGCTTCTATATTATGCGAGTAATTATACTGCTCATTAATATATTTGATACAGGCTTGTTGTTTTGCTTCGTCTAAACCGGAAATAGTTTCAACACCGGCTTTATTGCACCACTTGTCTATTACTTCTTCTGGCACGTTATGGAGCATAATTAAACCCATTAGCTTCGTCAAAGTATGAGTTGCTTCTGCCTTATTGTGATCTATCATGCTTTGCGGCTGTTTTTCTGGTATTTCTTTTAACCGATCTTTTGAATCTTGGGCTTTTACCTCTTTTTCTTGGGATAACAAAACAGAGTCTAGTTTACTACTTACGCTTTGAGTTTTAGGCGTTACATCACGAACAGAAGCTTGGACGTCCTCTATTTCCTCAACCATGTGCATGCCGTTTAGTACCTCAGGAGCATGTGTGCGAATCAAGAGAGTAGCCGCTCTATATCTTAGCATTAGTTCAGGCAATGTTCTATATTTTGGGTTCTTTGTCCAGTTCTCGGCTATTGCCTCTCTCATACCGATCGTATATGAGATCTCCTCGCCGTTTTTCTTTAAATTAGCATAGGCGGTAACCTTTAGTTTATCATCCTCGCCTTCTACTCTATAGCGGATTCCGCTTGCAAATAACCCACTTCCGTTTGCAAGCGATATTGCAAAGGAACTAACCATGCCTAGTTTTCCGCCGATCACAAATGTATTTTGCATTACCTGCATCGGGTCTAGGTTCATTCTAAGCGCGCTTTGCACCGCTATAAATACATTTGCCGGCTTTCCCTTGTAGTGGCTAGGTATAATGTCGGACTGAGCAATTATCTCCGAGAATTTAAGCGCTTTTTCCATAATGTCTATAGGGTGCATTTGAGTTGCCGTGTTTATTGTGGCTATATTATGCATTTTATAACTCCTCTTTAATTATTATTAAAAAATCATCCAAATCATTATTATTGTTAAAAACATAAGCATTAAAACGATCTGGATATTATTCATCATTCAAGTGTCTCCCAATCATCAGCCATTACGTCTTCAGGCAAAAAAGTCGCTAAAGGCTTTTCTTTAGAACCGTCAATATGTTGTATTAAATTTATTACATCTCCTTTAAAACCAAGCTCTCCATAAATATGGACACACGTATCGTTAGATAGATAAAACCAAGTTTTACGTCTTATTTTTTTGCCTTCATATGCCAATTTTACTGCTTCTATTACGTTCATACTAATTTCTCATTTAATTAAAAATACTCTGGATTGTTTGCTATAACTTACACATTGTAAATATATATCCTTATATTTTTCTTTAAACTTTTTTAGATCAACGAGTAACCTTGGGGCAGAGTTTTTCCATGTGGCTATTATTTTGCCGTTATTATCCTTAAGCTCATCATGGTCTTGCATGAATTCCTGTATATCGAC
>Ga0194118_10007213_pt1 | contig 10771 bp, 12 predicted proteins | sample TA2MahsurfametaG_2_FD_148662 | JGI IMG/M metagenome (GOLD analysis project Ga0194118, IMG submission 148662) | Freshwater microbial communities from Lake Tanganyika, Tanzania - TA2015013 Mahale N5 surface | ecosystem: Environmental > Aquatic > Freshwater > Lake | place: Tanzania: Lake... | reverse complement strand
CCCCAAAACCCCAAAACCCCAACTGAATTAATAATAAATTTTATTATAAAATGTTGCAGGAGGAATCTTGTAAGCGGATTGCCTAGATGATCACCAAGTCTTTCGGCCAATCCTAAATGAGGGAATTCGCTAAGAACTGCGATCTCGATCTCGACCGACAAATCAAGCTCGATGAGGCCGACATCGTCATCAGAGATCGTGTCGAGCGACATCTCAAAGACAAAGGTGCCATTCGACAACCCAGAGCTGCTGGTGAGCAGCTCTACAACGATCCGATCCAAAACTCAATGTGGAATCCTGATGGCAACGGCTAAGACTTCCTTGGTTTACCTTCGTAGAACACCGCAGGCAAAACACAAATCTCAAAACAGGTCACCTAGAAGCAAACGCATGCCGTCCAAAACATGAAATCATTTTTTGAAACTCAGATCAGTAAGATCTCTGAGAGGTAGGACTCGCGACCAATCTAAAAATTTCTATCTATGAAATCGCAAGGTTTTGGGCAGCCTAACCAAACCGGTGTCACTAAGCTGACTCGTAATGCCAACAGCGCGCGAGAAGTCTCAATGACCCAAAACTAGGGTCAGCTACCAAAACCGAAGGAAAAGCCCATCGAATACATCAAAATCGGCGATATAATTCTGCTAACCCTTTCAGTAAGAGTTTTCCAAGGGGACATAGAGATTCAAGAAGCAACAAAATTACTAGAAGGTGGCAACAATGTAAAAATCGAATTAATAGAGAAAAAACAACAAGAAGATCAAGGCAATATCCAATCACTAGCGATGTCAAAGGCCATCGACGATCCCGAGTTCATCTATAAAGGTGTCGTCTCCTGCGAAGGCATCAATAATCTGAGCTTGTAGGTATTGCCGAAGCGCACTGAAGAGAACTCGAATAACGCTATGGCTTAGTTTCAGAAGTGCTTGTTCTATGTTGAAAACAAGACAAGTATCCACTACAAGTAGCTGATCAAGGATAAGATTAAGGTGCGCAACGAAATGATGGAAGTGCGCAAGAAGACAGCTGAGAAGAGTGACTACCAGGCTTTGGCGAAAATTGACTAGACTCTTAAGGAGATGAAAGACGAGCTGGATTTGCTCGAGCTTGAAAAATCACTTGAGGACTCTAATAACGCTCAGATGACCAAGCAGCGTATGGGCACCAAAATTTAGTATGGCGAGGAAATTCAGCTAAAACACGTTTTCACAGATAAGTACCTCTCGATGGAGATGGCGGAGATGTCGGATGATTTCGGAGCGATTAAAGTTACGTTGCAGGGACTTTCACCCTGTTCGTGGATTAGACTCATTCCCTCGAACAACGAGCAGGAATTTCGCTCTGAATTGCTGATTAATTCTAAAGATTCCAAAAAGTTTAACCTTAAAATTGGGGGACACATCAATGTCCGAGATGCTTTCTACTTGGTCAACATGAAAAGCTAAACCAATGAAAAGTTTTATCTTAGTGTAGATAAGAAAAAAGTAGCCCATAATGACGGTGCCTCTCAAATTTTGGAAGTTAATGCATCCCTGAACCCAACAAAATTCAACGCAAAGATGTTCCTTTCACACCAAGAACGCAAGCCTAACTAGATATACTCGGGCGACGTGGTGCGCTTGCTGCATTCTGAGTCAGGCTGTTACATTTAGACAGGTGCTAGACTCTCGGGTACCCGCTCTATGTTCTCTGCCTATCCGGACTTCCTGCAATCTGAGATCTCAGACATTAAGAATTAGCAAGAGGAGTGGGAGGGGGACTTCAAAACATTAAATTTCGGCACCCAGTAAGAAATGAATAGCTTTGATGATTCGAATCAAGACATCAATGAGGTTAAGGAGCAGAAGGACCAGGAAGTCAAACAGAACAATCGGTTGTATTTGGAGACAGATACGCATTCGCAGTCATTTACGGACTCGTGTTTCGAAATTCAGAGTGTCAATTCGTTGAAGGGTGGCTATATCTCACTTAACCAAGAGTTTAGACTCAAGCAGACTGTCACTGAATAGTTTATCTCAATGGATCCTGAGGGAATTTACCTCACATTAAGATCAGATGCCCTTCAGCAAAAATCAACTGTTTACACTGCCGAAGGCGTCTAGAACGACCAGCTTGATCTGAACAGTGGCAGTCAGATCTACCTGAAGACTTACAAGGACAGCTTCGTACAGATCTACCAAGACAGCAAGGACGAGATTAACAAGTTGTTTAGGTATAAAGACTTCGCCTTGTATGACTTCTATAATGGCACTTCTAGAGAGTCGCAGCTTGTAGCGATCGCTGGAAAGAAATAAAAAAAGGGTGAGGATGCAGAGCCCAAAATGATTTTTCGAATCGAGAAGGTGGATCCTATCTTAGCTAGGGTTACATTCGAGTGCAACTCGTACCTAAAATCGATCTGTGGCTTTTGGGAGATGCTGAACAAGTGGGCTGTGGTTAAAAATGAGCGCGCTGAGGCTATGTACAACCTGTGCTATGATGGTGATGCAGCGGTGCTCCAAGAGGATCTTCTGACGTAGGCGGCCAACGATTTAACAGATGTGATGCAAAAGATGATTCACTCGCTAGTTTAGGCATAGGCTAAGGATGACAAAGTTTTTAAGGCTTTGTAAAGAAACCTGAGCGAGTAGAAAATTGCCGAGTGTTTGTTATACCTAATCGAGTTGATCTACTACAAAACAGTGCCGCCAGAGTTTAGGAATAAGCCGTTCAAGCCTGATAGACTTCTCAAGCACAAGATTTTTGATTTGTCTCATGAGAGTTACCTAGTGTACCAGATTGCAAAAGACCATCTTGACGAGCTGAATTTGCTGATTTTGAAAGCTCTTTTGCTGCTGATCAAGTTTAATCCGTCGAATAGTGAGCGGGTCACTAGGTTTGTTGACACGCTATTTGTGCAATTTCGAAGGCAGCCAAACCCATTTGAAGAGTCGATTGAGAGTGAGCTGGTCAAGAAGATTTTCTGCCACATGTACAAGTGCGCAAACTTTATTTACTACGACCGCACATCGATCGTTAAATCTGAGGAGGGCATCAACCAGAACATGCCTGAGAAGTTGACGAAGACCCTGTAGTTGACCAGGTGGCTAAACCTATTGGAGACTATCTCCTACACAGACACATCCAATCAAAACATCGTTAACTAAGTCCGCTACTTCAAAATCATTTCGGCTTTTTGCAAAACAATGGATAAAAACAAATTTAAATCACAATACCAGCTTCAAATTGTTTAGAGACTTTTCCACTAATAAGCGAATGTGCCGCTTTGGGTCGGAACATAGAGACGTACAGACAAAAGTTTGAGACCATTCGTTTATTTTGCTAGACTTTAGGGAGAGCAATCTGAGGTCTTTATGCAAATGAACACTCACATCCAGTCATGTTTCGGCCAGAGTCTAAACCAGGAAAACGATCGGAAGTTCGACGTGATTTTCAACGTTGATGAGTTGACGCTGAAGTATGATGACTTGCCGAAGAGTTTAGGACCCTACTTCGATTACATCTCCGCAGTGATAAGTCTCTACACAGTCATGTGTGCTGGCAGGAATAGAGAAGCAATAACTTTTGTAAGGTAGAGAATCGGTGTATCCGACACATTCCTCTTGGATCAGTGCACTAGCCATCATCGTCAGATCGTGCAGGTTGCACAGCGTCTCAAGCCAGCTTATATCAAGCTAGCAAAAGTTTTGATTTTAGAGCATCCCCCGTTTAGCATTTGGTCAAACACTCTGAAGAACCGCGTTTTCGTCTGGTCTAAGCTCGATGAGTCAGAGATGCACAACACGGTTTATTAGTGGGAAAAAATAAAATATGGTGACGAAGATAACTCTTATGGTACCGACGCTGATAGCATCCGTCTATCAACCCTAAGACTGCGTCAGATCATCCAAGATTACACAGAGCTGGGTCCACAGGAGCTGATTGAATTCCTGTACAGTTCAGAGAAGAAGTAGTATTCGGACACGATGGTCAATCCGAAAATATCCCAACTAAATCACTACATTGAGTGTGCAATAGCGCTGCTAAGCTCCGAGAACACAGACACTGTCTTTACGAGGTAGATGATGGACTTTTCGTTGTAGATTTTGCTGGGGATCAGTTGTACGGAGTTTATTGACCTCTTTTCCGACTCATGGATCTACAAGCTGGTCAGGGTAGTGCATCGAGTACCCGAGTGTCGCGTCAAAGAGCAGAAACTTGTGCTTTAAGCTTTAGAGATGCTCCAAGTGATTAACGATCACAGACTGACTCAGTAGATGCTTTAGTTCCTGAAGAGCTTTAAGGAGTTTGAGTTGACCAGCAGTTTCTCGCATATAAATTTCGACACGAAGTTGATGGACCAAATTTTTAAGAACCTGTTCACAATCCAGTAATTCAACGTTGAAACTAAAAGTTTGCATGTTCTTTTTCTGATGATGGATCCGAAACGCAAGATTATTCTTGATGTTTTTGAAGAGTAACAGTATGAAGAAGAGCGGATGCGAAGACACAAGCTAAAAGCTATCATGGAAAAACGCGCAGAGACTCCCAGAGCTCTAACTTAGAGAGATCAGGAGGGCAACGTGATAGACTAGAGTTACGCGTACACTCAACGCAGTGGGGGCAAAACAAACCGGAACATTGTCGTCAATATCTAAAATAAAAACAGTGCGAGAGCCGTAATAAATTAGCTTGAGGACGCTGACATTCACGAAAAAATAAAAGCTTTAAGTTCAACCGACAAACAAAAAATGGAAGCGCTAACTAATCGGGATTTGCCTTTGGACGAGTACTTGCTCTACTTTGCACTGATGAGGACCCATCTCCGCAAGATACCTCACACGGCTCTTAGCATAGTGCATTCCCTTGGTCGCTAACGTCAATTACTACTTGAGTAGCTGTGCAAGGTTGAGCTGCTTGTCTCAGATGCCGACATTAAAAATTACAAGACAATTTACTTTTTGAAGGATCGTTTAGTTAACGTGTCGTAGAGACTTGTTCAAGAGGAGTTTACTTATCTACTGTTTAAGGTTGGCTAGCAGGATAGCATTAAGGAAAAGATCATAGAGTGTCAAAATGTACTCAATCAGGTCGCCAAGCTCATAGTCGAGTAAAAGACACCACTTTTACGCATGAAAGTTCAAAATCTTATCAGACAGCTGGACTTTGTCAACTTAATTTTTTCAGGTCTACTAAAGACTCTCTACTTCGATAGGACTCTGCACAAAGAGCTGTTTAATAGCGCGATGGAGTTGTTTTTCCAGCTTTCTTTCCACAACCCAACGACTTCAAAAAGTTTGCGGCCTCACTTGGCCTACCTGGCGGATCTGACAAAGTATGATATAGAGTCGGGGAAAGTAATGGCGCAGATAATTCAACGGGATAAGTTGTCGGCATTCGGCATGAAGTTCCATCAATTCATAATCAATAAGCTTGTCCAGGACAAAAATTACAAACCGCAGCTGTTTGACTACCTATCAGTCGTCAGTTAGAACGAGCCCGTCCTCTAAAGCTTCTTTCTGAGTCAAATAGTAGTTGACTCATCGTTTAGGAGTCGTCTTTACATGAAAAAGTAGAATGAAAAAGAAAAAATTGACATAATTAGGGAACTCGTGCGTAAACGCCTCATCTTCGGCAAGGGGGAGGAGAAAGAAATAGCTGGCGATCTAATGAAAGTCAATCTACACATTTCTATAGTAAACTTTCTAGCCTATTGTGGCATCAATAACAACTATGGACTACAGTAGATAAGACGTCTTGTTGAGCTAGAGAGACTGATGGATGCGCTTTTGGCACAAAGTGTACCTTTCCTGCTAAAGGCTTAATATTTTAGATTGTTTTATGCAGGGTTCCTTCAGTAGATAGGAAATGAAAGCTCGATTGCGATAAATTACGGCAAATTCCTTCAGATCGTTCGTTATGTGGTGCTGTATGATCTGGAGCAGTTCCATGAGTACTTCAACGGACTAGTAGTGCCTTACCCGCCGGGTATGGGTGAGGAAGCGATGAATGATCCTGAGTGGAAACGCTCTAAGCAGCGTGTGACTGGTGAGCTAGATCGCCAGACTAAAGAGACTCAGGACAAGTTGAACTCACGCAAGACATTTAAGCAAAAGAATGAGGAAAAAGAGATGCGCAACGGACTGTCCCCCTTGAATGAAGGTACGAGGCCATATCCCTTCCTCGAAGAAAAAAACATGATCGAATACTGGCAGTACTTATGCACGGTCAACCCTTAGACCGGCCAATCAGACGGGCTACTTATCTTCATCAAAGATATGTACAAGATGCTGATGCAGAAGTAGGATCAGTGGATGGACGAATTAAGGGATTCAACGTAAAAACTTTATGAAGCACTTATATCCGTTACGGACATCTTGGACAACCTACGTGAGATGTACAAACAGTACATCATCAATCTTGACGACATCATGATGGCATTATCGGAGGCTACACAGTAATTACCCCAGAAGCTTTAAAAAATGAACGATGAGGTCGAATTAAACTACAAAGACATCAAGGAGGAGGATGCTCGCATGGAGAACATAATGGTCATCACAAGAGACTTCATCATTTCAAAGAATCTGAGTATAAGGGATGGTTTTGGCATTTAGTCACTAACACAGGATGTTCTGGTGCATCCATACTTCATCAAGCGAAAAATAAAAGATATTTGCGGTAACGATGTTAATTTTCACGATATAGAGTTGCTTGTCCGTAAAATTATGGCGACCACCTAAAAGAAGTAAGAGCTTTAGGCTGTTGTGGGTATAGAGCTTGGCCAGCCCGGACACATTAGGACAAGACACTCAGCGAAGCTGCACGAGATAAACACTCGCAAGTACAAGCACGCCTCGTAATATAAGATGGGTGACAACGGTGAGGATGGAGATGAAACAGACATGTTCAACTTTAGGGAGTTTGAACAGTTGTTAAGGTCTAAACTGCAAAAAGCTGGTTTCAGACCCCCGATTATAAGGAGAGAGCGTGTGTGCGAAGAAACTGACTTCATGATGAAGATGGGCGAGGATGAGACATCACAAGGCTATCAGGGCGATCTTTAACACTTTATCAAGTGTTACTGGGAGTTTCTACACCGCTACTAAGACGCAGACGAGATATAGGATTTGGCAAAGAAGATTTTACAGAAGTTCAATTTACTTTTCATCTTGGGTAGTAAACAAAATGAGCAGAGTATAGAGTTGTCCGAATATACCAAGTTAAAAATGTTCATGAAAAATTTGGTCTCTTGTCTCCTAGTCAAAGAGTCAGGTGATCCCGACATTCGCTAAGACAATCTCTAGGTGATGGCGGCGGACCCAAGTGAGATCCCACACCCGGAAATGATCAGTCGCAATCACTTTTTGTTAGCACTAATCAGCCAATGTGTAAATTAGTTAGCGCCGCAATACTTTGAAAAGGAGATCAGACAGGCTGCCAGCACTAGACACTACCTATTATAACGAATTATGACCTAGTGCGGCATGCTCAAAGCCGCCTACAGTTTTATCAGCCCCTCGTAGCCAGATGAGGTTGTCTCTCAAGCTTTCAGACTGGTATTCACACTGATCGACAACGAAAACAAGGATGTGCTGCTAGCGTTGCTGCAAATTGTTTAAGAGGACTCATTTAATATGTTGAAGATACTTAAGACACGCATTTAAAACTGTGTCGAATTGCTTTTGAACGTAAGCATCCTAAAGGTGAAAAACCCTGAGAAAACATTGGCTTAAAAAGTTTATGATGTACCGAGTGTTGTGCCTCAGCCCAACCTCATTTCTTAACCGTTCTACTTGCCAGATGGTTTTACATTTGAAGTCAAGTTAGAGGATGAGCAACCAGTCTTCGAAGTCAGCGAACTACTCTTTATGCTTAAATTCGTCCAGAGCTTAGTAAAAGGACTGCCGAGTTTCCAAGACATCCTCGTCAGGTAGGACCAACCGGCAAACGTGGATCTGGTCCACTGCATAGGCGAGTGTTTAATCAAGATCACTGAGACGGTGAGAGAGCGAATTTATACGAGTTTTAAGGTTTAATAGGTGGTTGAGGAACTTTTTAGGACAATTTATTTGCTCAGTGAGTCTAATTTGCACATCTAAGCGAAACTGGCCAAGTGGAGAGCAATCCAGAAGACACTTAACTTTTTCATTGAGCAAAATTTTGTCTACTACAGCGCTGACAGCATTTTGGCACGCAACAAAATCATGATCCTCTCGCTGGCGCTTAACCTGTTGACACTCTGCGTGCAGACCACCGACAACCTTCTAAGTGTCATCTGCGAAATAAACCTGTCAAATCTCAAGTCGCAGTTGATAACCATATTCAAGTTTAAAATTGGAGGGACACCCCACCGTGACCACGTCTACCGCACCGATAAGCACTGTACCCACAAAGGTCTGTGCTTGAAGGGCGAGTACTGCTTCTTCCAATGCTTGGTTTCTTTTGATGATGTGACGTTCCAGTGCGCAGACAATCTTTTCTATGTGCTTTAGTAGGCTAACTATTTGTTGCCGATAGAAAAACTGGGCAAAATCAGATTTAACAAGCAGGCAGGAAACCTTTTCTTAAATGGCCGTAAAAAGTACCTGAACCAGATGTACTGGGAGTCATTCGAACGAATCTAAGAGCTGGTCGACAAGATCTAGAAGCAAGCTGACTCAGCCGTTGGCAACGAAATTAAGGAAGCGTTTGAGCTGAATGCGTTGCTAGAGTTGATCTTTGTCGTCCAGAACCACAGCAAAATCGAGCGTCGCTACTACAAGGAGCCCAAGCCAATCGATTACGGCGAAGCACAGGCTGCCTAACTGTTCACTGGTATAGATAAACTAGCTAAACTAGCTGAAAAAGATAGGGAAAAACAAGAGCTAGCCAAGCTTCTATCATCTCAAAATGAATTCGTGAGGGAAGAAGAGGAAGAGTACCAGTACGAGGAAGTTTTCCTTGATTTGATAAACAAAGTAGGCAAGCAGCCGAACCTCTGCAAGAAGTACTGCTGTATGAAGGTGGTTAATGCGACGACGAGACGCGAGGCGTTGTTAAGGCGAATTTTCTGTTTTGCGGGCATGCATAAGTGTCGCAAGTAGAAGGTCATCTACAGTAATTAGGGGCAGAAGATTAAGTTCCTGTTCGAGAAGAGGAAGTTGGTTCAGTCGGCGGAAGGCAAAGTCAAAATCGATAATTTCCTCAATAACCGCTTGATTGAGATTGCGAGAAAGCGTGAATTTACTGGGCCTTTCACAGGCTCATTAACTAAGCAGATTTTGCAGATGACTGCCTACGTTTTCGAGTAATTTAAATATGACTACGTTTACAGATTCATGCTCTCGTAGTTTGCTTCCGTGGAAGTCGTTAACAAAGATAGAAAGATAACTCGCTAGCTCTTCAACATCCCAACTTATTGCATGTTCTTCAGCCCAACAGACGAAAAGGAGCTCCAACGAGCACTCACATAGAAGCACACCACTGACACCGTTAACAAGATGCAATCGTTGCTTTAAAAGATGCCTTCGCTCAAAATGAAGATGAAGTAGAATTAGAGATTGGCACGGTTGTCACCGTTGTTGTATAAGATTACGGCATAGTCGAGATACATGAACTTGTATGTGCTCGTTGCAAGCTTGTTCATTAATCTGATCTTCCTTCAGTCATACACTTATAGATTTGACCCGCCTAAGCCTGAGGTTGTGGTGCGAGATCCCATGGAGTGGCTAAAAGAATACACTGAGTTGAAGGGATATAAGAGATATGTGCCCCCGGAGAAGGTAATCTATGATCCCTGGGAGATAAGGATGAAGTCGCCGGAGCTGGGTATGCTGATTGACCTTCTAGCAATATCAAATGCTGTCGTCGCTATATTGACTTTCGCACTGGTTCAGCTATAGTAGAGTGTCAGTGTAGATTTTTCTTTCGGTGGCGATATAATAAAGGAGGACAGATTCACAACGGGCTCTCTTGCCTCATCACAACTTCCAAAACAATATTAAGTCTAAAAATCTGGTAAGCAACTGAGTCTTGTTCTGAGTTACATGATAAACCTATTGACTAATAAGGAACAACTGAAAAACTTGTGCGTGGTCTACCTAACCTGTGCAGGGCTGATGAATCTTGACTCATTCTATCCTTTCACTCTTGTTTTTTTAGCTGTCAGTGAGCTATAAATCGTACAGGGGATGCTTCTATTGCTATATCGAAGAATTAAGGGCCTTCTGATGCTTTCTGTTATCGCTATAATGGTGATATATTTGGGAGCCTACGCCAGATTCCTGAATCGCGAGTGTTTAGAAGTTACTGAGTGCTACGAGACCATTCTCAGAGGCATCGTTAATCTTGCGAATACCGCCAGCTGGCTCGAGGCTAGCCTGCTACTGGGATTAATTCTGTTTGTTTTTAACTTGTTCTTAGGACTGATTATAGACTCTATCGCAGAGGACAGAGCGCAGATGACATACGTAGACCAGCTTTTAGGCTAGCGGTGCTTCATCTGTGACCTGTCGAAGTAGGACTTCGAATCAGCTAACCTTAACTTTTAAAAGCATGTAGAAGAGGAGCATAACCCTATGGCGTACCTGTTCTACCTTATGTGGGTTAGTGAGCAGAATGAAGAGTCGGCAACGATTGCCAAACTTACCAGGCTAGTCAAACAGCAAATGGACAAGGGCATGATCGACTTCATACCGCAACGACAATGTCTCTCGATGTAGAGAATTTAGGGGAGCAGTACACGAGAAGAGGCAAAATGAATTAGGCATTATTAATTATCAATATTTAAACACGGGGTTTTGGGGTTTTGGGG
>Ga0194118_10007208_pt1 | contig 10774 bp, 7 predicted proteins | sample TA2MahsurfametaG_2_FD_148662 | JGI IMG/M metagenome (GOLD analysis project Ga0194118, IMG submission 148662) | Freshwater microbial communities from Lake Tanganyika, Tanzania - TA2015013 Mahale N5 surface | ecosystem: Environmental > Aquatic > Freshwater > Lake | place: Tanzania: Lake Tanganyika... | reverse complement strand
ATTAAAGAGGGGCAGAATTTACCCAGCGACTCTTCAGATGAAAAATTTGATTCTAGTCTAAGTGATTTTGATGATGATAAGGCCAATGCAGTTGATCGAAAGAAGCCTGGATTTGATATTCAACTTTCAAGTAGAGAACCGGATATTGATGTTGAAACGAATCAACCTATAAGATCAACTTTAATCGGAGGGACAATCGTTATTTTTAAGAAGCATCCAGATTTTTTCAGCAGAGTTGAAAAAAAGAGGATTGGCGAATCAAAAATTACACAAAGACTCATTACATACTTGGCAGGAGAGATTACTATTCACTACAAAGATAAGCTAGAAACAAGGGGCGGTCTTCAGCCAGAGTACAATAAAAAAATGTTTAGGAATGTTGTTGATTTTATTTACCTAATCGAGGACTCCTTAAAAGGACTTGAAGGCAAAAATCCTGAAGATTTTAATCTTTGATTTATGAAAATAGCAGATCTTTTATCTGATATAACACCTTTATATAATGGATATAAAAATAAAAAAGGTACCCTTCCTGCGAACATTTCAGTAAGCATTATGTGGGAGATCGGTTATTTTATAGATGAATATGTTCAAAAAACCAAAATTTCACCCCATAACCTGTATCGTGAAATTTATGGAAAGTCAGAGTCCAAAGTAAATATTTCCCAAAAAAGTTATATTACCAGAGAATTCCTGAGTAGGTGTTTCAGGATATATAAAATATTTGTAAACAGGGATGATATCTTTAATCTTTTACCGAACTTAAAAGACTTTTCTTCTTTTAGGGAGGCAATGCCTTTTTTTGATAATCCAGACTATAAGCTTTCACCTGATGTTCAATCTGATTTAATTAAGTTATTAAATAGTGATAAAAAAGGATCTCAAGTCGTAAGCGAATTAGATAAATTAAAAAAGTCAATTAAGGACATATCTAATCCAAGAAGTCAAAAATTAGGCGAATTAGATAATGATGTCAAGATATTTAAATCATTCTACAATTTTCTTTTTAATGTCATTAAAGATTCAGATTACGAGACTTGCCTTTCAATTTTAGAAATCGATACAAATCATTTTGATATTCTAAAAGTTCTTTCACAAAACACAAGTTCTTTAGCGCAAGAAGGAGTTTCTAGTTTTTACATGAATGAAGTCACTTTTGCAAATGAATTACTTTTTAAATTTTATGATTTGATTAATAAATTAATTAAGCCAGTTGATGAAAAAGTAAGGAGAAGATTCAGGCGATTAATTCCTCCAGAGCGTATGATTAAAATATCCGATTATATCTTCGCTTTATTATCGAGCAACAATTTTATAGAAATTAAAAGTAAAATAAAGTAATAAGATGTAATAGCTAGTATTTAAAATCTGACTGTCAGATTAAGTCTTAACGTGGCAGTCTTAGTTTTAAGATTCCAGATACTATGATTATTGTTATACTTTAATCGATTGGTATGGCATTAAATAAATTGAAAAAATCGAGAGGAGAATTGTAGAAAGATGATAATAAATTGGTTAATATTATTTTAGTAGCGTAGAGATTTCGCCCGTTAATAGGAATTCGAGAAAAAACTATAGATATTTTGGTATCTTAATGTATATAAACCTATTAAAATGGAATTCTTAAAGCTTACTATTGGCGATATAATGCAGGCTAATATTATTTATTACGATGAGTTGACAAGTCAGGCTTGCGTTGACATCTGCTCTTATTTAAAAATTGATAATTTACCCGCGTTAGACGGAAAGCACTTTTACAAGTTTAATAATCAGTCTTTTTCAAGGCATAAAATTAGAAAAATACATAGCACTTTTGTTGATACACCAATATTTGATGAGACTCTCGCAGTTAAGTTTTTAAAAAATGAGCATAATGTACTTTTTGTTTTCTTTGGTGAAACATTGCGTGGCGTAGTTCATATTTCTGATTATAATCGAAATCTTGTTTTACAAAAAGTCCAAGACGATCTTTTATTATTTGAAAGAAATCTTCGCCAGCTAATATTACTTAATGGCTTTGATAATATCGATATGTTAAAATATTTTGAATACAGGCTACAAAAAGATAGAAGCGATAAAAAGAAGAAATTTTATAGGGGAAAAATAGAGCGGTATAAGCAAACGGAAAATGAAATTAACTCTCTGGGTCCTTTTCAACTCTTTGAGTTTGGTGACTTACTAAGTTTTTGTAACAGCTCTTTTACACACCGAATATTTACATCTTCGGAATATAAGTTTAATGGTATTTCTACTCCAGCCATTGAAATCTTAAGATGGTTAAGAAATATGGCAATGCATGGGAAAAATCCCGTTAACAAGAATGAGGAGAAATCTATCTATTCCATTGAGAGTCTTAGTAAATTTAAATGTTCACTAGATGTTTTAAAAACAGAAATGTCTAAAATAAATTATCTAATTCGCAACAATAAGGATTTTATAAAATCACTTGAGTTAGAGAACAGGAGTAAGTTGGATATCATCCATAGTCGTCACCCAAGAGCGCTAGAGTATTTTTTAGGGATTAGTTAGATTTTGGATTTATGCTGTACGTGATATCTCCTGTTTATTTGATTTAAATTACTTTTTGTTTAAGAGAATAAATTTTACAAAAAGAGGAAAATCAATATATTGCAATCAATTTGTATTATAGGTAATTTAGTCAAAATGCTTTATTCAAAAAGTTTGCTATTTTACCTAAGCACGCAGTCATTATAATTCATATGTCTGTTTTATTTGAACTGTTGAAATATAGCTAATAACAAACCTGTTTATGAAAAAGCAATATAGCTTTAAAAGCATTCATGATGCGAAAAACGCTCTTTCTTGGATTAATAAGTTTTTAATTCAGGAGGAAGATGTTGCTTACAAAAGTGAAAATTTTGAAACAGTTGTCGAAGAAATTGAAGAAGCCAAGTCCCTACTTCGGGATATAGCAGACCATCTAAATAGTAATGGGGATTTAAGTGGAATAAATCAGGAGAATCTAAATAATTTATGGCAAAAAATACTTTTTCTTAATGATGATACATACATAAATCAACGTGACCCTGATCAGGTAAGTTGGGGCTTATGGCGAATCGGAGATAAGCAAGAGCATAATTTCAGTCACACACAAGGGCCGCTTTATAAAGTTGTAATTCCCGAAAATAGTGATCATAAGATTCACTATTACAGAACTATTCCATCAAAAATATCGTGGGAGCTTACTGAAGTAGTTCAAAAAGGTTTTAAATTTTTCATTTCTTGTGCTAGAGTCGAGGAGATTGAGAAAGTATCATCTGTTCCCGCTTTACCCAGTGAAATTACATCTATAGAGTCTGGTAAACGTGTTTTAGATAGCACTTTAGGCATAAATGAGTGGCAAAGAAGGCCTATTCCAAAAAGAATTCAAAGCATTACTGAGTTTGCAGATTTAAATGAGAATATTGTCGTTAATGCGCCTATTCTTTATCTGAATCAAAATTCAAACGCAAAAATTATCAATAATGTTTTAGAAATTGATTTTAGTAGTTTTCTCAGGAAAGATAATTTATCTGATTATTATATTGATCATATTATAAATGAAGACAAGGTTGATGAATTAAATTATTTTGATGAAAAATATATTGATTTGAGGCCAATTTGGCTTATTGACGGTCAACATCGAGTTAGAGGACTTTCAAGTAGTGATACTGGGAAAATTTTGACAATTCCAATTATAATTTTGCCATGTGAATTCGGACTTCATAATGCGGCTAAAATATTTTCAGAGATTAATACTCTCCAAGAGTCTTTAAAACCATTACATAAGCTGTTTATGCAGCACCGTTTTTCTATTCCGTCTCCAAATGTGAAAAGAGACTTTACAACATGGGAAATCTTCCCTGATAGAAATATTGACTCAAGGGCTAATCATCTGAGTTATCAGCTTCTTGCTCGATTAGCTGCAAACGAAGATTCCGCATTAAGAGGTAAAATTAGGATTCTAGAGCAAAATGATGCCTCCGATTCTTATGTTAAAGCAGATCAATGGGTGAATTATGCAAGGGCTTGGTTCATATCAAGCGGCCCTTATTCTAATATTGTTTTGTGGTCAAAAGAAAGGGGACAGGATATTTATAATGAGGTGAATAATTATTTTCTTGCATTTATTTTAACTGTGAATCATTCTGAATGGAAGGATGGAAAAGAAAGATGGCCAGATGCAAAACGGTATAAATCACTTTTACAAAGCTCCACACATTTTAAAGTATTAATTGATTTGTACAGGGACGTTTATGTAAGGCTTAATAAAAAGGGTAACATTGCTACTATTGCAGAGTTCAAAAAAGTACTCGTTCCTTTTAAGTGGGTTGATTGGATTGATAAAGACTTAAAATCCATGTTTGGTGGCGGAGGCGAGCGTGGTCGGTCGAGCCTATATATATGGATGTTTGATGCTTTAAGGTCTAAGGAAAGTCATCCACAAAGATCGGTCATGTCAAAAAATATAAAATCAGAGGCGGGGAAAGGTATTTTCGCGCCGCCTGCAAAATCAGAAATAAAGATAATACATGGCATATGGCCACAAAAAAGCAAACCTGTTATCTTTAAGTCTGAACGCCCTATAAATGCACGTAATAGGCCAATTTGGATTATCACTGATAATTTAAACGAAACGTATACAGATTTACTCAAAGTCAAAAGTAATACGGAATGCTACTTTGAGTACAACTCAATTATCGATAGTGTAAAAAGCTTTAGAATAAGCGTACAATGGAGCAATGCATCAAATATTAATGCTACTTCTTTTATAGACATCTCTAATCCCTTGAAAAGTAATTGATAATAAGGTTTAATGACTCATTCTTATTTGACTCCTTAATGAAATCGAAGTTTTGAATCCACTGCATTTCAGTAATACCAGCAGGTATAGAGGGTAGTTCAATAATTGAGGAGTCATAAAGCTTGCAGTATGTGCTGTCTAGTAATTCAAAGGAATGAATGGTGTCTGTGCAGTATTTTTTACCTCTAACCTTGCATCTTTCTTCAAGTAATTCAATCAATGATGGAGTTATGCAGTTCTTTATTGCTTTTAAAATTGAATTACAAGATAAGCCATTTTCATTTTCTGAAATTCTTGTGCTTAAAAAAAATAGTTTATCCATAAGTGTGGGGCACTGACATTGTTTGTGCCCACCAATATGATGGCTTCGGTGATGTTTTATTGTTGTTTTTACTTCAATAGCAATTTTTAAATGGTTGAACTGAAAGTCAATTTTATTTCGAAAAATGTCACCTTCCCATGACTCAATGATCTCTCTTTTTTTCTCATCACTTCTTGTAAGTTTTAATAAAAAAAGAATAAAGTAAAGTTCGCCCCAAACGCCTACAATCTCATTGAATTGTAGCGATTGAAGTTTGAAAATTTTGTTGATATTTTCAAAAATTGAAATAAGTTTAAAAGAGTCTAAATTATTATCTTTCAGCTCAAAAATTGACAAAAGAATTGCAATTAGTAAATCTTCGTCAACATTTTTCTTAGCTACAAGGATTTGACATCTATTATAGACACTTTTTTTAAATGAATTGACTATTTCTTTTGCATAGGTAATGTCAAATTCCTTCAATTTAACATTATTTGGTAGCGGAAGAGTTTTTGTAATAATTAGACCCAGTTTATTTTCTGTAGTTTTTATCAATATAATGTTGAAATCTTTAATTTCATAATAACTATAGCCCTCATTTGGGGTTTTCAAGTTATTCCACTGTTCTAATACATATTTTACCATTATACAGGGTTTACTAATTCATTTGTAAATACTTTATAATTAGGTCCTCCAGTTGGAGTATTCGCTGCAAAAGTTATTATATAATCAATATTTAGGTATCCGTTGTCATTTTGAGACAATTCAACTATTTCTTGATTTATTTTAATGAGATAATTCGGGTTAAGGCGGTAAAATAGAATTAATATATCATCAGCTGAGTTTCTATGTTTGGTTGGGGTATCATCATCATTCGCTTTATGCCAGTTTTTAGATTTATCATAATAAATATCACCAAGATATGGGTCATTTTTTGACGTTCGTTTTCCTCCAAGAAGACTGGAAATCATGTCTTTGTAATAAATTTTTGCTTCTTCCTTGTTTTCTGGCCTTACATCGAAATGTCGTTGCCTCTTATTGATTTCACCTAAAATTCCAATGTTAATTTTCGGAAGAGGATTTTTAATAATATTTTCAGAATGTCCATTGACCCAGTCTTCAATAAATTGCGCATAATTAGATGGCGAAATATTTAGCGTATCGCTGTCAATATTAAATTTGTTTTTAAAAAAGTCTATAAGATTATGTGGGTTTACATTTTTATATAATTCACCTCTTTCATGCCATTTTTCAAATTTGCTTTCATATTCAAGAGTGTCTAAAAACAGTTCGAAATTCATTTTATTTTGCTGTAAAATATTTAGATCTCGGCGACAAAATGGTTGTTTCAGGTAAAAAGTTTTTCCGGAATACGATATAGATGAGTTTTTCTGCCTTGTCAAATGTCTCATTTTTCGAGGACTAGTTAAGCTGAAATAGTTTGAGCTCCATAGCTCAATTAACACTTCATTTGGCGTTTTATTTTCGCTTATACTATTTCTAATTGATCTTCTTAGTGCATCATCACATCGCGCTATATCTTTAAATATTGTTCTTACTCCATCAGTTAGATACAAGTGTATGATGTCAATATCCTTTTTTTTATGACCAAACCATCGGCACATTTGAAGAGTAGTATCTCCGAGTGGCGTGGCCTGTGTTCTTATAAAAACTGATACACTAAGGTTCTCAATTGTTAGGCCCCTCGACAGGATTGTACCACCTAAAAAAATTGCACATTTTTTAGTTTTTTTTCTTTTATCAATATCATGGTAGTTTAAACTATTTCCTTCATCACTTGAATTTAACATATATATATACTCGTGAGTTTCGCCATAAATTGGGTCTTCTACTATTTCACATGCTATTTTTAGGAAGTGACTTATTTTTTCTATGTCTAATGTTTTTTCATCTACTTGTAATTCTTTTGTTTTTTTAAGTTGTTGGTCAAGTATGTACTCAAATCTTGAGTTATTTCCTTTTAACCATTCATCTATTATTTTAGTGACAGTTATCCAGCCTTTTGATATGACTTTTCTTGTTTTGTCATGATTTATTTTAGTTAATGAAAGGTTGAACATCATTGCGTGGTATGGGTAGTCGTCTATTATCTCACGTTTTTTCGGTAGCGTTTCTTGTCCAGATTTAATATAATAGCGTAACCATCTTATGGATGCTCCTAGCAGAAAATATATAATAGCATCATGGAATTCGCTAGGGATATTTTCAGGGTTCTGTAATAAGAAATCTGCTAATTTATTTTCAAGTGATTTTAAGTCTCCTTCATTAGAATTTAGAATTTGTTTTGAAATTGGATCATATATCCCGGTTTTCTTACCAAATTCATCTTTTATGTGTTGTGGCCAAGCGTCGATAGGCAATGACTTTAATAAGTATTTATCATACTCAATAAAGAATTCATTTAATCCAAGATATGATAAATTATTTCGTTGTTTATACGGCTCCTTTGTTGGCTCTAACAACCAAATAAAATCTTTAGGGTATCCTACCTTATTCTCCAGATTCGCTCCTAAACATCCCTGTGGGGTCGCAGTATATCCAACATAGCAGTTTTTTGTTATTAATTCCCTTAAATAAACTAGTTGCTCATTTATACCTCGAAGTGATGAGTCTTTCGCTACATCTAAACCAGCATTGTCTGCTTCATCATCTAATATTAAAGCTCTATACATGTTTTCGTATGAAATTTGTTCATATAAACAAAAATCTTTTACATCGTTTAAATCTTGGTTTAGTTTTTTCAGGTTAGATATTTCTTTGAGTATGGTTATTATAATGACTTTATTCGAATCCTTCAGTAGTAATGTATGAGTTCCGTTTGCTTGAATATCGTTATAACCTGAATTATAGGTAGGAGAGAATATTGATATGTTATATGTATCATTTATATAAGACCCACTTCTTAAACTAAATGCTTCTCTTATTCTTTCTTGTGTTTGAATTCTTAAACTTTCTTTGCTTCCTGTGAGATATATTATTAAGTTATAGCCGGATGATATTGCCATGCTTGTTAAACTCAACATGCTTACAGTCTTGCCACTCTGGACCATACCTACTACCATTCCCTGTTTGTTTAAGCCCCAGTTATTTGGGTTATTACATCTTCCTAAAATATGTAGGGAATTCTGGTAAACTTCTTTTGAGACATTAGTTTCTAAACTTAAGTTTTTGTTTAATAAACCTTTTACGCAAAATGAGTTTAAGATATTTTCTTCAGATATGTTTGTAATCCAACCTTTATTTGTTACAATTTCATAAAGAGGTCTTGGGTCTGTTGTTTCAACGAGATAATCTTCTCCTTCAATAATTTCACCTTTTTCGTCTGTTTCTTTTTGTATTGTTGGCTCTTTTATTTTTGGTGGGAACACGACGCATATTTCTTCAATGCTAATTCCATTTAAATACTTTTCTACTGATCTTATGTATTTAACAAATAGTTCATAATTGTACTCATACTCATCATATTTGTCTCTAATCATTTCGATGTAGATAGATTCGTTAATTCTCGATTTTATATCAGAATTCATTTAGTAATATTTTATTCTTTATATAGGATTTATTTAGCCAAAAGCTATGTTTTGTGTATTCTTTTTTTTTTGTTAGTTTATCAGCAACTGGTAGAGGGTAGCAATCTTTTGCATTGGCTGCATGTGGTCTGAGATGGAGTATAGATGCATTTGATTCTTTCGGAAAATTTGAAAATCTTTTTCCTTTCTTTACATTTTTAATAATAGTTCCCTGTTTTATTATTGATTTCACGTTTAACCATTCCTTTTCAATAGTTTCTAAGTCTTTTTCTGATATTTTCCAGAAACGGAGACAATTGAATTTTGTATTATAATCGTCTTCCTGAAAGATGACAAATATGAAATATTTATTTATTTGTCTATACAGTGTGGATGTTAGCCATTCTTCATTTATTATTTCCAAGTATTTAAATGGCGGGAATGAAAGTGATTCTCTCGGATTTAATTTTTTATTTATTCTTATTGTCTTTATACATGCATCTTCGTAATTCAATTTTAATTTCTTTTCAATTATCTTGTTTGTTATCGTTCGGCATATATTTCTTTCATTATACTTTTTAGGTAGTTTTAATTTTTCAACTATCTCGTTTGTAGACATGCCAATATAATCTTGAAACGCTTTGATAAATATTTCATTTAAGCTGCTATACATAATTAATAATGTTCAGCTATTTCTCGTCCAATTTTCTCTACTATTCCTACAACAAGAGCATTTCCCATTAAAAATGCTCTTTTGGAACTTGTTATGTTTTCGATATTTGTAAAATCATCAGGAAATAAATTTAGCTTCTCCAATTCAATAGTTGTCAGCCTTCTGTACCGCCCATTTTGGCTTATGATGTGCTTAAATCTTGAAGGTGATTTTCCGCCCTCTGATGTTATTATTGTTCTTGCTGGGTCTTCTGTCTTATCTGGAAATGGCATTCTTCCTTCAGAAAAATTATATTTAAATCCCGATTTTGAAGTTCTTTCTTTACTGCCCCCTTTTTTTGCGTCTTCCCATTTTTTAATGTCTGATTCATGAATCCAAAATTCATTTTCTATATCTTTTGCATCCCGTAGTATTTCTGCAAGGCTTTTAATTTTTATTTTCTTTGCTTCGGTATTTATTGTTGTAATTGTCCTGTTCTCACAAATTCCATTATTTAGAAAGATAGATTTATTGTTTTTTGCATGATTTAATTTCGATATAATTTCTAATGTTCCATTTATCTGATAGGTATTAATATCTTCATTTGATTTTGATGGAAATGCTTTCGCAAAAACACTTTTTGTGAGTATCCAATCTTTTATGCTACTCATCTTCCTCTTTTTATAAATATTTGTTTTTTTTAAATAGCAAAATATAAAAACCCTTCTACGCTTTTGAGGAAATCCATATTCGGCAGCATTAATGACTTTCCACTCCACAGTATACCCGAGATCATTTAGACTTGCAATCATTATTGAAAAATCACGTCCTTTATTATTTACTGGACTTTTTAGTAGGCGATCTACATTTTCGAGTAGTAAAAATTGTGGTTTCCTTGACCCTAATTCTCTTATTATTCTTTCAATCTCCCACCACAAAACACCTTTCTTGCCTTTTAATCCTTTTGCAGTTTTTAGCGAATTTGCAACTGAATAATCTTGACAAGGAAATCCTCCTACAAGTAAGTCACATTTCTCTTTTAATTCATTACATTTTATTTCAGATATGTCACAATTAAAATGGCCTATTTTCCCAAATCTTTTTTCATAAACTTTAGAAGCATGTTGACATTTAGTTGAAGGTTCCCATTGATTTGAATAAATTACTTTGAAGTTTATTTTGTTCTTCATTTTTCTTTTGTATTGACTAATAGGAGACATTCCTTTGTAGCCTTCCAAACCAATCCTAAACCCTCCAACACCTGCAAATAGTTCAATGACCTTTATTTCTTTTTTTTCCATCTGAGAATATATTTTTTTTAAGTTAGGAAAAAGCAAGCTTCATCACTTCAACCATCTACTATACTTTCAAATATTTTGAAATGGTGGACTAACGGTGGACTAAAATCCAACAAAAAAAGCGCAACTAACAGATTATCAGTTAATTACGCTTCATTTTAGCGGAGACTGAGGAATTGTAATCTTAGTTTT
>Ga0194118_10007206_pt1 | contig 10775 bp, 8 predicted proteins | sample TA2MahsurfametaG_2_FD_148662 | JGI IMG/M metagenome (GOLD analysis project Ga0194118, IMG submission 148662) | Freshwater microbial communities from Lake Tanganyika, Tanzania - TA2015013 Mahale N5 surface | ecosystem: Environmental > Aquatic > Freshwater > Lake | place: Tanzania: Lake Tanganyika... | reverse complement strand
GCCTGAGCATATTGAGCTCTAGCAGCCTGCTGTTCCTGAGCAGCCAAAATGCCTGATTGCTGAGCCTGCTGAGCCATGAGCTGTTGACCAGCCATTTGCGCCTGTCTGACAGCCGCTGGGTCGTAAGCGCGTCCAGCTTGAGCAGCCATCTGAGCTGCAATTGCTTGCTCAAAAGCTTGCTGTTGTTGCATCTGTGCTGCCGATGGCGCTTGGCCGAGTGCTGCACCACGGAGCAAGCCAGTCGCTTCTTGAGCCTGGGCTTGAGCTTGTGCCTGCATATCACCTTGACGCAGGGCTTGCTGACCAGAAGGCATTTGACCACGCAAAGCCTCCAAGAAACTTGTGTCGATTTGAGCAGCCTGTGGGCCAGCTACACGTTCAAGCTTAGGCGCTTCGGTTGCAGCCATGCGCTTCTTAATTTCTTCTTGGCCAGCTTGTGTGGCGGCTGTAACACCCGCCTGTGCGCGTTGCACTCCACTCGTGTCAGCTTTTCTTACGACTGTTGGATCGAGACTTGAAAGAAAACCGAGCATCTGTGTCCTCCTTATGGTGCTATGATTTTTGTTTTAGCGAGTCGTGCCACGTTTGGCTCAATTCCTACCTCAGCAGTGACGTTTGAAAGCGCAAAGCCTGCAGTGCCTGTGCCTGAACCAAAATAGTCTTCAATCTTGAGCTTTAAGGCTTGGCACCTTTGCTGACGTGGACGGATTTGGAACTGATATACACCGTCGAGATTTCCACCCCAAAGTGTCCCAGCCTCACCCCACACTGAATCGTCACCCCAGATAGAATCATACAATACTGAGTCGGGTGAAAGGATGAACCGTTCCTCGTAAAAGTCACGGTAATCATAACCAAGCTCTAGCTTGAGGCCATGCGTGCCTTTGTTCTCGCCCAAGATGTTGATCTTAAAGATACGCTGAAAGCCTTGAACCTGAGCAAACTGCATGAGAGCCAAAACGTACTTGCTGATAATAGGCACATCCACGTCGAGGTATCTGTCTTTTGTTTCGCGCCAGATCTCGCCTGTGCTCTGAAGAAACACATACTTGCCCTGCCACATAGCTGAGTCGACTGCAGTGATATTGGTGAATGTGTACCACTGACGGAAAAATAGGTCATAAACGAGGCATCTGCCCTCAGCCGTCGTAAAGCGCACCTGGTTTTGGTCATCCACAACCGTCGCGGCTGTAATTGTCAGGCTGTTCCACAGCTCAACCTCGGCACCGATATATTGAACCTGCAGGCCACGGTCTAACAGGTACAGACCTTTCTTAGACTTGAACATGAGGCCGTCACGGGTGCGAACTACAGAGTATGGGTCAATACAACCAACATCAGATGCTACAAGCTGTGGCACGGAGAACGTGTTCTGAGCACCAGTAGGCAACGGGCCATCACCTGTGAGCGCAAAGACGGTGTTCTCTTTGAAGATGATAAGTTTATCGTCCAGCTCACCCAAAGATGTTATTTTTCCGCCCGTATCATCCACTTTGATTCTAAACACATCTGAAAAGTTTACAGCCTCACCAGGCACCTGTTCCTTCGAGTACCAGAGGATGTTTGGCTCCTCTAGACCAGCCAAAAACATGCGGTTTTTGAATCGTGCAATAATCTTAGCCGCTGGCGGCGCGATGTTCTCAACTACTCCACCTGTTGTGTAAAGGATCTCTCTGACAATAAGCTGCGCGTTTGTGATGCTGTCTGTGAACGTCACAGTGTTTACCGCTGGGTTGTTGTAGAGCGGGGCAGTGTCGCTTGTGACCTTGTAGAAAATCGTCCCTGCGCTTGCACCAATGGTCGTGCGATAGACAGCTACCACAACGTCAGCCCGCGTGCCCTTGCGATCTGTGACTTGTAGGGTAGGAATTGTCAGCGTAAATGTGCGGTTATTAACAGAAGCCTGCACTGCAATTGGGATGCTAGGCGCTGATCTATGAACTTGTCCCTTTGCGTCAGTCCATTCATACACCACGCAGTATTGCGCTCTATCGTTAGTGTTGTATGGCCCGGTAACGACTTCGGCAGCAGTGACGTTGTCTGGATAGACGTGAAAGCCAGACTCAAAGATCGACACGCCATCATAGCACTGCACATAGCCAGAGGTAATGAGCAAATTTTCACCTAGCTGAGCCGAGTCACAGATAAACCTATCGTCGAAATTAAGGCCGACCTCTGTGATGCCTGTGAGGCTAAACAGCGTAGCGTTCTCTGAAATAATACGGCTCTTAAAAGTTGTAGGAAACGCCCACTGTCCATCAAGTGTGAACGTAAGGCTCGGCAAGTGACCAGTCTTCGCAGTTTCACCCTCCGACGTTCCTTGCAGCATCTTTGCGGATATATCTCCATCGTTACGGAGCAAGAAGAGAGTCGGCTGTGTCGTAGACCAGAACGCCACTGGCACAAAACCGTTGTCATCTGTGTAGAAAATTTTGCCTGCCAGAGACACAGACTTGAGATTGCCCGCACCTGGGCTAACGGTACCCGTGCTGATGCTTCTGTGAACGTCCGTCACTGAGCGCAGCCACTTACTCGCGTTGTCCGTGTCAAAATAGCTGTGAATAATGTCGCCAGATTGAAAGCCTGTGACGTTACGCACGTTTGTTGTTGCGTCTAATTGAACTTCGGCAAGCCACAAAGAAGCTACGTCAAGTGTGGCAAAGATGCCTACATGGCGAACACCGGTGACACTGTTTACAAAAACAAGATTAAATCTGTTATTGTCACGCGCAAAGATTGTGAGGCATTTGTCAGCGTTACCTGCATATATTGCAAGAGACGGGTAACCAGTCGTAGACGAGCCAATCGTGCCGAACTTTGTCACATACACAAGCTTAATAGTGTTTGTTGTGGTTGCGTAGGCTACGAGAATAGCTTCATTGAAAAGGATCATGTCAGCGTTTGCTGTCGATGCGAAGTCATTACCAATCGAAAGCGTTGTGGGCGCTGAGGTCGGGTTCTCAGCATCAAAGATGTACGCGATTAGGCTTGTAGTGGCGTTGTTGCGCACAAACACAAACAGTTTAGTGCCGATAGCAACGCAGCGTGGCTTTTGAGCGTTAGACAACAGCAGCGAGTCACCGATGATGACCGAGTTGGAGCTACGGTCTTGGATGGCATAGCGCACCTGTACTGTCGGTGTAGCTCGGCTGTCTTCCCAGGCATAAATGGCAATGCTGCCTGCTGTAGCGCTGTCTGCTGTGGTCTGCTGGTATGAGTTAGCGATGATCGGCCTCTGGTTGACCGCCAGGGTTTCAAGTGGCCCCTTCAGCACCCAATCGTCGGTGTCATCTGCGTAGGTGTACATGCTTTTGTTCGTAATAACGTTGAGCTCTGTGCCAAACACAGCCATCCTACGCCCGTCAGCCAATGTGCCTGATGGTGCAATTTCACGCCCAAGCGTCTCGTAGCCATGGCGCTTAACAAACTCACCGTTGCGTTGTCTAAACCCGTTTTCGAGCTCCAACATCTTACCAGTCGGAAGCTGCTTCGGGTCTGTCTTTGTATCGAGTGATCCCTGCATGGGGACGGAGATCACTTGCCTTTGTAGTGGCATGGGTAACCTCCTTAGCCTACTCGTTCAATAAAAAGACGGCAGCCAGCCGAGGTGAAGCGTCCGAAGTTACCACCTGAGCCGGGATCGAATTGCGTCTTTCCAATGAGATAGTACGTTGTCGCTGTGTTAGCTTGGTGCCGTGTCGAAACAGTAGCCGTGATGATTTCACCGTTAGCATGCAGGCTTCTAGTGTTTATGGACATGTATCTTGGCTGATCCGTGACTGAGGTAGCGCTTGTAGACAATGCAGCCTCGACTCGCTCGATTGATCCTGAACCAAACCCACCAAAGCTATTGGTCGCGGTAAACTCAAACTGCATGATAGCTGTAATTTTCCACACACCAGCGGGAACGCTATGTGAGATGATGCTCTGGTATGATGTGTTAGCTGCTACGTTTGCTACGGCAGAAACATCTGCAGTGTAGCCAATTTTAGCTAGTGGATAATTGGTGGCTGTTGAGCGTCCATCAATCTCAACACCAATAGTGCCGTTTGTAATTTGAGGCACGATAAGCTGTGTTGTCGTTATGCCAAAAGCATCTGCAATTGTTACTCCAGAAGCTATGTTGAGCACAGGGCTCGCCACGCTACTGCTTGCCGTCAGTGTTGTTCCGCTGATTGCACCTGCCGAGATAGGCAGGAAGGGCATCGTTATCCCGTTGCTAAAAGTTACCAATGAGCCCGTGCGCACGGCGATAGTGTTCGTTTTGAGTACGGTTTGGATTGCAAGATCGCCCTGGACAAAAACTTCAGAACCGATAGTGGCACCTATGGTATTAGTCGTGAGGCCATTCAGTGACAAAGCATAGTTTGACGCTGAAATAGTTGAGCCAAGTGAACCTGTGAGGCTTACGTTGCCTGTAATTGTAGCCGAGGCTGCCTGCAGAGCGCCTGAAAGCGTTGCCGATGTACCACCTAGCGCCCCTGTCAGTGTCAGTCCTGCGAACGTAGGTGATGCGCCTGTGTGGATGTTCTGTGGTAGCGCCAGAGTCGTGTTGCCCGCATTGTGAGCGACAGTAACTTGGTTAGTTGTGCCAAGAAGCGAAACAAACTCAGAGGCCGAAGAGGTCTTCATGCGCATAAGCTGGTAGTCGCTTGGCGCTGAGACTGGCAGGTTGAGGTTGTAAGCCGATGTGGTGCTGTCAGCGATGAGCGTTACTGCTTGAGCCGTGCCTACCGATACGCCACGCGGATAGATCTTTACATCACCAATCTCAAGCTTGGCGTAAGTCGTAGCATCGTTTTGAAACACAAAGCTGTCGTTCAATGACACAAAAGAAGCTGAGGCTGGACTTGTAAGGCCAGTGATTGCACCCACCGACGAGACGTTAAGCGCCCCTGCTGCTGTGAGCTGGATTTCAGTGCCTGAACCATCACGGAAGAACAAATTACCGTTTTTGTTATAGATGGCTGACAGGGTAGCTACTGAAGCCTGAGACAACAAAGCTACAGCCTTTACGTTTGTCGCCTGGTTGTTAGCAAAAGTAAGGTCAGAGTTGACGTTAAGCCCTGATGGCGTGATCCTTACGCCTTTACCAGCGCTGTGATCGTGAGCATCGACTACATCGAGAGCAGTGTTGATCTGTGTTGCATATTGAGGGCCAGAGGTGACGAGTACCTCGGGCAAAGTCAATTGCATGTTTGGCGTGGCACTCATGGTTTACCTCTTAAAAGAAAATAAAGCTCACTGTTACTGTAGCCGATGCTCGTAAAATAAGAACGCTTGATGGCGCTGTGTTGACTGTGGAGCTTTCCCACACGTCAGCATTTGCGTCTTTGCGTATAATCTGCCAACCGAAAATCGGTCGGCCTAATTTGTGTTCAACTTGGTTATCAATGCCCGACGCCAGCGTTATGTTGCTGACAACCACTGAGTCGAGCTGTGGGAGCTTCTCAAACTGCTGAAACGACTGAGCGATGCTGTCTTGTAGACGTTGCTGCAGCGGATCATCGGTAAAGATCTTACGAAATATCCGCATAGCAACACCTCACAGGATGACAGGGAACAGGGCAAGCTGCTCGTTAACCACAGACAGGTCAGTCACGCGCTCAGGCAATGCTGCGTCACGTTCTGTCGCCATCGTGATAACACGATCAATAGCCTCAAGCTGCTCACGCTTCAGTGCAGAGCTGTCGAGTTCTTGTTTGTTCATGATCTGAATAGCTGCAGTGAGGATAACAACCTCTTCCCAGCCTGAAACGCCATCAATAGTCTGAGCGCTTGTTGTAATCTTTACAGGCGCAGGGACGTACCACATCTTAAATGTGATGCCCGAGTCAGGTTGTGGCAGGATCTTAATCTTTGACCCTTGGATAAGATAGCGGTAAAATGCGGCAGCCGTTACAGCGAACAGGATGTTGTTGTAGCGGTTTCGTTCGTTGAAGTTGAACGGACGTACTGTCAGAGCGTTCTCGCCACTGCCAGAAAAGTTTTGCAATTGATCCAAGCCAACCATCTTATAGAAGTCAGCAGGCAGGTCATAGAGCTGTGTCAGTCCTGTAGTCGTAAAGCTGTAGTCTGAGATGTAGTAGTTCTCAAACTTGCTCACGATGAGGTCATACAGCTTAGTGTAGCCTTGATCGATATACCTAATGATCTCGTCATCGGTCACGAAATTAGAGCGCTCCGTGTTGGAACGCTCTCTGACTCTCGTGATCAATTCGGAGACGGTGAAGGTGCGAGCCATGTCTTAGCCCTCCATAGCCTCTTCCATTTCCTCGTGATACTCCTCATGGGGCATCATCTCCACAATACGGAACATCTTGTGGAAAGCTTTTGCTACGAGCTCTGGTGACTCACCCTTAGCAGCCGAAATGAGTGACAGTGCTGCTTCCTTCAAAGCGACTTGACCCATATCTTCTTCAGGTTCCATCTCAGACAGAGCCTCAATAGATTGATCACGAAGTTGAGCAGCGCGATCTACGTCAGCGCCGCTCATTTTCTTCGCAACAATCATGGAAGCGATCTTCTTAGGGCCGCCCATGATCATCATGATTAAACTCCTTTGCCAGCGTCGACAGAGCTGTTAGCTGCGACAACTTGCAGGAACACTTGAGCGCCTGATTCTGCGTTAACCGCTGCACCAGTCTTGTCGATCAACTGAACAACAAAGCCCGTGCCCGCTGTAATAGCAGTCTGGAGCTGTGCTGGTGTGTTGAGCACCTGGATAGCAGCTACGGCAGAGATAGCGCTGTGAACAACTTGAGCAGACACTTCGAGACAGCGAGAGAACTTGTCTTCAAGAACGATAGTGTACTGGCCAGCTGTAGCTTCTTTAGTCACCGACTTAATCCCATAGCCCTTCTTAGCAGACACAGCTCCGGCAGCGCCAACAGCAATAGTCGCGTAAAGGGTCACAGGAGCACGTTCGGCAGTGTACTGAGCCTGATTATAGGTTCTGTTTGCCATTGTTTACCCCTTAGAAGGGGGGCACAAGCCCCCCAGTGAATTAGGCGAGACGCAAGTGCATGTTGTAGCCAGGAGCCGAGCATCCGAGCTGAGCATAGCTGAAGCAACGGATTTGCAGGCTGTCTGCCGAGCTAGAACGGAGCATGCGCAGGCCGTCAGTGTCGAACAAGTTGACTGCTTTCTTCAACGAAGCAAGCTGCCATGTGTTTAACTGAACGATGAACGCATCACCCTTCGGACAGTTAACGTCAGGAAGAACCTTAACAGCACCGCGTGGGCCGTTAACGACGATACCAGTAAAGCCGAGAGCTCCCTCGTATCCAGCCTTAACGTCAATGTACATAACCTTGGAACCGAGAGCTTTCACGAGGTTGCTCCAGTCAGCAAAGTTCATGAACACATGGTCTGGGTTTCCGCCTTCACGACCAACCAGAGCGAGAGCGTTGATAAGCGCCTCTTCGATTGGAAGTGCAGAACCGTCGTACACCAGACCGCCTAAACGTGTAGCGTCAGCCGAACGGGTCACACCGAAGTAGGAAGCTGCAAGCTTAGTAGCGCGGTTGTCGTAAGGCAGCCATGCGTCCATACCTTTGAGAGCGAGGTCGTAGTCACCAGCAACAAACACAAAGTCAGCGGCTGCCCATCCACCAGTAATGTCTACGTCGATTGTGAGCGATCCCGCGATACGGTCAACAGTCACAACCTTACATGTACCAGCCTTAACGCCAGCACCACCGCCATCAGTCAACGATCCCTGGAGAGTCATGCCAACTTCAAAGTTAACGATGTCTTCAGCGACAGTCAGAACGATAGTCTTTGTCGCAGCTGTATAGGAAGAAACTTTACCGATAGAGCCTGAGCCCGAGCGGAAGAGTTTAGTCGCAACAGAACGACCGAGAGCGTGCAGCGCACCGTCAATTTCAACAGTAGCAGCGCGAAGGAATGCGTTAGCGTCGCCTTCCGAAGCCAGGATCACCTCGTTGCTAATCTCAGCAATCGAGTAGTCTGCTGAACGGGTCAGCAAGAAAGCTTTGAGGCTAGAGTTGCTTGTTCCGCTGTTTGCTGTGGAAAAAGTAGCTGAACGGTTTTGAGGGTTACCGTAGATCAAGGGCATTTTAAGCACTTCACCGCCGAACTGCTCGTACTTAGGCACGAGAGCCATGAACGGGTTGCTTTGATAAACGAGGTTCTCGATCTTCCAGTCAGGGTAGTGCTGTTTTAGAGCAGCGCTAAAAGAAACTAAGTCCAATGCCATGATGAATACTCCTAAAAGTTAATTGAATTTAATCATACTTGCAGCACGTTGAAACAACTCCTGCTCCGATGGCCTTCGGGCTGATTGAGAAGTCGGTTCTGTGGCTGCTTTCATTGCGTTCGTCAGAGTCATTGACTGTGACGGCTTTGGCTGGCTGACGGGTGCCTGGGAAGATGACTTAATTTCATCCTTGGGCTCGATTCGGTTTCGTACCTTATCGAGCTGCAGGAATTTGTCTAGCTGTGACTCAAGGTACTCTTCGACACGCCTACAAGCCTCTTCAAATTCCATGAGAGTTGGCTTTTGAGCGCCTGCTTTGACCTGTTCTTGGTAATCATGTTGGATCACCTCGAACACCGTCTCCTGTGCCTCGTTTGCCTTGACAAGTTCATATTCGCTTGACTCTATGAATTTTGCAAGATCGCTCTGATATGTCTCAACTACCTTTTGACGCTGCTCCTCGATGGCCTTTTCCTCGGACAACTTCCTAGCTTGCTTGTCCTTTTCCTCGCGCTCTTCGAGCATCTGTAGCTTACGCTCAATTTCTGTGAGCTTGTCCACCGGCTGATCGTAAGTGAGCATCGCCTGTGTCAGGTCATCGTAGGTCACACCCAGAAGCTCTAGAGCGTCGAATGGGTTTTCTTTAAGCTTAGACTTACGAGAGAGAAAGCTGTCATATTCAGCCTTCATCTTCTCGATCTCAGCCATCTTCGCTTTCAACTCTTGCTGAGCTTGCTGAAGCTGTCGCTCTTTGCGCGTGAGCTTGAGAAACTTGTCATCAAACTTCTCTTGTTCTGGGTCTTGCGTCTCAACTGGCGCTTCCGCTGGTTTACTTTGCCCCTCGATGACTGGTTTTGCATCTGCCGGAGTGAGCGCTGAGCCGTTAACTTCACCTGTGACGTTGATCATGTTGACCTCTTACAATGTTGGCGGGAGAGCCCCTGCCGGAGCCGATTGTTGCTGTGGTGTTGCTGCGAGTTGAGATTGGAGCAATTGTTGAGCCGGAGCCTGTGGCATTTGAGGCTGAGTCATTTGCTTAATCATAAGCGCACACCCATCAATGAACTGCCTTAGCAGGTCTAGCTTGTCCTCTTCCATGCCCCTCACAAGCGCGTCACAGTAGTACCGCTGTGCGAGCGCCTGCATCTTATCGACAGGCAAGTAAGGCTCTGGTGGGATATAGACACCTTCTTCGAGCATCTTCTCAATCATGCGCTGAGCGATACGCATAGGAGCGACAGACAGCGCTGTGTTCTTGTCCAGGTCTGGGAAGTCCAGGAGCTCCTGTGCAGTTTCAGGATCGATCATGCCCATCTGCATAAGCTCACGGATAGACTCAATGCGAGCACCTGGCTGGTCTGGAAGTGCTGAAGCAGGGAAACACTGCACAATGTACTCGTCATCTTTGAGATCAATTTCTGACCAGTCGATGCTCTCAAGACCATTCTTACGGTCGAACGAGCGAGAAGGGACAGGCTGACCCTCAGAAGCGAGCATCTTGGCCTCGTCGATGAACAATTGAGCTAGATCAAGATGAAACTGCTGATACTGGTAGCTTGTGAGGGCAAAGCGATCAGACTGAATGTCTGTCATCTCACGCAGGGCTCGGCCAGAAGCGTTCGCACCAAGTGGGTTCTTGCTCGCAGCAGCAAGCTGGCTGATTCCCACAATCTCGTAAGCACGGTTGTAGAGCATGTTGAGCTGATTAAAGAGCTCTGGCGCTACTGTCTGTGCTGTCTGGATAACTGGGGCTGTCCCGCGATACTTAACAATCCCGCCGATCTCGTTTGTGAGTTGGTTGATGTTAACTGAAGAGCCTTCCTCAATGAACACGCGAGGATTCGACAGTAGCCGCATGCTTTGCTGCATGTGCATAGCGAGTCGGTTGATCTCAATTTGGATACCAAGCAAGTCCTCTGTCACGCCAGAACCGTAGTAGCCCACAGGCTGTACAGTGTAACGGATCATGGCAAACGGGAAGCGCTTACGCTCGTAGGGTTCACACACAAGGCACCCAGCATCGGTGGCGATGATGTGCTGACCATAGTTTCCGTCACTGTCAGGCAGTCTCCAGCCTTCTACGACTTGGATGACCTCTGAGGGTGAGAAGCTAGAGTGTCCTTGGATAGTCTTTGAGCGGTTAATGATGGTGATTTTGTCAGCATCATCCGCAAAGCGCTTGAGCATAGCTGAGCGGCTGACGAAACGACGCTGATACATACACTCAGGCTTGCCGTAGTAGGCATCATTAAGGTCTACGAGCATTTCATCAGGAAACACGCGCTCCGCATGAATTGTACCGTTGTCAGAGTAGACCTTTATAAAGCCTGTGCCGAAGATTGCTGCGTCTCTTAGGGCAAGTGGCGCTGTCTCGTGTACGCGAGCACCATAAAACGCGCCCTTCATCCACTTCGTCAGCTTCTCGGCCTGGCGTTGCTTTGACCAAGGTGCTCTCGAGGTCAGGAAGGTTGGTGCAATCCTGTCCTTAGCCATCTTGCTGATAAGTGTATCAATTGCAGACTTAATGACGTTGAGTGTCAAACGGTTCTGGCGA
>Ga0194118_10007197_pt1 | contig 10782 bp, 10 predicted proteins | sample TA2MahsurfametaG_2_FD_148662 | JGI IMG/M metagenome (GOLD analysis project Ga0194118, IMG submission 148662) | Freshwater microbial communities from Lake Tanganyika, Tanzania - TA2015013 Mahale N5 surface | ecosystem: Environmental > Aquatic > Freshwater > Lake | place: Tanzania: Lake... | reverse complement strand
GGGCGGGAAGGGCCACACCTGGTGTTCACCGGTCTTGCTGGTGGGCAGCACCCGGATCACCCGGTCGCCTCCCGGGGCCAGGGCCGAGAGATCGGCGAAGAACACCTCGTGGTTGCGCAGGCCGTAGGTGGCCATCAGCCCGTAGGCCAGCCGCCAGCCCGGGTTTGGGATCAGTTCAAGCAGATCCAGGATCTGGCTGTCGCTGGGCAGGCGTCGGAACTGGGCCGCATGCAGGCCGTAGCCGCCGGACCGCTCACTCCAGTCGGCGGGCAGCTCCAGCGCCCGGTGGCGGGCCAGGGCGGCCAGGGCCGTGCCGGCCTGCTGGCGGCTGCGGCTGCCCAGGGCGTAGCTCTCCAGGGTGTGTTCCAGCAGCGGCGCCCCCAGCTCCAGCTCTTGCTCCTCGGCCAGCCGGGCCAGCCGGCGCAGGTAGGGCCGGTAGGCGGCGCTCCAGGTGGTGCGGCTGCCCGCCGGGTTGCGGCGGCGTCGGGGATCGGCGAAGAAGGCCGCCTCGAAATGGTCGAGCACCTCCGCCAGGGGCATGGCGCTTGCCGGCCGCTGCGGGCTGGGGGCCACCGCTCTGCGGGACCACTGGCTCCAGTCAAAGCGCTGGCCCTGCAGCTCCCGCAGCACCTGGCGCAGCTGCTGACCCGCGCTCTCCAGGCCTGCCGGCGTGGCCGGCAGCCCCAGGCTGATCCGCTGCACGGGCAGCCCGCCGCTGCCTCGCCGGCAGGGGAGGGGGCCCCGAAGCCCCAGCCGTTCGCCCCGCCGCTCGATCCGCAGGCCCACCCCGGCGGTGGCCAGGCCCGCGTTCTGGGCGGCGATGGCGGCGTCCAGGGGGTGGGCGTCGGAGGACAGGGAAATGGGGCGCAGAGCCGGGCGCGGCCCGACCCTATCGATGTCCGGTGGGCATCGCTAGAGCCCGGCGGGCAGCGTTACGCTCTCCCCGGTGCGCCGCGTGGGACGAAGGCATGGCCAAGGTGGGCGTGCTGCTGCTGAATCTGGGGGGGCCGGAGCGGATCCAGGACGTGGGCCCCTTCCTCTACAACCTGTTCTCCGATCCGGAGATCATCCGCCTGCCCAACCCGGCGCTGCAGAAACCGCTCGCCTGGTTGATCAGCACCCTGCGTTCCGGCAAGTCGCAGGAGGCCTACCGCTCGATCGGCGGGGGCTCCCCCTTGCGCCGCATCACCGAACAGCAGGCCCGGGAACTGCAGAGCACCCTGCGCCAGCGGGGCATCGAGGCCACCAGCTACGTGGCGATGCGCTACTGGCACCCCTTCACCGAGTCGGCGGTGGCCGACATCAAGGCCGATGGCATTGATGAGGTGGTGGTGCTGCCGCTCTACCCCCACTTCTCGATCAGCACCAGCGGGTCCAGCTTCCGCGAACTGCAGCGCCTCCGCCAGGCCGACCCCGCCTTTGCCCGGTTGCCCATCCGCTGCATCCGCAGCTACTACAACGATCCCGGCTACATCGCGGCCATGGCCGAGCTGATCGCCCGGGAGATCCAGGCCTGTCCGGATCCGGCCCATGCCCATGTGTTCTTCAGCGCCCATGGGGTGCCCAAGAGCTATGTGGAGGAGGCGGGCGATCCCTACCAGGAGGAGATCGAGGCCTGCGCCAGGCTGATCATCGACAAGCTGGAGTCGGATTTCGGCTACCGCAATCCCTTCACCCTGGCCTACCAGAGCCGGGTGGGCCCGGTGGAGTGGCTCAAGCCTTACACCGACGACGCCCTGCATGAGCTGGGCGACGCCGGCGTGAAGGATCTGGTGGTCGTGCCGATCAGCTTTGTGAGTGAGCACATCGAGACCCTGGAAGAAATTGACATCGAGTACCGGGAGATCGCCACGGAGGCGGGGATCACCAACTTCCGTCGCGTGCCCGCCCTCGACATCACCCCGTCCTTCATCACGGGCCTGGCCCACCTGGTGCAGCAGGCCCTCGAGGGACCGGAGGTGAATCTCGACCAGGCCGCTGCCCTGCCCACCAAGGTGAAGCTCTATCCCCAGGACAAGTGGGCCTGGGGGTGGAACAACAGCTCGGAGGTGTGGAACGGCCGCTTGGCGATGGTGGGCTTCTCCGCTTTCCTGCTGGAGCTGCTCAGTGGACGGGGACCGTTGCATGCGCTCGGCCTTCTCTGATCAACGACGGCTGAGGCCTCAGGCGCTGCGGAGGCTGGTGCTTGCCGCCCTGCTCACGGCAGCTCCATTTCTGGCCCTGCCCGCTGCCGAGGGCAGCAGTGGCAGCATCTGGCGCCTCGGGGTGTTTCCGGTGGTGAGCTTCGCGGGTTACACCAGCCACTTCGGCACCCGCACGGGTCCCTGGGGGCGGGTGGAGCCCCATTACGGTCTCGACATTGCTGCCCCCATGGGTTCTCCCATCCGCAACTGGTGGGGAGGGGTGGTCACCAGCGTCATCAACGACGGCACCTGCGGCCTGGGTCTGGTGATTCGCTCAGGGGAGTATGAGCACATCTATTGCCATCTAACCGGCTCGCTTCGTGGTGGGGCCTACCGCAGCGGGCCAGTGGCGCTGCGTGAAGGCCAGGCCGTGCGCACGGGCGAGTTGATCGGTCATGTGGGGGTGACCGGGAGGAGCACGGGCCCCCATCTGCACTGGGGCATGCGCCACCGCGGTGCCTGGATCGACCCGGCCCTGGTGCTGCGGGCCATGGCCCGGGCCCGCCAGGCCGGAGGCCCGCCCGTAGCTCCAAAAAGCCCGTCAGCGCCTAGGGTTGCCCTATCCCGTTAAGCCGCCAGGTCCCTGGCCACTGCAGCCGTGACGCTTTCGCCCCTCATCTCTGCGGACCCCTCCGCACCTGCTGGGGCGGCCCCGGCAGGGCTCGGCGTCGAACCGCAGCGGGTGAACGGTGGCTATGCCCTGATGGACGCCCTGCGCCGCCACGGCGTGGAGCACATCTTTGGCTATCCCGGTGGCGCGATCCTGCCCATCTACGACGAGCTGCACAAGGCAGAGAGCCGCGGCTGGCTGAAGCACATCCTGGTGCGCCACGAGCAGGGCGGCACCCATGCCGCCGATGCCTACGCCCGTGCCACCGGCAAGGTGGGCGTGTGCTTCGGCACCTCCGGTCCCGGCGCCACCAACCTGGTGACCGGCATCGCCACCGCCCATATGGATTCGGTGCCGATGGTGGTGATCACCGGCCAGGTGCCCCGGGCCGCCATCGGCACCGACGCCTTCCAGGAAACCGACATCTTCGGCATCACCCTGCCGATCGTGAAACATTCCTGGGTGGTGCGCGACCCGCGCGACATCGCCCGCATCGTTGCGGAGGCCTTCCTGATCGCCTCCACCGGCCGGCCCGGCCCGGTGTTGATCGATGTGCCCAAGGATGTGGGCGTCGAGGAGTTCGACTATGTGCCCGTGGAGCCCGGCACGGCCGTGCCCCCGGGTTTCCGCCTTCCCCCGGCACCGCGTGCCGAGGCGATCGAAGCGGCCCTCGGGCTGATCCGCCAAGCCCGCCGGCCCCTGCTCTACGTGGGTGGCGGCGCCATCAGCAGTGGGGCCCATGCCCAGGTGCGCCAGCTGGCGGAGCGCTTCCGCCTGCCCGTCACCACCACCCTGATGGGCAAGGGTGCCTTCGACGAGAAGCACCCCCTGGCGGTGGGCATGCTCGGCATGCATGGCACGGCCTATGCCAACTTCTCCGTCACCGAGTGCGACCTGCTGATCGCCGTGGGCGTCCGCTTCGATGACCGGGTCACCGGCCGGCTGGATGGCTTCGCTCCTCGCGCCCAGGTGATCCACATCGACATCGATGCGGCGGAGGTGGGCAAGACCCGGGTGCCGGAGGTTCCCGTGGTGGGCGATGTGCGCCTGGCGCTCGATGCCCTGCTGCAGGCCTCAGCCGGCGATGGCGCGGAAGGCCGCACCGAGGCCTGGCTTCAGCGCATCGACGGCTGGAAGCAGCATTACCCCCTGGTGGTGCCGCCTCCAGAAGGCGAGATCGCTCCCCAGGAAGTGGTGGTGGCCCTGCGGGATCTAGCTCCCGACGCTTACTACACCACGGATGTGGGCCAGCATCAGATGTGGGCGGCCCAGTTCCTGCACAACGGCCCCCGGCGCTGGATCAGCTCCGCTGGCCTCGGCACCATGGGCTTCGGCATGCCGGCGGCCATGGGGGTGCAGACCGCCTTCCCCGATGCGCAGGTGATCTGCGTGGCGGGGGATGCCTCGATCCTGATGAACATCCAGGAGCTCGGCACCCTGGCCCAGTACAACCTGCCGGTGAAGGTGGTGGTGCTCAACAACGGCTGGCAGGGGATGGTGCGCCAGTGGCAGGAGAGCTTCTACGAGGAGCGCTATTCGGCTTCGGAGATGACCGGTGGCATGCCCAACTTCGAGGCGCTGGCGGCGGCCTTCGGGGTGCGTGGCGTGTTGATCACGGAGCGCTCCCGGATGCGGGAGCAGCTGGCTGAAGCCCTGGCCCATCCGGGGCCTGCCTTCATCGACGTGAAGGTGCGCCGCAACGAGAACTGCTATCCGATGGTGCCCCCCGGTGCCAGCAACGCCCAGATGGTGGGCCTGCCCTCCCATCCCGAGCTGGCCATTGCCACCACCCGCCAGTGCGGCAGCTGCGGCGCCAGCACGGAGAGTGCCTACCACTTCTGCCCCAGTTGCGGCGCCAAGCTCTGAACCCGTCTTCTGCCGGAGGTCGTGGGCCCGGTGCCCGGGTTGGCCGGGCACCATCCGAGTGGCACGCAAGGGTGCTGGCGGGGAGCTTCGCGCTCCTGCTGGCGCTGATCGGCCTGCTTGCCGTCCCCCATCCGGTTGCTGCCGCAGAGGTGCGGCAGGTGCGTCAGGCCACCCTGCTGCAGGTGGGCGACAGCAACCGCAGCTACGCGGTGCGTCTGGCCTGCATCAGCGTGGGTCCCGAGCAGGAGGCTGAGGCAACGGCCTGGTTGCGGCGGCTTGCCCCCCGAGGCACGCGGGTGAACCTCCGGCCCATGGGGGAACGGGGGGGAACCCTGCTGGCCCGGGTGACCACCCTGCCTGGAGGTCGGGGGGCCGGTGAGGATCTGAGCGGCGCCCTGGTGACCCATGGCTTCGCCCAGCCTGCGCTGGATAGCCTCACCGACGCACGCTGTTCCGGCCTGAGCTGAATGAGCCTTAATCGCACCGCCAAGGGCATCGTGCTGGTGCCCTCCCTGTTGCTGGGGGGCGCCTTTCTGGCCGCCGCCGCCTGGAGTGATGGTCCAACGGCCACCAACCGCACCCTGGCCCTGGCCCTGGGGGGCGCACTGATGGCGGCCGGCCTGCTGGCCCAGCTGTTGCCGGAGCCGGAGCCGGAGCCGGAGCACAACCGCCCCGACCCCGCGCCGCGCAGCTGACCGGCCCCACCTGGCCTCCTAGAACCAAGGCCCAAGAACCAAGGGCCAACCGGGGTCGGTGGCCCATCAGCCGTGGATGCTCAGCGCTTGGGCTGGTTCTTCACGGCCTTCTCATACTCGGCCAGCACGTCGTCGATGAACTTCTTGTCGGCCCCGGCCAGCTTGGGATAGCAGCCCTGCTTCACCCGGCCCACCACCTGGATGATCGAACCGTTGGCGATCTGGTCGGCGGAGAGCTTGCCCGCCCCGGCCACCTGGGAGTCGTAGCGGTTGGTCACCACGTAGGTGATGGCCTTGGCATTGGAAAGCACGGTCTTCTGGACGGGCACCTTCTCCTCCACGGCCAGCTCACACACATTCACGGCGGCGGCCAGGGACATGTCATTCATCAGTTCCATCGACGCAGGCTTGGCCGCTGCGCCCTGGGCCTGGGCATGAGCCGGAGTCGAGGGCAGTGCTGTGGCGAGCGCCAGGGCAGCGGAGGCGACCCAGGCGGGGGAGGAACGGAACACGAAACCCGATAGCGGTGTTGGGTGACGCCCCACTGTGGCACCGAATCCCTGTGCTCCGCAGTGCTTCGTCCGGTTCACAGTTGCGGCGGTGCCGGCCGGCCAGGGGCAGAGTTCAGGAGGCTGTCCCCTAATCCATGGTCCCTGACCCCACGACCTCCGGTTCAGAGCCCAGCGCCGTGCGCCAGCCCAGCCTCGTGCTGCCCTTCGCCGCAGTGGGCATCGAGGCCATCGCCGAGGTGGGGGGCAAGAACGCCTCCCTGGGCGAGATGATCTGCGAGCTGGGCCAGCACGGGGTGCGGGTGCCTGATGGCTTTGCCACCACCGCCGACGCCTACCGCCACTTCATCGCCAGCAATGGCCTGGCCGATCGGCTGCATGCCCTGCTGGACGGACTGGACAGTGCCGATATCGCTGCCCTGCAGGCGGCCGGTGCCGCCGCCCGCTCACTCCTCCTGCGCGCTCCTCTGCCGGAAGATCTGCAGGCGGCCATCCTCGCGGGCTATGCGCGTCTCACGGCCGCCACCGGTGGGGGCGAGCCGGCGGTGGCGGTGCGCTCCAGTGCCACCGCCGAGGATCTGCCCGACGCCTCCTTTGCCGGCCAGCAGGAGACCTACCTGAATGTGCAGGGCCAGGCCGCGCTGCTGGCCGCCTGCCGCCGCTGCTTCGCCTCCCTGTTCATCGACCGGGCGATCTCCTATCGGCAGCTCAACGGCTTTGACCACTTCGAGGTGGCCCTCTCGATCGGTGTGCAGCGGATGGTGCGCGCCGATCTGGCCGCCTCCGGGGTGATGTTCTCGATCGACACCGAGACCGGCTTCCGTGAGGCCGTGTTGCTCACGGCCGCCTACGGCCTGGGGGAAAACGTGGTGCAGGGGGCGGTGAACCCCGATGAGTACCTGATCTTCAAACCCACCCTGCAGCAGGGCTTCGCCCCGATCCTGCAGCGCCGCCTGGGCAGCAAGGCGATCCGCATGGTCTATGCCGAGGCCGGCCAGGGCTCCGCCACCGATCCCAGCCATCCCGGCGCCAGCGCCACCTGCAATGTGCCCGTGCCCGCGGCGGAGCAGCGCCGCTTCGCCATCTCCGATGACGAGGCCCTGCAGCTGGCGCGCTGGGCCTGCACGATCGAGCGCCACTACAGCGCCCGCCGCGGCCAGCCCACGCCGATGGACATCGAGTGGGCCAAGGATGGCTGCACCGGCGAGCTCTTCATCCTCCAGGCGCGGCCGGAGACCGTGCAATCGCGCCGCTCCGCCTCCGTGCTGCGCAGCTGGCACCTGGAGGCCGGGCCCGGCGGCGGTGGCGCCGAGCAGCTGTGCACCGGCCGGGCGATCGGCGCCTCGGTGAGCAGCGGCCGGGCCCGGATCATCCGCGATCCCTCGGAGATTCAGCGCTTCAGTTCCGGCGACCTGCTGGTGACCGAGCGCACGGATCCCGACTGGGAACCGATTCTCAAGCGGGCCAGTGGGGTGATCACTGACCAGGGCGGGCGCACCTGTCACGCGGCGATCATTGCCCGCGAGATGGGGATCACCGCGATCGTCGGTGCCGGCGACGCCACCCGCCGCATCGCCGATGGGGAGCTGATCACCGCCAGCTGCTGCGAGGGCGATGAGGGTCGGGTGTACCGCGGGGCGCTGCCCTTCCGGGTGGAGGAGCAGGAGCTGGCCGACCTGCCGGCCACCCGCACCCGCATCCTGATGAACGTGGGCAACCCGGAGGAGGCCTTCAAGCTCGCGGCGATTCCCTGCGACGGCGTGGGCCTGGCGCGGCTGGAATTCATCATCGCCAACCACATCCGCGTGCACCCCCTGGCCCTGCTGGAGCCCGAACGGGTCGTGGATCCGGCGGAGCGCCAGGCGATCGCCGCCCTGGTGGCCGGCTACCGCGAGCCGGCCGATTACTACGTCGACCTGCTGGCCCAGGGCATGGCGAGCATCGCCGCCGCCTTCTACCCCCGGCCGGTGATCCTGCGCTTCTCCGATTTCAAGAGCAACGAGTACGCCCGCCTGCTGGGGGGAGCGGCCTTCGAGCCCGCGGAGGAGAACCCGATGATCGGCTGGCGAGGGGCCTCCCGCTATTACGCCCCTGCCTTCCGGGCCGCCTTCGCCCTGGAGTGTCAGGCCCTTGCGCGGGTGCGCCAGCAGATGGGCCTCACCAACGTGATTCCGATGGTGCCGTTCTGTCGCACCCCTGAGGAGGGGGACCGGGTGCTGGCCGCGATGGCGGAGCAGGGGCTGGTGCGGGGCGAGGACGGCCTGGAGGTGTACGTGATGTGCGAGCTGCCCAGCAACGTGATCGCCGCCCAGGCCTTCGCCGAGCGCTTTGATGGCTTCTCGATCGGCTCCAACGACCTCACCCAGCTCACCCTGGGGCTCGATCGCGACTCCGCCCTGGTGGCCGATCTGTTTGACGAGCGCCATGCCAGCGTCAAGGCCATGATCAGCCTGGCGATCGCCACCGCCCGGCGCTGCGGCCGCAAGATCGGCATCTGCGGCCAGGCCCCCAGCGATCACCCTGAATTCGCCCGCTTCCTGGTGGAGCAGGGGATCGATTCGATCAGCCTCAATCCGGACGCCGTGATCCCCACGCGCCTGGCGGTGGCAGCGATCGAGGCTGATCTGGCCCCTGCCGGGGTGGTGCCCTAGGCGGCCGAGGCCTGGGGCTGCTGGCGGCGAAGTGCGATCGCGACGCCAGGTTCCGGGGCGATCAGGCGGCAGTCCGGGGCCAGGGCCTCCACCTGCCGCCGGGCCTCCGCCAGAGTTCCCTTCTGCCAGAGCAGGCGACTGAGGGCACCGGAGTAGGTCACGGCTCCGCCGGTGGTGCTGGCCAGCACGGTGTGGGGCCGGAAGCGGCGCAGGAGATCGGGCAGCACGCTCTGGCCCCGCACGAAGGCCCCCGCAAGCGGGAGGCCCAGGTCCACCACCGGGCTGATCACCACGTCCACCGCCTGGGGGGGGCAGCAGGGTTTCCGCTGCCAGATAGCCATGCGGTTCGAGGTAGAGGCTGGTGCCGCCGCCGCGCACCAGATAGCCGTTTTCCACCAGGGGAACCGGTGCCCCCGGCACCGCGCCGATCTCGAGCTCACCTCCGGCCAGCTGGCTGTGCTCCCCCGGCCGCAGGGCCGTCACCTGGCGGAATCCCAGCTCCTGGGCCCTGGCTGCGCCGGAAGCCGAGGCGATCACGGGCAGGTCCCGATCCAGCAGGGCCAGGGTCGGCGGGTGGCAATGGTCCGGCAGGCCCTGCGTCAGCAGCAGCAGGTCGAGGGGGGCCGGCACACGGGCCATGGGCGGGGCAGTTCCCCGCGGAAGAGCCAGGGGCCCGGGGGAAACACCAGGCTGTCCACCAGCCAGGGATCCACCAGGATGCGCCGCCCCGCCAGCTCCAGCAGCCAGCCATTGGCACCGAAGTAGGTGGCCCGATCGCTCATGGCAGCGCCACCTGCCAGAGCAGCACCACGTGGCCCATGCCGCGCACGGTGCTCAGCACCGCCAGGGCGATGCAGAGAGGACAGTGGCTCAGCGACATGCGCGTGGGGCCGGAATGTGCTCACCCTGGCAGATGCCGCAGGCCGCTGACGGCTGCTGAAATGAATCCGGAGCATCTGTGGCTCTGGAGGACGTGCCGTGTTGCGGTTGAGCGAGCTGAAGCTGCCCCTCGACCACAGCGACGCGGATCTGCAGGTCGCGATCTGCCGTCGCCTGCGCCTGCGTCCGGAGCAGCTGCGGGGCCATCACCTGGTGAAGCGCAGCGTCGATGCCCGGCGCCAGGGGCCGATCCGGCTGGTGTACAGCCTCGATGTCGATCTGGCCCTCAGTGAGGCGGCCCAGGGCCGTCTTCGGCAGCGCTTCGCCAACGATCCCCATCTGCGCCCCAGCCCCGACGAGCGTTACCGGCCGGTGCGGGAGGCCGCTGCGCCGGACTGGGCCGGGCCCCGGCCGGTGGTGGTGGGTGCCGGCCCCTGTGGCTATTTCGCGGCCCTGCTGCTCGCCCAGCTGGGGTTGCGGCCCCTGCTGCTGGAGCGTGGGCAGCCGGTGAAGCAGCGCACCGCCGACACCTTCGGCTTCTGGAAGGGACAGCGGCCCTTCGATCCCGAGTCGAATGCCCAGTTCGGGGAGGGGGGAGCAGGCACCTTCTCGGATGGCAAGCTTTACAGCCAGGTGAGCGAGCCCCGCGCCTACGTGCGCAAGGTGCTCGAGGAGCTGGTCGCCGCCGGGGCCAACCCCGAGATCCTCACCCTGCACCGCCCCCATATCGGCACCTTCAAGCTGGCCACGGTGGTGCGCGGCCTGCGGGGGCGGATCGAAGCCCTGGGAGGGGAGGTCTGGTTCGGCAGCCGGGTGAGTGGGCTGGATCTGGATCCCGCCAACCGCACGGTGCGCGGCGTGCTGCTGGCCGACGGACGCCATCTGGCTGCCACCGCCGTGGTGCTGGCTGTTGGCCACAGCGCCCGCGACACCTTCGCCTGGCTTCAGGCCAGCGGTGTGGCGCTCGAGGCCAAGCCCTTCGCCATAGGGGTGCGCATCGAGCACCCCCAGCCCCAGATCGACCGGGCCCGCTGGGGGGAGCAGGCCGGCCATCCCCGGCTGGGTGCAGCGGAATACAAGCTGGTGCATCACTGCCTGGAGCCCCAGAACCAGGGGCGTGACGTCTACAGCTTCTGCATGTGTCCCGGTGGCCTGGTGGTGGGGGCCACCTCAGAGCCGGAGGCGGTGGTGACGAATGGCATGAGTCAGCACTCCCGCAATGAGCGCAATGCCAACAGCGGGCTGGTGGTGAATGTCACCCTCGCGGACGTGGCTTCCTACGGAGACGGCCCTGCCGATCCTCTGGCGGGGGTGGCCTTCCAGCGTCACTGGGAACGGCAGGCTTATCAGGCCGGAGGCTGCACCCTGCAGGCCCCGGCCCAGCGGCTC
>Ga0194118_10007195_pt1 | contig 10782 bp, 11 predicted proteins | sample TA2MahsurfametaG_2_FD_148662 | JGI IMG/M metagenome (GOLD analysis project Ga0194118, IMG submission 148662) | Freshwater microbial communities from Lake Tanganyika, Tanzania - TA2015013 Mahale N5 surface | ecosystem: Environmental > Aquatic > Freshwater > Lake | place: Tanzania: Lake... | reverse complement strand
TTGACCGATGTTGATATAACATTGATAATTCTTCCATAGCCAGCCGCCTTCATTCCCGGTAACACCGCCCGCATTAATTCATGGGCAGCCAACAACTGCTGTTTCCACGGCGCATCAAAGGCCTCCGTAGCAGACGCATGCAGCGCCCCGGCCGGCGGACCCCCGCTGTTGTTTACCAAGATATGGACCGCTTCTTCTAAACCATTTCCCCAAGACCCGTACCCATTCCGAACCTGCTGCAAATTCTGCAAATCCACCGCCCAAAACGCATGCCCATCGCCCCCCAATTCTTTCAATCGCTGCTCCAGGGCCTCGGCAGTGCGGGCTACCATAACAATGCGTGCACCAGATGCCGCCAAGGCCTTGGCCGAGGCCCATCCAATGCCCTGACTAGCCCCGCAGACCAGGGCCGTTTTGCCTTCTAAATTTCCATAGGGTTGCATTTGCTAAAAATACAACCCACCCCGCCTACACCGCCTTGGAACCTGAATTCCTGCGGAAATAAGCGCACCAAGCCTGCAATCCACAGTCCCCGCAGCGTGGATTGCGGGCCACGCAAACCCTCCGACCGTGCAAAATCAGCCAATGGTGAGCCTTGGGAACCAAGGTCTCCGGGATATGCCGCATCAATTGAACCTCGGTGGCCAACGGGGTTTTGGCCCCGCGGGTCAAGCCCAATCTAGCCGAAACCCGAAAAACATGGGTGTCTACTGCCATCGCCGCCTCTCCGTGGAGTACCGATAAAATCACATTGGCGGTTTTACGACCCACCCCGGGCAATGCCATTAGATCCTCCCGAGCCGATGGGACTTCGCCCCCAAAACGCTCCATCAATAGCTGAGCCAACCCCGCCAAATGCCTTGCTTTGGCATTGGGATAAGAAATTGAGGCAATCAGGCTCCGTATAACGTCCTCCCCGGCCGCCGCCATCGTAGCCGCATCCGGCAAGCGGGCAAACAAAGATCGCGACACGATATTCACCCTCTTGTCGGTGCATTGGGCGGACAAAACCACCGCCACCAACAACTCAAAGGGATTGCGGTACAGCAATTCCGTCTCCGCATCGAGACCGCTCTCCTCAAAATACCGTAAAACCTCGGCATAACGCTCTTTGATCGTCATGCCCCAAAACTACCGCCAAGGCTCCTTGGCCTTGCTAATTTTTAATCCGTCATCAAGGTCTCCAACCTCGCCAGTACAGCGGGGGAAACAGTGGGAGATGGAAAGGGCTGCAAATCGGCTCGTAGCCAATGAAGGAGGCTGTTCATTACCCGGTGTTCCTCCTGCAATTCCGGGTCGGATATCAACTGATGCTCAAAAGCAGCCGCCGCAGCCGGCGGCAATTCGTTGAACACATGCAAAATAAGTTGATCCTGAAGGGTTAGGTTTTCGTTCATAGGCCATTTTGTTTAGCATAACGCAAACCTTTCCCTTTTCTTATCCAAAGAGAATTATTCCTCAGAGGCATATTCCTCAGAGGCGTATTCCTCGAGGTGTATTCCTTAACGAATAAAGCAGCCCAAGAACCGCAGCCCTTGAGCTACAAAACAATGCCCTTCTGGTGAATCAATTTACGGAGATTGCTCAAGGCGTACCGCATGCGGCCAAGTGCGGTATTGATGCTCACTCCGGTAGCCTCTGAAATTTCTTTGAAGCTGAGGTCCCCGTAGATCCGCATAATCAGCACCTCACGCTGCTCTTCGGGCAGACGGGCGACGAGCTGTTTCACCTTGGTAATGGATTGCTTCATCATCAATTTGTCTTCGGCATGCATCTCCGTGTCGGTCATTTGCTCCATGGGGTCCCAATCGTCATGGGCCCGTACCAAAGGCATTTTGCCATTCCGCCTGAAATGATCAATACAGAGGTTGTGCGCAATCCGAAGGATCCAGGGCAGGAATTTCCCTTCCTCGTTGTAACGACCGGCCTGCAAGGTCTGCATGGCCTTCAGGAAAGTGTCTTGAAACATATCCTCGGCCAGCTCTTGATGCCGAACCAGCTGGTAGATGGTGGTAAAAACGCGGGATTTGTGGCGGTGCATTAACACCGACATGGCGGCCTGATGGCCTGAAACATAGCGCCGAATCAGCTCCTGATCGCTAACGCCCATGACTTGTGAAGACATAGAGAGGGGTTTAGGTTAGCGTAGGGTCTGCTTCGATAGGCGCTTGTTTGGGTTTATGGTTTGACTTGTGAAATCAAAGATATTCAGAAAATCTGAAAAACAAAGCCTTTCTAAAATTTTTGTTTTGTAGCCCAAAGCCGTTGACCTTTGCAGTCCATCTTGGCCAAACCTCGAATGCCCAGCCCCCCTAAAGCTACCCAATCAGCCCCCAAGCCTGCACCGAACGGGATCGAGATCCGCAATGCGAGGATGCATAACCTCAAGGGGATCCATGTCACCTTGCCCCGTCATAAACTGGTGGTGGTGACCGGCCTATCCGGATCGGGGAAGTCCAGCCTCATTTTTGACACCCTTTATGCCGAAGGGCAAAGACGATATGTCGAAAGCCTCTCATCCTATGCCCGACAATTTCTGCAGCGCATGCCCAAGCCCGAAGTGGACGATATCCGCGGGCTTAGTCCGGCCATGGCCATTGACCAACACCACCTTGCGCGAAACCCGCGATCCACGGTAGGGACCACGACCGAGATCTACGACTATATGCGCTTGCTCTTTGCGCGTTGCGGTCATACCCTGGATCCTGCGAGTGGTCTCGAAGTCAAGGCCCATCGTACCGAAGATGTGGTGAAAGAGGCGACGGACTGGTGGAAAAAAGATACCCGGCAAGAACTCAGCGTGTGCGCGCCTTTGCCAACCGTGGAAAACGCCAGGGTCCAAGGAAATTGGGAATTATTGCAACAACATCTTGAAGATTTGTTACAAAGAGGCTATACTCGGCTAAAGTCTATCCGATCCAGCGGGGGGGAATTCCCTATGCTTGGTATTCAAGAGGTCTTGGACAGCAAGTCCCTTGCCAAGGCCTCCAAATCCGATACCGGCCATTGGCATTTGGTCCTCGACCGGCTTGTACCCCCTGATCAGGAAGGGTTGAGCCGTTTGAGCGAGGCCGTTGAACAGGCCTGGGTGGAGGGCGATGGTCAAGCCTGCTTGGTGATGGGCCGTGTGATCAAGACCTTTAGCCAACGCTTTGAACTTGAGGGGAAAGCCTTCGAAGCACCCTCCTTGCAATTATTTAATTTTTCGGGGCCTTACGGCGCTTGTCCCCGTTGCGAAGGCTTCGGTTCCATTCTGGGGATAGACCCTGATTTGGTGATTCCTGACAAGCGGAGGAGCGTGTACGACGGCGCCATTGCCCCGTGGAAAGGGGAGAAAATGGGAGAATGGAACGAGGCCCTTATCCACGCGGCGGCCAAATTTCGCTTTCCGATTCATAAGCCTTACCAAGATTTGAGCGATGAATTCAAAGCATTGTTATGGAAAGGTAATAAGCACTTTGAAGGGCTAGACACCTTCTTTAGAATGCTGCAAGAGAACACCTACAAAATTCAATACCGGGTCATGTTATCACGTTATCGCGGAAAGACGACTTGCCCCGATTGTCAAGGCACCCGACTTCGTCAGGACGCCTCATGGGTTCACCTCCTGGGCGAAGACGGCACGCGGTGGAACCTGCACCAGTGGATGACTCGGCCTGCGGGGGACCTTTGGGCTTTGTTGAAGAACTTTAAGGTCCGGGCCCCGGACGCGGAAGCGGCTCGCCGACCCCTGGAAGAAATTGTACGTCGCCTTGGGTATCTCTGCGATTTGGGGCTCGAGTACCTGACCATGCACCGTTTGAGCAATTCCTTGTCGGGCGGGGAGGCTCAGCGAATCAAATTGGCTACTACCCTGGGGAGCAGCTTGGTTGGCTCCTTGTATATCCTGGACGAGCCCAGCATTGGGCTGCATCAACGGGACAGTCTCCGCTTGGTTCAGTTATTGTACAAATTGAGGGATTTGGGTAATACGGTGGTGGTGGTGGAACACGAGCCTGATCTCATCATGGCGGCGGATCACGTGGTGGACATTGGACCGGGCGCGGGTCATTTGGGCGGGAATCTGGTCTTCGAAGGGGCCGTCTCCGCTTTGCTCCGGGATCGTCAAAGCATGACGGCGGCTTACCTCAACGGGAGGAAGGGGATGCCCGATGCGCCGCAAGGCAAGCCGTCACGGAAGAAGATCCTCCTCGAAGGAGCGAGCCTGCACAACCTGAAGCACGTGAACGTGGCCTTTCCCTTGGGGAGCCTGTGCTGCGTGAGCGGGGTCAGTGGTTCCGGAAAATCGAGCCTGATCAAAGGGGTGTTATGGCCAGCCTTGGCCAATGCCCTGGGGCAACAACCTGCCAAAGCAGGACCGCATGATCGCTTGCACGGGGATTTGCATGCCCTGACTTTTGCGGAAATGGTGGACCAGCATCCCATCGGTAAATCATCCCGCTCGAATCCGGCCACCTATTCCAAAGCCTACGACCCCATTCGGAATCTCTTCGCCCTCCAAGGGCTGAGTAAGCAAAGGGGCTACAAGGCTTCGCATTTTTCGTTCAATGTGGAGGGCGGTGGACGTTGCGAAACCTGTCACGGGGAGGGGGTGGTGACCGTGTCCATGCAGTTCCTGGCGGACCTCCATCTGCCTTGCGAAGATTGCCAAGGCCTTCGATTTCAGGAAGATCTGTTGGAGGTGCGTTACCGAGAAAAGCATATTGCCGACGTGCTTTCGATGACCATTGCCGAGGCGATTACCTTCTTCGGTGATCAAAAAGAAATTGTTCAGAAATTGTTACCGCTTGCGGAGGTCGGCATGGGCTATGTGCAATTGGGTCAATCCTCGACCACCTTGTCGGGCGGGGAGGCTCAGCGCATCAAACTGGCCTCGTACCTGGGCAGAGGGTCCAAGGACGGAACTGGATTTTTCCTTTTTGACGAACCCACCACCGGCCTGCACCTGCATGATATCGCCCAATTGTTACAGGCCTTCCGGGCCTTGATTGCGGCAGGACATAGCGTGCTAGTAATTGAGCATAATCCCGAAGTCTTGATGGCTTCGGATTGGATTATTGACATGGGCCCTGAGGGGGGAGCGAACGGTGGACAAGTGGTTTGGGAGGGTACACCTACCGCCATGAGGGAATCTGGTAAGGGCCATACAGCGGACGCGCTACGCAGCCGTTCCATAGCTTTGTAAGCATGCCCAGGTTCATCGCTCTTGATTACGGCCGCAAGCGATGCGGAATCGCACATTCTGACGCGGATGGGCGCATTGCTTTGGGGCTGGACACCGTCGAAACGACGGCATTGATGAAATACCTCGATACTTACCCTGCCTGGAACGAGGTTCAAGCCCTGATCCTGGGCTTGCCTTTGCAGGCCAACCAAATGCCTTCCGAAAATGCGGAACGAACCCTGGCCTTTGGACGTAAACTTGCCGCCAAACGACCGCAGATCCCCATTTACCTGATGGATGAGCGGTTCACCTCCGTTATGGCTCATCAAAGTTTGCTTGAATCCGGCGCATCCCGCAACATCCGTCGGGACAAAGGCGTTGTGGATCAAATTGCGGCGGTCATCCTCTTGCAGGATTTTCTGGAAATGCATCATCACGATCGAACCGAACGACTTCCTATTCTTGCCCTATGATTCTGCCCATTGTCCTCTACGGGGATCCCGTTTTGCAACGTCGAGCCCAAGAAATTCCTGCCGATTTTCCGGAGCTTGAAGCCTTGATTCAAAACATGTTCGAGACCATGTACGCGGCCAGCGGTATAGGATTGGCCGCCCCTCAAATTGGGCAATCGTGGAGGCTCTTTGTGCTGGATGCAGAATTGGCGGATGAGGAATTGTACAAGGGCCAGAAAAGGGTGTTCATCAACCCGCTCATCCTCGAAGAAAGCGGTGATCCATGGCCCTATGCCGAAGGTTGCCTGAGTATTCCGGAAATTCGAGGCGATGTTAACCGAAGGGCCACCGTACGCTTGCGCTACGAGGACGCCCAAAGGATGGTGCACGAAGAAAGCTTTGACGGCATGCTTGCCCGGATTATTCAACACGAATACGATCACTTGGAAGGCCGGCTTTTCATCGACCTCCTCAGCCCATTACGCCGACGCCTCGTTCAGAAAAAATTGCAACTCATTCGTAACGGCAAACTCCGCCCCGAATACAAACACCGCACGCGGTAATATCCCTCCGATAGATTTGTTTCCAAAATATGCTCAGTCTTTGCGCCGGAAATCTCCGCGTCGCAAGGCCTGAAAAAATTGGGTCCACGCCCCGGGGCTCAGCAAGGTGCTTGGAATAGGGAAGGCATTGGGCCCGCCAAACTGGGCAAAAGATTGCTGACCACCTGAATAATAGGTTTGAGCGATAACCTTCTGCATGTACAGTTTCTGATTCTCGCTGGCATCCATGCTCATGGCAGAGGCCAGTTGGACCAAGAGATCTTTTTCCAAATTGCGTCTTGCGATGGAGGTTGCATCGTCCTTGAGCTCCAAGGCGAGAAATTCCTGGCGAAAAGCTTCCTTGCTAGGCCAGGGGTAAATGACCGCTGCAGGCAGGTCCACGGTATCCCTTTCCATAGGCACCAATACGGAATAAAATTTTTCGTCCAGACGATCGGGCATCACAAAGGTGGAAGCTCGGTAACCCACGGCACTGAACACCAAAGAATCCCCGGGCAACAGAACCATAGAGAAAAACCCTTTGAGATCGCTCACCGTTCCCTTGAAGCGATTCTTGACCAGGATGGTGGCAAAGGGAACCACGCTCATGCTGTCCGAAGTCAAGGTCAATCCTGAGAATTGAACAGGTTTCCCTTGTTGGGCCATGGCGATGGGCGCTCTGCCCATGAGAAAGAACGCAACGACGATCCAACCTGCCGCCCATGCGTTGGGCTTCCTGCGTGGCCTTTCAGAAATTAATGGGGCCCGATAACTCATGCACGATTGGGTCATGGAACAAAGGTAAAGCCCTGAATTGCCTGACCTATTCCTTGAGTAGCCTGACTACATGAGAGGCCTGACCCAAGGGGTGAATTTTGGGTGTCAATTTTGTGTGTCAAGAGATGTCACAGCACGGGTTAACCTTTGGACAACTTAACGCAAAATCATGAAACAAAGCAACCATTTGATCGCTCAATTGAACTACTGGGCGGATTGCATCGAAATGCTAGGGCCGAATGATCAGCCCATCGCCGATTTGTTTGAGCAACCCATGGCCGGTTTGAAGCTGGTTTGTAAACCGCAAGCAAGCCCCATGGCATGGGCACAAAAGATTGCGCGGAAAACCAAAGCCCCGGCTCAAGGGTTGCTGTAATTTTGGACTTCGTCCATCGCCCTTTTAAACCCCATCCCTCACAACCCCAACCATGAGTTTACAAAACGAAAAATTCAAAGCCCTTCAGCTTACCCTGGACAAACTGGAGAAAACCTACGGCAAAGGCGTCGTCATGAAAATGGGCGAAGCCCGTGTTGTCAATGTGGATGTGATCCCCACGGGTTCCCTCGGACTGGACATTGCACTGGGCATAGGCGGTCTTCCCAAGGGCCGGGTGGTTGAAATCTACGGACCCGAATCCTCCGGGAAAACCACGATTGCATTGCATGCCATCGCTCAAGCGCAACGCAAGGGCGGTATGGCCGCTTTCATTGACGCGGAACATGCTTTCGACAAGGGTTATGCCGAGAAGTTGGGGATTGACACCGAAAACCTCCTGATATCCCAGCCCGATAACGGGGAACAAGCCCTGGAAATTGCCGATAACCTCATCCGTTCCGGGGCCATCGATATTTTGGTCATCGACTCCGTTGCCGCCCTGGTTCCCAAAGCTGAAATTGAAGGAGAAATGGGTGACTCCTCGATGGGATTGCAAGCTCGCTTGATGTCCCAAGCTCTCCGCAAATTGACCGGAAGCATCAACAAAACCGGTTGTGTTTGCATCTTCATCAACCAACTTCGCGAAAAAATCGGCGTCATGTTCGGAAACCCCGAAACAACCACCGGGGGTAATGCGCTCAAATTCTATGCCTCCGTTCGTTTGGACATCCGACGCATTGGGCAACTCAAAGAGGGCGTCGATATCTTCGGTAACCGCGTCCGAATCAAAGTTGTCAAGAATAAAGTGGCTCCTCCATTCCGCCAATGCGAATTTGATATCCTTTACGGGCAAGGCGTTTCCAAAGACGGGGAGATTGTGGATTTGGCGAGTGAGCTCAACATTATCAAAAAGAGTGGGTCTTGGTACTCCTACGGCGAAACCAAATTGGGACAAGGCCGGGATGCCGTTAAACAGCTCTTTGCAGATAATCCTGAGCTTGCCGAAGAAATTGAAACCAAAATCCGGCTGGCTACCCAACCAATAGTCACCGCAGAACCAGAAAGTTCAAATTCTTGATTATTCACGAATAAGTTTTCATTTTCGGGCGTGGGCGCTAATTGTCCATTATTGTATTCAAAAATTTATTTTTCCACAGTTTGGTGGTATGCCCAATTTTGCATCAATAACTTTGCTTAACTAAACCCTATACATTATGAATAAATTTCTTTCGATTGCCCTCGTAATGGCTTTCTGCGTCAATTTGGCAGAAGCACAAACGATCTCGAAGCCGGTCAAAGGGGATCGATTATTCGAACTTAGTGCCGCTGGTATTAACGAGCTAGGCGCTGGACTTAACACCACGCGCGGTGGTTTGATGATTCGTGATTTCATTGCTGACAACAAGGCAAGGCGTTTGGCGGCCAACATTAATTTGCAATTTGAAACTGCAGAAGGTGGAAAAAAGCGATTTAATGAAATTTCTCTTGCTTACGGTATTGAAAACCACATGAAAGGGTCAAGCCGTATGTCAACCTATTGGGGATATGCCGGTGGCCTTAACATGGAATCTACTGATGACATTGCCCTAGCGGGCGGTGCATTTACCGGATTTGACTACTACCTCGCTGATGGGCTTTATATCGGTACAGAGGTAGGGTACAATGCACTAATCTCCATTCGTGAGGGCGGAGAGTCTGCCTTTAGTTTAAATTTACCCGGCGCCGTCATGAACGGGGCCTTTCGTCTTGGATATCGCTTCTAATTTGTAATTGAACCCTTTTTCACTTAAGCCCCGCCCTACAAGGCGGGGCTTTTTTTTGCAACCCATTAATCGCTAAACATTCGAACAAGGAATAACCAGACCCCTAATCTTTAATTAGGTAAGGCGTCTTGCCGTCCGTAACCACCACTTTGGCATTCGATGATTTGGCAAGTTCTACAAAAGCCTCAATGCTTCTAAGTTTGATAATATTCTCTGAAAGGCCTTCGGACAGGATTTTTTGAGCATCTCGGGTACCATTTGCCTCTATAATCTTGCGTTCGGCCTCCAATTTCTCCCGCTTCAAGACAAATTCCATGCGCATGGCATCTTGTTCGGCTTGGAGCTTCTGTTCGATGGAACTGGCTAAACCCAATGGCAATTGAATACTTTTCATCAAAACGGCAGTCACGTCGATCCCCTGTTGTGCCAAAACCTCGTTCATTTTGACTTGGATAGCTTTTTCAATTTCAGAGCGCATGCCCGAATGCATGTCTTTGGCAAAATACTGAGCGCATACATCTGCCGACGCCGAACGAAATACATTGGAAATGATGGGCTGATAGCCAAATCCGATATTGCGAATTAAAGCTGGAACCTTGTTCTGGTTTATTTTGAACAGTATCGAAATTTGAGAGGTCACACTGAGTCCCTCTTTGGAGGGCAAACTAATAGAAAGCTCAATGTCCTGAACCTGCACATTGGTTTTGATGACTTTGGATACGATAGGCCAATACCAAACGATGCCTTGGTCGTGCGTTTGATTGGAAAGAGTGCCTAAACGTTGACGAACACCGACCTGACCTGGACGCACAATCGTGCAAGAGCCCAAAAGAAGAGTATTCAAAAGGAAAAGAATGGCGCGGTTTGATTTGGATACAGAAAGAAAAGAGAAAGTCTTCATCGAATACGGATTTAGGAAAAGGTGATTTGCTTTGGGAATGCTTATGGGTTCATTTTGTGTTCATTAACGATTCTTGGTGAGGTTTATTTTCTCTTTTGAAGCTTTAGGGATTCAAGACCAGTGATAGGTATCGTGGGATACGAAAACCTTGGATATGCACCTGAAAATAACGGCATAATTCCTCCAGGTAACGATGAATATGGACTTGATCCTCCAAGGTCCAGGAAGAACTTCTTTCCCACATACGATCCAACAATCTGCAATAAAGGCGACTGCTCGAAGGATGCATGCACCACGAATCTTCGTGCACATTTTCGGGAGCATGGTCTATCCATCGGCCGCTTTGACCATGAAGCACCTGCCCGGTCTTGTAGGTTTCGGTGCTGGGGGCAAATCCCAAATGCCGACTCAAACCAGCCAGCAAAACGGCCAGGCCTATCAAACAAAGGCCTGGGCTCATCGCTATCAGTAACAAATCACAAAACTCGTCGAAATAAGCCTCTTCGTTTTGACCTTCGGCCAACACCGAAGCTAACCACTCGGCCAACAAGGAGAACACCGCGATTTGCTCGCCTTGCAAATCCCGTATGGATGCGGGATGAATAGACATTTCACGTACTCGATGAACCTGGGCAGTTACGGCTCCTGTGGAGACAATTTCCAAGCGCTGCATGGGTCGTAATTGCCCTGCCGATAACATTCCTTGGCTTGATCGAGAAGCATACACCGAATAGGACCGCGGCCCGCCTTCACGGGTCCACAGGTACAGCATATACTGTCTATCCTTGTACGGTACGACGCGCAATA
>Ga0194118_10007193_pt1 | contig 10788 bp, 7 predicted proteins | sample TA2MahsurfametaG_2_FD_148662 | JGI IMG/M metagenome (GOLD analysis project Ga0194118, IMG submission 148662) | Freshwater microbial communities from Lake Tanganyika, Tanzania - TA2015013 Mahale N5 surface | ecosystem: Environmental > Aquatic > Freshwater > Lake | place: Tanzania: Lake Tanganyika... | reverse complement strand
CATGTTCGCGGCCGGTGGGCCGCGCCGGCGCCGCTGGGTCGACCGCGTCGACAAGCTGCTCTGGTGGATTCCCCTCGCGATGATTTTCGTGTCGGGAATCCTGATCGCCAGCACCCAGCGCCAGGCTGATTACGCCGATTGGTACCAGCACTGGATCACCGCAGCGGTGGGCTTGGCGATTGCCCTCGGTCTGGCCCGCGTGCCCGTGGAGAGCATCACCCGCTGGCCCTGGGTGATCTACGGCGTCACCGCGGCCAGCTTGATCGCGGTGCGGGTGGTGGGGGTGAGCGCCCTCGGCGCCCAGAGCTGGATCAACATCGCCGGCTTCAACGTGCAGCCCTCAGAGTTCTCCAAGATCGGCGCGATCCTGCTGCTTGCACGGGTGCTCTCGCGCCATCCGGTGGAGCGCCCGGTGGATCTGGTGCGGCCGGTGGCGATCATCAGCTTCCCCTGGCTGCTGGTGCTGGTGCAGCCCGATCTGGGCACCTCCTTGGTGTTTGGCGCGGTGCTGCTGGTGATGATGTTTTGGTCGGGCATGCCCGGCAGCTGGGTGGTGCTCTTCCTCTCGCCAGTGATCACCGCGATCGTGGCGGGTGTGTTCCCGTGGCTGCTGCTGGCCTGGATTCCGGCGATGGGCTTGCTGGCCTGGAAGAGCCTGCCCTGGAAGCGCGCCGGCCTCGCGCTGGTACTTGCGGTGCAGGGGCTCTTCGCTGTGGCCACCCCGTGGTTGTGGAACAACTTCCTGCAGCCCCACCAGCGTGATCGCCTCACCCTGTTTCTCGATCCCAATCAGGATCCGCTGGGCGGGGGTTATCACCTCCTGCAGAGCACGGTGGGCATCGGCTCTGGCGGCTGGTTCGGCACGGGCTTGCTGCAGGGCCATCTCACCCTGCTGCGCTTCATCCCCGAGCAGCACACCGATTTCATCTTCAGTGCCTTAGGCGAGGAGCTCGGCTTTGTGGGCTCGGTGCTGGCGGTGCTGGGCTTTGTGTTCTGGATCTGGCGTCTGCTGCAGATCGCCGGCAAGGCCCGCAGCGATGTGGAGTCGCTGGTGGTGGTGGGCGTGGGGGCGATGGTGATGTTCCAGGTGGTGGTGAACATCAACATGACCATCGGCCTGGGGCCGATCACCGGTATTCCCCTGCCGTGGCTGAGCTATGGCCGCTCGGCGATGTTGGTGAACTTCATCGCGCTTGGGCTGTGCGCCTCGGTGGCCCGCCGCGGCGGGCATCAAGGGGCTGCCCGCTGGTGAGCGCTGCAGAGCCGCTGAGCCTGGAGCAGCTGCGGCAGCGGCTGGCGGAGGGGGTGCCAGCGGGCAGCAGCGACGACGACAGCGTGCGGCGCCAATGGTGGGCAGCCCTCGCCACTCTGCAAGACGACTTTTTGCTGCCCCTGGGCGCTCAGCAGGGCGTGTGGCTGGCCTCGCCGCTGCCGGCGTTGCATGAGCCCGCCTTGCTGCAGCAGCTGCAGGGCTGGGTGTGGGCGCCGGCTGAGCTGGGGGATCTGTTGCAGGCCGGTTCGCCGCTGTTGCCGCCGGGGGTGAGCACGGCGCCGGCGCGTGCCGCCGGTGGGTTTCAGCGCCTGCCGCTGCTGGAAGCCGATGGCACCGACCCACTGCTGCTGGTGCTCACCCCGCGGCTGCAGGTGGCCATGGCTCTGCTGGGAGATCCCGGCCAGCGGCGGCTGGTGGTGCGCTTTGATCCGCCCACCCTCTCCGCGGCCCTCAGCCTGTTGGATGAGCGCCTGCAGCACACCGACCCGGAGCAGGGCCAGCGGTTGCGCAAGGCGATTCAGGCCCTGGGGCCGCTGCAGAGCGATGAGCAACAGGCCCAACGCTTCTGGCCGCGGCTGGCGGAGCGGCTGGCGGCCATGGCGCCCAGCCTCACGCTCCAGCCGCTGGTTCACCGCAGCGCTGCCGCCGATGCCACGGCCGCCTCAGGCCCCAGCACCGAACTGGCGTTGCTGGAAGCCCTCACCCATGAGGTGCGCACACCGCTGGCCACGATTCGCACTTTGATCCGATCGCTGCTGCGCCGCAGTGATCTGCCCGAGCTGGTGCGCCAGCGCCTGCAGCAGATCGATGGGGAGTGCAGCGAGCAGATCGATCGCTTCGGGCTGATCTTTCTGGCGGCGGAACTGCAGCGGGAGCCCCCCAGTGGCGCCCAAGCTCTGGCCCGCACCGATCTGGCGCGGCTGCTGGAGCAGCTCGAGCCGGTGTGGAGCCGGCAGTTGCTGCGCCGCAGCCTGGCGCTGGAGCTCCGCTGCAGCCCTGAGTTGCCGCTGGTGCTGAGCGATCCGGCGCGGCTCGAAACGGTGCTGGGCGGCTTGGTGGATCGCTTCAGCCGCGGCTTGCCGGCTGGTGCGGTGGTGCGCCTGAGCCTGCAGCCCGCTGGAGCTCGCCTCAAATTGCGCTTCAGCGCTAGTGCGGCGGTGCTGGTGGAGCCGGGTGAAGCCGCAGCAGCGGAGCGGGTGGGACCAGTGCTCAGCTGGAACCCCGGCACCGGCAGCCTGCAGCTCAGCCGCCAGGCCACCCAGCGCTTGTTTCACAGCCTGGGGGGGAGATTGGCGGAGCGGGCCGGCAACGATCTCACCGTGTTTTTCCCCGTAGCCCTGAGCTGAAACCAGTCGTTTGTTGACGGGTGTGAAGACCCCGCTGCGAGCGGCTGTTGGGCCCAAAACACGGTGCTAGCTTCCGATCGAAACGGTCTGCGGTCCGCCGACTCCCCTCTCCGGAACAGCCATGGCATTGAGCGGTCAACTCCCGAAGTACATCGGCAGCACGGGCGGTCTGCTCAACGCCGCTGAAACCGAAGAGAAGTACGCCATCACCTGGACCAGCAGCAAGGTTCAGGCCTTCGAGCTCCCCACCGGTGGCGCCGCCCACATGAATGAGGGCGAGAACATCATGTATTGCGCCCGCAAAGAGCAGTGCCTGGCTCTGGGCACTCAGCTGCGCACCAAGTTCAAGCCCCGCATCGAGGACTACAAGATCTACCGGATCTTCCCCGGCGGTGACACCGAATTCCTGCACCCCAAAGATGGTGTGTTCCCCGAGAAGGTGAACGAAGGCCGTCAGATGGTGGGTCACAACGCTCGCCGTATCGGTCAGAACGGCAACCCCGCCAGCATCAAGTTCACCGGAAAGAACACCTTCGATTCCTGAGGGCTGAATGCCCTGCCTGGCTGCCAGCAGCGGGGCGATCAACCTCTATAAAGGCGGGGCCAGGCGCCCCGTTTTTTTTGCCTGCACGCCCCATGATGCCTTCTCCCGACCGCGCCACTGTTCTGGCCCAGGCTCAGGCGGGCGGCAGCTACATCCCCATCTGGCGCACCTGGCCGGCGGATCTGGAAACACCGCTCACCACCTGGCTGAAGGTGGGATCGGGCAGCGAGCACGGCGTTCTGCTGGAGAGTGTGGAGGGCGGCGAGCGCATCGGCCGCTGGAGCTTTGTAGTGAGCGATCCGCTGTGGACGCTTACGGTGCGCGGCGATCAGGCGGAGCAGTGCTGGCGCGATGGTCGCCGCAGCCAGCGCAGCGGTAATCCCTTTGATCTGTTGCGGGAGGCGCTGCAGCCTTACACCCCCTCGTCGATCCCCGGCCTGCCGCCTGTGGGGCAATTGTTTGGCTTCTGGGGCTATGAGCTGATTCGCTGGATTGAGCCGACCGTTCCCGTGCACCCCACCGCTGCGGATGGCCCGCCGGATGGCTGCTGGATGCTCGCCGACAGCCTTTTGGTGTTCGATCAGGTGAAGCGGCAGATCACGGCCGTGGCCTATGCCGATTGCACCGCTGGTGCGGATCCTGGCGCCGTCTACGACGCGGCGATCCAGCGCCTGGATCGGCTGGAGCGGCGCATGAACGCTCCGCTGCCGCCTGATCTCACGCCGCTCGATTGGTGTGAATCACCCACGGCCGAACTGCCCACCCGCAGCAACCGCAGCCGAGAAGATTTCGAAGCAGCGGTGCTCACTGCCAAAGACCACATCGCGGCGGGCGATGTGTTCCAGCTCGTGATTAGCCAGCGGCTGGAAACGCAGGTGCAGCGTGAGCCCTTTGAGCTGTATCGCAGCCTGCGGATGGTGAATCCATCGCCGTATATGGCGTTCTTCAACTTCGGCGGCTGGCATCTGATTGGCTCCAGCCCTGAGGTGATGGTGAAGGCCGAACCCATGGCCGATGGCAGTGGCCGGGTGAAGGCGTCGCTGCGTCCGATCGCCGGCACAAGGCCCCGCGGCGCTGATGAGGCCGAGGATCGGGCGCTTGAAGCCGATCTGCTGGCAGATCCCAAGGAGCGGGCCGAGCACGTAATGCTTGTGGATCTGGGCCGCAACGATCTTGGGCGCGTCTGCCAGCCCGGCAGTGTCAGCGTAAGTGAGCTGATGGTGATCGAGCGCTACTCCCACGTGATGCACATCGTGAGTGAGGTGGAGGGATTGCTCGATTCCCAGCGCGACGTGTGGGATCTGCTGATGGCTTCTTTCCCGGCCGGCACCGTGAGCGGCGCCCCCAAGATCCGCGCCATGCAGCTGATCAATGCCCTCGAACCCGATGCGCGCGGGCCCTATTCCGGTGTGTACGGCGCCATGGATCTCGGCGGCGCCCTCAACACCGCCATCACGATCCGCACGATGGTCGTGCTGCCAGCGGAGGGCGGCGGCTGGCGGGTGCAGGTGCAGGCTGGTGCTGGGCTGGTGGCGGATTCCGTGCCGGCTTCTGAGTTCCAGGAAACCCTCAACAAGGCCCGCGGCATGCTCAAAGCTCTGGCTTGTCTGGCATGAGCCAACCGCTGTTGCTCAAGGGCTTCGAGGTGGAGCTCTACACCGGCCGCGCCGACGGCACGGTGGTGGGTTGTTCCGCTGAGGCCGCAGCGGCCCTTGAGGGATTCGTCACCGAACCCGACTGCCGCAACCTCGAATACACCACTCCGCCGGCGGCCAGTTACACCGAGCAGTTGCAGCTGCTACTGGAGCCGCGGCTGCGCCTGCGCCATTGGCTGGCGGATTGGGAACTCACCCTGCTGCCTGGCAGCACCTTGAGCACCGGCGATAGCCACCGCTTCGAGCGCTCCAATCCCGATAACCAGTATCACGCCTACATCGAGGCCACCTACGGCACCCGGGTGGTGACGGCCAGCGTGCACATCAACCTTGGCCTCACCGATATGGAGGCCCTGTTTGCGGCCTGCCGGTTGGTGCGCTGTGAGGCGGCGCTGCTGCTGGCCTCGAGCGCCAGCTCACCGTTTTTGGATGGGGCGGCCACCGGTGCCCATTCCCAGCGCTGGCTGCAGTTCCCGCTCACCCCGGAGCAGGTGCCCCTGTTTGAGAGCCATCAGCACTACGTGCGCTGGGTGGAGGAGCAGCTCGAGCTGGGCACCATGCAAAACGTGCGCCACCTCTGGACCTCGGTGCGCCCCAATGGCGACGACCGGCCCCACGATCTCAACCGGCTGGAGATCCGCATCTGCGATCTGATCGCCGATCCACTGCTGCTGCTGGCGATCACGGCCTTCGCCGAGCTCCGCATTCAGCAGTTGCTCTGCGATCCCAAGGCCCACGACCCGCTGCATGCCAGCACCCTCAGCCTTGAACAACTGGCGGAGCTGGCCGATGCCAACGATCGGGCCGCTGCCCGCAGCAGCCTTGATGCGGAGCTGCGGCATTGGCGAGGCGGTGAGCCCCTGCGCGCCCGCCACTGGCTGGCCACGGAGCTGGAGGCGCTGGTCCCTTTGGCTCAGCAGTTGGGGATGGAGCGCTGGTTGGCGCCCCTCCATAGCGTGCTGCAGGCGGGCAACCAGGCGCAGCAATGGATCTCGGCCCATGCTGCCGGCACGGCCGTGGCGCCCTTGATCGCTGCGGGGGCTGCTGCGATGGCCCAGCGCGAAAGCGAGCTCATGGCCTTGCTTGCGACAGACGGCGCAGCCCCTTTGGGATGATCATGGCCAACGTCTCCGCCTCGCACAGTTCCATGGGGCTCACCCTCGCCGCCAACGAAGCCTCTGCTGTCGCGGTTGAGCCCCGGGTGATGCGTCTGCTCGATGAGCGGCTCGAGCTGGTGGAAGACCTCTGGCAGACCGTGCTGCGCAGTGAATGTCCGCCGCAGCAGGCGGAGCGGCTGCTGCGCATGAAAGAGATCAGCTGCGCGGTGGATGGTCTGCCCGGTGATGCTGCTTCCGTGGAGGCCACCGAGCGCTCCACGGCTGAAATCATCCAAGTGATCCGCGAAATGGATCTGGCGGAGGCCATCGCTGCCGCCCGCGCCTTTTCGCTCTATTTCCAGCTGGTCAACATCCTCGAGCAGCACATCGAGGAGGACAGCTATCTCGCCAGCCTCAGGGCCCATCACCCGGAGGATCTCAATGATCCTTTCGTGCCGCCCCTGGCCAGCCAGACCGAACCGGCCACTTTCCGCGAGCTCTTCACTCGCCTGCGGGCCCTGGGGGTGCCGCCCGCCCAGATCGAGCAGCTGCTGGTGGAGCTCGATATCCGGCTGGTGTTCACCGCCCACCCCACAGAGATCGTGCGCCACACCGTGCGCCACAAGCAGCGCCGGGTGGCAGCCCTGATTCAGCAGCTGCAGCAGAGCCAGCCCTCCAACCTCAACGATCACCAGAACCTGCGCTTGCAGCTCGAGGAAGAGATCCGGCTGTGGTGGCGCACCGATGAACTGCATCAGTTCAAGCCTTCGGTGCTGGATGAGGTGGATTACGCCCTCCACTACTTCCAGCAGGTGCTCTTCGGGGCCATGCCGCAGTTGCGGCAGCGCATCCGCAACGCCCTCACGGCCACCTACCCCGATGTGCTTCCCCCGAGCGACGCCTTCTGCACCTTCGGCTCCTGGGTGGGCTCCGACCGCGACGGCAACCCCTCTGTAACCCCAGACATCACCTGGCGAACAGCCTGCTATCAGCGCCAGCTCATGCTCGAGCGCTACGTGGCGGCTGTGGGCGATCTTCGCGATCAGCTCAGCATCTCGATGCAGTGGAGCCAGGTGAGTGCGCCGCTGCTCGAATCCCTGGAGATGGACCGGCTGCGCTTTCCCGAGATTTATGAGGAGCGCGCCGCCCGCTACCGGCTCGAGCCCTACCGGCTCAAGCTCAGCTACGTGCTCGAGCGCCTGCGGCTCACCCATCAACGCAACCAGCAGCTGGCCAGCGCCGGCTGGGAAGCCCCAGGCGAAGCCCGCTCGCCCCTGCCGGAATTCGGCCAGGGGGTGCTGGCCGCGGCCCCGGCCCCAGAGCTGCACTACGCCACGGTCACGGAATTCCGCACCGACCTTGAGCTGATCAACGACAGCCTTCAGGGCACGGGCCTGAGCTGTGAGCCCCTGGAGAACCTGATCGCCCAGGTGCACACCTTTGCCTTCTGCCTGGCCAGCCTCGACATCCGCCAAGAGAGCACCCGCCACAGCGATGCCCTCGATGAACTGAGCCGCTACCTGCAGCTGCCGGTTCCCTACGGCGAGATGGAAGAGGCCCAGCGGGTGGAGTGGCTGCTCACCGAGCTGCAAACCCGCCGGCCCCTGATTCCCCCCGCGGTGCAGTGGAGCCCCGCCACTGCTGAAACCTTTGATTTGCTGCGGGTGGTGCATCGCCTGCAGCAGGAATTCGGCAGCCGCATTTGCCGCACCTATGTGATCTCGATGAGTCACACGGTGTCGGACCTGCTGGAGGTGCTGCTGCTGGCGAAAGAAGCCGGCCTGGTGGACCCGATGGCCCAGCGCTCGGATCTGCTGGTGGTGCCGCTGTTTGAAACGGTCGAAGACCTCAAGGCCGCCCAGGCGGTGATGGAGCGCCTCTTCAGCGAGCCCTTCTACCGGCAGCTGATCGCCAGCACCAGCCCCACCGGCAAGCCGCTGCAGGAGCTGATGCTCGGCTACTCCGACAGCAACAAGGATTCAGGCTTCCTCTCCAGCAACTGGGAGATCCATCAGGCGCAGATCGCTCTGCAGCAGCTGGCCACCCGCCACAGCGTGGCGCTGCGCATCTTCCACGGCCGCGGCGGCTCCGTGGGCCGCGGCGGCGGCCCGGCCTACCAGGCGATCCTGGCCCAGCCCAGCGGCACTCTCAACGGCCGCATCAAGATCACCGAGCAGGGGGAAGTGCTTGCCTCCAAATACTCCCTGCCGGAGCTGGCGCTTTACAACCTGGAAACCGTGTCCACCGCGGTGATCCAAAACAGCCTGATCACCAGCCATGTGGATGACACCCCCGATTGGAATGAGCTGATGGCGCGGCTGGCGGCCTCCTCCCGCAGCCATTACCGCGCCCTCGTGCACGACAACCCGGATCTGGTTGCCTTCTTCCAGCAGTGCACACCGATCGAGGAGATCAGCAAGCTGCAGATTTCCAGCCGGCCGGCCCGCCGCAAAAGCGGTGCCAAGGATCTCTCCAGCCTGCGCGCCATCCCCTGGGTGTTCGGCTGGACCCAGAGCCGTTTCCTGCTGCCGAGCTGGTTTGGTGTGGGAGCAGCTCTGCAGGAGGAGCTCGACGCTGATCCTGGGCAGCTGGAGCTGTTCCAGCAGCTCTATCAGCGCTGGCCCTTCTTCCGGATGCTGATCTCCAAGGTGGAGATGACCCTCTCAAAGGTGGATCTGGATCTGGCCCATCACTATGTGCGCTCGCTCGGGCGTCCGGAGCTGCGCGAAGCCTTCGAGCAGATTTTTGAGGTGATCGCCAAGGAGTTCGTGCTCACCCGCGATCTGGTGCTGGCGATCACCGGGCATCAGCGGCTGCTGGATGGCGATCCGGCCCTGCAGCTCTCTGTGGAGTTGCGCAACCGCACGATTGTTCCGCTCGGCTACCTGCAGGTGGCGCTGCTGCGCCGCCTGCGCGATCAAAACCGCCAGCCCCCCATGAGCGAGGCGGCCGCCAGCGACGACGGCCGCACCTACAGCCGCAGCGAGCTGCTGCGCGGGGCCCTGCTCACGATCAATGGCATCGCCGCCGGCATGCGCAACACCGGCTGAGGCGGCGCAGTGCTCGATTCCCTGCTGATTCCCTTCCGCTCGCAGCCGCAGCCGCCGGCGCTGCCCGAGGGGTACAGCCTCGAGAGCGAGCGGCCTCCCCTTGCTGAAGAGCTCAACGCTCTTTTGGTGGTGTGCGGCGACCCAAGCCGGCCGCTGGCGCGGCTGGAAGCGGCCCTGGAGCGCAGCACATGGCAGCTGAGCGTGCGCAATCCCGCCGATCAGCTGGTGGGCTTTGTGCGGGTGACCAGCGATCTGGCGCTGAACGCCAACCTCTGGGATCTCAGCGCCCATCCGGCTGATCCCCAGCAGGAGCAGCTGATGATCGTGCTGGTGCACACCGCCTTGAGCCGGCTGCGGCGGGAGCTGCCGGGCTGCAGCATTTCGGTGGCGGCAGCCCCCATGGCCCAGGAAGCCCTCAAGCGCCATGGCTTCGTGGTGGATCCCGGCGGGATCCGGGCCATGGGCCTCAGCCTCTGATCAGCTCCACCGTCGTCTTTGCAGAGCTCCAAGCATCAAAAAGCCCCGCCGAAGCAGGGCTGAGGAGTGAGAGGGCGGCTCCGTGTCTCACGAGCATGGAGGGACTCGAACCCCCGACACTCAGAACCGGAATCTGATGCTCTATCCAACTGAGCTACATGCCCTCGCGGGAGCAGCACCTCACGGGCTTTACCTTAGCCGTCAGAGCGCCCCAGACCCATTCGGCTGCATCGCCTGGAGCTGCGCCAGTTCCGCAATTACAGCGGTCTGAATCTCGCCTTCGAGGCGCCGCGCTTGCTTGTGATCGGCCGCAACGGCGAGGGCAAATCCAACCTGCTCGAAGCGGTGGAACTGCTCGGCAGCTTGCGCTCGCACCGCTGCAGCAGCGACCGCGATCTGATCCGCCAGGGGGAGCGCCAGGCGCTGATCAGCGCCGCCTGTGAGGGCGGCGATCAGCTGGAACTGGAGCTGCGCCGCCAGGGCGGCCGCCAGGCGCGCCGCAATGGCAAGTTGCTGGAACGGCAGCATGAGCTGATCGGTCCGCTGCGTTGTGTGGGCTTCACCGCCCTCGATCTGGAGCTGGTGCGTGGTGAGCCGGCCTTGCGGCGCCAGTGGCTCGATCGGGTGGTGTTGCAGCTCGAACCCGTGTATGCCGAGCTGCTCAGCCGCTATGGACGTCTGCTGCGCCAGCGCTCGCAGTTGCTGCGGCGCGGCCTAGGGGCTGGCATGCAGCCTGAGCTGCTGGAGGCGTTTGATCAGCAGATGGCCTTGATCGGCACGCGCCTGCATCGCCGTCGCCTCAGGGCCCTGCGCCGCCTGGAGCCGCTGGCTGCTGCCTGGCAGGAGCGCCTCAGCGGCGGCCGCGAGCAGCTGCAGCTGCGCTACGTGCCCGGCAGCGTGCTCGAAGGGGAGGAGGCGGAAGCACCCTGGCGTGATGCGCTGCTGGAGCAGCTGCGGCAGCAGCGGCCGGAGGAGCTGCGGCTTGGCCAGTGCAGCGTGGGGCCCCATCGCGATGAGGTGGCCCTCGAGCTGGGGGAGCAGCCGGCCAGGCGCTATGGCTCAGCCGGCCAGCAGCGCACGCTCGTGCTCGCCTTGAAGCTGGCGGAGCTGGAGCTGGTGCAGCAGCTCTGGGGGGAGCCGCCGCTGCTGCTGCTCGACGACGTGCTGGCCGAGCTCGATCCAGGCCGGCAGCAGCTGTTGCTGGAGGCCGTGGGAGAGGGGCATCAGTGCCTGGTGAGTGCCACACACCTGGGGGCTTTCAGCGGCGGGTGGCATCAGCGTTCGCAGGTGGTGACCGTTGAGGCCGGCAGCCTGCTGCCCAGCCAGTAAGGTGATTTGCTGTTTTG
>Ga0194118_10007185_pt1 | contig 10798 bp, 11 predicted proteins | sample TA2MahsurfametaG_2_FD_148662 | JGI IMG/M metagenome (GOLD analysis project Ga0194118, IMG submission 148662) | Freshwater microbial communities from Lake Tanganyika, Tanzania - TA2015013 Mahale N5 surface | ecosystem: Environmental > Aquatic > Freshwater > Lake | place: Tanzania: Lake... | reverse complement strand
TCAAAATGAGTTTCTTGAAATTTCATAAATTATTATCTATTTGTATTATCATTGTTTCTTTAAATATATATTTTAAATATATTTAAACATTACTATATATGTAGTATATTTATTTATAATTTATTAATATAATGATTATATTATATTAAATATTTTAAACAACAGTTTAAAAACATTTTAAAATGTTATTTAGATTATAATAATAAATTTATAAATGAATATTGTAAAAACATTAGATCAATATAATTCAAATTATATTTATTTTTTAGAACCAATTAAAAATAATATTATGAATGATAGTAGTTTTGTTAGAATTATTTATTCTGATAGTCTATTTATGCTTAATGGAGTTTTTTTATTAGTTAATATAGATAATATTATTATTGAAAAATATTATAATAAAATAAAATGTTTATTTAATATTATAGAATATACATCTTTAATTAATAAAATTAAACGTATTGAAGAAAGTATATTAAATAAAATATCTATACCTAACAAAATAAAAAAGTATACAATATATGATCAATTAATAAGTGGTTCAATACGTATTTTTTGTGATAATGAGTATAAAAAAATTTCTAATAATTCAATTAAATTAAATAATAATAAATTTGTATTAAAAATTTCAGGATTTTGGGAGACTAGCTATGAATTAGGTTTAACATATAAGTTTATTAAGATATAAATATATATTGAATTTATCCTTGAGTTATATAAAATTTAAGTATTATACCTAATGTCCCAATTATAATTGCATTAATAGTTGTTAAAAACATTAATATTGAAAATATTTTTGGACTAATAGATTTAGTAATTTCATAATTTTTTGCTGATAATTCTCTAAATAATATAATTATTTGAATAATCAAAAAAACTGTTGACATATTTGAAAAAGTATAATAATAACTTGATACATGATTATTTGCAATTCTATCAAAATAAATTGATAAAAATATTATAAGTAGTGTAATCAAAATTATTATTGTTAAAAATGGAAAAATATTTTTTAAAAGAGAAAATAAAGAAATATTTTCCATATTAATCCAGTTTAACCATAATATAAATAATAAAGAAACTAACAAAGTAGAATAACCACTTATTAATGCTGCCAATGAATTTTGATTAGTAATACCAGTAGTTACTATTACTATTATAAAACCAGCAGCCAATAAAGCATATGATATATTTGATAAATTTTTATATAATTTAGGTTCTAATCTCATATTTATTATACATATTATTTTATTTTCAATGATAATGAATAATATAATATATATTTTTAAAAAATACCTTTATAAAATATATCTAAATTATCATTTTTTATTTTATTATCATTATTATATTTTTTTTTATTATTATCATTAAATATATCATTTAGTTTATTTTCTAATATATTAATTTGTTGTTGTTGTTTTTGTACAATATTCAATAATAAAGGAACCATTTCTAAGTAATTTACACCTTTACATAATTCATCATTATATGGTTTAGAAATCACTAATTCAGGAAAATCTTCTTCAATTTCTTGTGCAATAACTCCATAATGTTTTTTATCATTTATATCATTTTTAAAATTATAAGAATATGTTTTTATTTTTAAGGCTTTATCTATTTTTTCATCAGTTATGCATTCAATATTAGTTTTTAAATTAATATCTGATGAATTAATAAAATTCCCATCTAAATATAAATTTCCTGGAATATATACATTTGAATAATAAGGTGATGCTGGAACTATTACATTTTGATTTATGCTACTATCATTTATTATTGATGATGTTGACCATAATATATTATTTAAACTTGTATTTGAATAATAAGTTTTTACTGATGATGAACTAGAAGTTTTACCGTTATAATTTACTATCATATCAATATAATTATTATTTATATTTAAATATATTTAATTTTATTTATTAAGATAATTGTAAAAATAAGTAATAAATATATTTAAAAATATATATTGTTTTTATATATGAGTCAATATAATTTAGCTAATAATCATCCTATTATTTCTAATGCTAATCAATACTTTTTAGAAAAAAAATATATAACTATATCTTCTGAAGATAGAGATATTCTTAAATATCCAAATTCTTCAGAATTTGAAATAGAATTACCACAAGACTATTTAAATGTAGCATCTGCTAAATTATATTCTTGGTCTTTTCCTTCAAATTATAATGTTTTTTCATTATCAAATAATAATATTTCTATGTCATTTAAATTTATTAAATTATATAATCCTGGTGAACATATGTTTTCTGATATTTTAAGTGAAGGTATTTTTGCAGCATTATATAATAATCTTAATTATGAATATATTATTAATATTGAACCTGGATTTTATAATCCTGACCAAATGGCAACTGAACTAACAAATAAATTTAATGAACAAGTTACAACTATTATTTTAGATTTTTTTGCTTCTTCTGAAGGTTCTCCTTATGCATCAGCATCAGCTTTGTTTACTGGATATACACGCTTTAAAATTGCATATAATACTGTTCAACAATCTTTATGGTTTGGAAATAGTTGTGATAAATTTATATTAACTAATAATTCAAACATTTATACAAATGTCAATCAAATAGGAGTATTTGATAAATGTACATTAAATAAAAATACATTACCAGAAACATTAAATTGGGGTCTTCCATACAATTTAGGATTTACTAGATGTTTAATTGAATCACAAAATATTTTAGAAATACAAAGTATTAATACTCAATATAATCAATATGTATTAGAAACTAGTATAGATAGTAATAATAGTTTGCCACGTTTTTTTTATGGGAATGTTAGTATTCCTGGAGATAATGGATATTGGTTACAAAGTACAGGATTTCCTGGTTCAACGCCTTATTTTTTAAAAGCACCAAATAAAATAAATTTTATGGGTCCATCTTTTATTTATATGGAAATAGCTGGTTTAAACTGTATTGATGAAACATCTCCTTATAATATATCAAAATATACATTAACTACTAATGAAACAAATGGTATTCCTAATTCTTGTTTTGCACAAATTCCCGTTCCATCTACGCCTATTGCTGAATGGTTTGATCTAAATTATGCTGGACCATATAAATATTTTAATCCTGCTGCAGAAAGAATTAGACGTTTAAAAATTAAAATTAGATATCATAATGGTCAACTTGTAAATTTTGGTAGTTTTCCATATAATTTTATGCTAGAATTTTGCATATTAAGACCACAACAAGATAGATCTTATAATATTAAAAATGCATTTGATTTAGATCAATATCAAACATTTGGAAATAAATAAGAATTTGTATATTTTATATTTTATAAATCTGTTTTATCCAATTAATTAGTAATTCTTTATCACAAGTTCTACAGTCTCCTTTAAATCCATTTAATTTAAAAAACTCTGGCTTTTTTGATCTAGGTTTTTTATAAAATATATAATCACCATATTTTCCATTACGAATACTAAGTGAGTCGCCAATTAATTCTCTTACCAGACCTACAGGTTTAGTTGGATCTAATAAACCATCCTTTTCTAAAATTTTTAATACATCAATATATTGAATATTTTCTATTGGAGTTATACCATATTCTTCTTTTAATGATCTTTTGTTACTTCCCCACTCAGCATAAATTCCAAATTTTCCTTTTTTAATAAATAAATCTTGACCTTTATATTTTCCAATAGGGCAGTTTTGTTGTATAAATGTATTATTATCTAATACATCCTCTAATTCAATATCTTGTTTTAATTCTATTTCTTTTAGATTCAAATCTTTTTTAATAGGTAAAAATGATACATTCTTATTTTTATCTGTATATTTTATGACTGGTCCATGTTTACCTATAATAATGGTATGATTATCATCTATTTTTATACAATATTTATCTGTTTTTATATCTTTTGTAGAAGTATGTAATTCATTATAACATAATTGACATAAATCATACCAAATATATTTATTATGAGCTACTTTATCTAATATATTTTCCATATTTTTGGTATATTCATAATTAAAAAATGTATTAAATTTATCTATTAAAAATTCTATTACAACTATACCTAATGGCGTTATTACTAATTTATTTTTTTCATTGCCATATATTCTATTATTTGGACTAATGATTATTTCTCCATTTTCTTCTAATATATAATCATCTCCACTAATAATTTTTCCTTCAATATTTTTCTTTTCAACATATTTACGTTCTTGTATTTTATCTATTAGTGATGCAAATGTAGATGGTCTTCCTATTCCTTTTTCTTCTAATAATTTAACTAGATGAGCTTCTGATATATGAGACTTTAATTCAATTAAAGAAAATTTTGATTCAATCTTTTTTGCTTTAAAATTGGTATTTTGTTGTAACATATGCAGATAACTATATGCTTTATTATTTTCATCATAATCTTTATTTACTATTTGCCAACCAGGAAATATAATTTGTTCACACTTATAAATAAATTGTAAACTATCTGGAGCATTCATTTTTGCATTTACCACATTATATTGTGCAGATGGCATACAACTTTCTATTGTTCGTTTCCATATTAGTTCATATAATTTTAATGCCTTTGATGATATTTTATCATTATTTTGAATAGTAATTATATTTATATTTACAGGTCTAATTGCTTCATGTGGTTCTAGTTTTTCTGAATTTGTTGTATTATCTTTTTTTAAAGTTTTTTTATTTTTGTTAGTTTTTTTATCTTCTAAACTAACAATTTTATTTTCTATTGATTCTAAATTTATACCTAATAAATCTATAGTATGACTTATATATTGTTCACCATAAATAGTTTTAATATAATCTTTTGCTAAATTAATAAATTCTATACTATATTTCTTTGTATCAGTTCTCATATATGTAATATATCCATTTTCATATAATTCTTGAGCATATTTCATTGTTTCTTTTGGAGATAAATGCATTTCATTATTTGCTAATTGTTGTAAATTTGAAGTAGTTAGAGGTTCAGGAGATTTTCTTATTGTTTTTTTTGGTGTTGTTAGTTGATATATAAACAAATAATTTATACATTTTTGTAAAAAATCATTTACTTCATCTTTACTAGTAAAATGTTTATTTAATTCAAACAATAAATTTAAATTAGTAAAATATCCAGTTGTATTATATACATTTTTTCCTGGAGAATTATTTATATCTAAATAATTTTCATATACTAATCTTAAGGCAGGAGTTTGACATCTTCCAGCAGATAAACTTCCTTGATGTTTTTTCGATATACATCCCCATAAAATAGGTGTAATAGTAAATCCAACTAATAAATCTAAAATTTGTCTAGCTTGTTGTGAATGAACTAAATTCAAATTTATTTTTGTAGGATTATTTATTGCCTTTCTAATTGCAGATTCAGTAATTTCATGGAATATTATTCTTTTTGTTGTATTAATTGATAAACCAAATAGATCACAAATGTGCCAGCAAATACTTTCTCCTTCACGATCATCATCACAAGCTAATATTACATCTGAAGAATTTGATATTTCAGTTCTTATTTTTTCTATTTGTTTCAATTTAATTGATTCATCTATTAATGAATACTTTGGACAAAAATTATTACTAATATCAATTGATTCTAAACCATTTAAACTTCGTAAATGACCAAATGAAGCAATTACTTTATAACCAGGACCTAAATATTCTTCTATTTTTTTACACTTAGCAGGCGATTCTACTATAACTAGTATTGGCATATAAACTAAATAATATAGTAATTTGTCTTTATTATATTATTTTATATTTAACTAGATATTATAAATATTTTATTACATTATTAGACAGCCATTTTCATCAGAATTATTATTGTTACTATCAATTGTTTCATTTTTTTCAATTATATCATTTTGATTACTATTATTATTGTTAGTAATAGTATTTTCAAATGATTCAAGTAAATCAACAAATTCATCTTTATTATATCTTTTAGCTCGTGAACCTTTATCTGAATACTTTACAATTACTTCATTATTTATAAGACAAACTTCATCAATTAATATTATGTCTGTATTATTTTTAATATATTTATTTTGTCTAGTATGAAGTGATTGACTATAATTAGTATCTAATTTTGCAGAAACATTTTTACAATTATTAAGATCAGTTACTATATTTTCAGAGTATTCTTCACATTTAGAATTATATGATATTACCATAAATTCTAATAACATATCAATTAATATATAATATATTATATTTTTATATTTTTATATTATTTATTATTTATTAAATTATTTTTTTATACCTTTTTGAATTTGTTTAAAATCTTTCCAAGAAATCTCTACTTGTGGACCTTTATATTCTGGTTCTTTATTATCATTATTTTCATTCAATTTTTCAGCCTTTCTTAATGCACTATCAACATATATTTCTTTTAGCAAAGTTCCTACTTTAAATGAACCTTCATGTTGATCTAATTTACTATCTTCAATATCTCTTAGAACATCTAAAAATTTATGTAATATTTGTAGATCTATTTCATCTTTTCTAATTTTATTATATATATCAGTATAATAAGTAAATAAAAAGTTACATTCAGTAATAGCATCTTCCATAATTTTTTCTTGATTTCCATTATATTTTTCTCGAATTCTAACCAAATTATTCACTTCATCTCTTAAGACAATACTATGTTTTAATTCACGAATTAAACCTGTTTGATCTTCAACATTATTTGCCGATATCATATTTTGTAAATGAAGTCTTTGTTCATCATTCATCCTTTATAAATATTATTTAGAAAGCTATTTTTAAACTATAATATCTTTTAATTATATTATATATAAAAAATAATATATACTTATATTTTATTATAAGTATGTCTCATAATGATAATGTTAGTGCAGATAAATATGGCATGGTTCCCCAACAATTACCTCCATATCCTGCTGGAGCTAATAGTGCTCGTTCAGCTTCAATAGCTATGCAAGAACAATCAGTTAATAAACAAATGGCTTTAATTGGAAAAGGAGGATCTAAGAAATGGAAAGGTGGTACAGCGTCTCAAGTTGTTGTTCCCCCAGCAAATACTCCTTATCCAGATATCGGCAATCAAACAGCTAATAATTTTAAAAGTACTACTCAAGCAACTATTAATCAAAATGCTCAATCTGCATTTGATTCTTGTGTAGGAAAAGGACCAGGTTGTACAGCTCAAGTGGTTCAAGAACAAAAAGCAGGAAAAAGAAGATCAAAAACTAAAAGAACTAATTTAAGATCAAGAACAAAAAAAGGTGGTGTTAAATGGGGATGTATGAGTGGTGGAAAAAAAAGAAAATTGTCAACTAAAAGACACTATAAAACAAGAAAATAATAATATATTATTAGGTTATATAAAAGAAAATAAATATATTCTAATAATATATGCCAACAACTAACAATTATATTAACTTTATTTATGTAAATTTAGGTTTTATAGCACAAATAGCAGTAATGATGTATTTTAAATCTATATTAGAAATTAAGGCTAATTGGCCTCAATATAGATGTAATCCAACCTATTGGATTTTTTCAGATAATATAACTCAAGATTTTAATTATTGTATTCAAAATACACAAATGAATATGATGGGATATTTATTGCAACCAATGAACTATTTATTGTCTTCAGTTTCAAATATGGGTTCTGGTTTTAATGATTCTATAAATAATATTCGTAATATGTTAAGTTTTATTCGTAATTTTGTATCTAATATTATTCAAAGTGTTTTTGGAGTATTTTTAAATTTAATTATAGAATTTCAGAAAATGATTATTAGTATAAAAGATATGGTTGGTAAAATGATAGGTATTGTAATTACTATTATGTATGTATTAGATGGTTCAATTAAAACAATGAATAGTGCTTGGGCTGGACCAGCTGGTCAAGTTGTTCGTGCAATTGGTTCTTGTTTTGATCCAAAAACAAAATTACTATCTAAATCAGGTGAAGAATATGAAATGGAAAATATTCCATTAGGCACTATATTAAAAGATGGAGGTGAGGTATTTTCAATACTTAAGGTAGCAAATCCAAATGGAGATTGTTTATATGAGATACCTAATTCAGGTGAAATAAATAAAACAACAGGCAATCCATCAAGTATTTTTGTTACAGGTAAACATTATATACACGACGAAAATCAAAGAAAATGGATACAAGTAAAAGATTATATAGATGCAATTAAAAGACCCGAATTAGTACCACCATATTTTTCTTGTTTAATAACTACAAGTAGTTGTATTCCTATTGGAAAAAAAATATTTTGGGATTGGGAAGATGATGTATTACCAACTATTACATATAATATTTAGTCAAGTAAACTATAATAATATAAATTATATTTTATATTATTTAAAAAATAAGATTTAGTCTATATATTATTATCGATTTATAGTATATGGATAATAATATAAATAATATAAATAATAACAATATAAATAATAGTAATAATTCAATTAGTATAAATAATTTAAGTAATACAACTAAATTTATAAGCAATACATATGATAAACTATCTTATTTTGATTTATATGGGAATTCAGTTATTATATTTTTGTTAGTTACATTATGTGTATTTGCAGTATATTCTTATTGTAAAATTGGAGTAACTAAAGATGAAATAGCAGCCGATTGGACTAATCAGCGTTGTAAACCTCAAAATGTATTATTTGCTGGATTTATTACTAAACCTGAAGGTAAAACTTCTTTTCAGTATACAGGAGAAAATTTTCAATATTGTGTTCAAAATATTCTTTTAAATATTACTAGTTATGCATTATTACCATTTCAATATGCAACAAATTCTATTGTAAATTTATTTAATTCACTTGGAAAAGCAATTGATTCAATACGTAGTATAATGACTAATATAAGAGGTAATGTTAAAATATTTAGTGAAGATATTTTACAACGTATTTTAAATACACTTGTTCCATTACAAACTGTATTTTTAGCTGTAAAAGATACATTTAATAAGATTCAAGGAGTTATGGTTTCTGGATTATATACAATGTTAGGTTCTTATTATACACTTCAAGCTCTTATGGGTGCTATATTGGAACTAATTATAAAAATGCTTATCGTGTTAGTTGTAATAATTGTCGGATTATGGATTTTACCATTTACTTGGCCAGCTGCAGCATCTATGACAGCTGTATTTTTAGGTATATCTATACCATTAGCAATTATTATTCATTTTATGACAAATGTATTGCATATTCAGGCAGCTGGAATTCCAAGATTACGTTGTTTTGATAAAAATGTTAAATTAAAAATGATGGATGGAACTAATAAAACTATAGAAAATATTAAACCTGGAGATAAACTTATATCAAATAATAAAGTAACTTCAGTTATTAAAGTTTTAGCTAAAGATTTAATTATGTATAATTTAGATGGAATTATTGTTAGTGAAAGTCATATTGTTAGATATAATAGAAATTGGATACCTATTAATAAACATCCAGATGCTATAAAAATAGATAACTATAATGAACCTTATTTATATTGTATAAATACTAATTCTAAACTTATTGTAATAAATAATATATTTTTTACTGATTGGGATGAGTTATTTGAAAAAAATCTAAACAATATTTTAACATACTGCAATAATTATGATAAATCAAATTTAAATCATATTATAGATATAAACGATTCATATAAGATTCATAAATATCTTGATGATGGATATAATAAATTAGCTATTATTTTATTAAAAGATAAAACATATAAATTTATAAAAGATATACAAATAGGAGATATACTAGAAGATGAATATGGTAAAGAAACTATAGTTTATGGTATTGTTAAAATAGATAAAAATGGAATTCAAAAATATAAAGAAGAAAGTAATTTAGAAAAAAATAATCAAAACAATATTTTATATCATTTATTAACTACTTCAGGAACTTTTATTGTTAATGGAATAATTATTCAAGATTATAATTCTTATATTGATAATATATTAAATCTTAATAGTGGTAATAATCTAGGAAAATCTAATTTGTAATAAATTATTTTATACTCGTTCTATATTTCATATAAAATAATTATCTAACAAATATGTATAATGGAAATCTCTATTGGTTCTTATAAATTAAGAGTTGAAATTCTTGTCTTAATTGTTATTGTATTTTGGATTCTTTTTGGACACTTGCTTTGTTCTTGTTGCCGTGTTAGTTTAAGAGAAGGATTAGAAATGGCTAAAGATGTTGTAAATAATAATGATAAAGAAAAAGCTAAAAAAGAAACTGTTCCTGTAAAAGAAGGTTTTGTTGGTGCTAATAATAGTGCTTATGGTCCTGAATTTGCCACTTCAAAAGATAGTGGTGTTATTATGCCTCCTTCTCAATGGAGTATGCCAACTTTGACTTACAGTCCTGGTACTGTTCCTGATGCTGGTGTGAAAGCAATTTGGGATAGACCACAGCAACCTATTCCTCTTCCTGAAGGAGAATTAGATATGTTTGCTACTACTGATTTTAAACCTGAATGCTGTCCTAATACTTATACATCTAGCACTGGTTGCGCCTGCATGACAACTTCACAATTTAATTACTTAAAAGCACGTGGTTCCAATAACGTTCCTTATTCTGAATATTAAATAAAATAATAGTAAAATTAATTATTATTTTATTTTATTTTATTTATAAAATAGTTATATCAATTTGATTATATGTATTTTGCAAATCAGTTATTTGCTGTTGTGTTAGAGCATCACCAACAAATATTCGAGCAGTGTTAACATCATCATATATAACATGATTATAATTTTGTTGACCATAACTTATTCTT
>Ga0194118_10007173_pt1 | contig 10804 bp, 13 predicted proteins | sample TA2MahsurfametaG_2_FD_148662 | JGI IMG/M metagenome (GOLD analysis project Ga0194118, IMG submission 148662) | Freshwater microbial communities from Lake Tanganyika, Tanzania - TA2015013 Mahale N5 surface | ecosystem: Environmental > Aquatic > Freshwater > Lake | place: Tanzania: Lake... | reverse complement strand
TTAGTAATACATTATTTGAAGAAAAATATGATGAAATAATGAGCCACGAACAAATGAGGGAGGCATTTTTATTTTATACTAATTTAAATGATAAAAATAATATATCGTTTCAAATTTATACTGAATGCAGTAGCACATTAGATAAATATAATAAAGGTAATTTTATGAGGTGGTATCCATTATCGTTAGATACGTTTTTACAACACTTTGGATCTTGTTAAACGTATTCCCTTATAAAATGAAAACTTGTGTATTATGTGTAAAAATAATGAATATAAAGATTTTATAGATATTTAAAATTCGCAACAATTACATTTATTACAAATTTTTTAATTTATATCCATATTCAAACTGAGATTTTATAAAATTTTTATAGTCATCTAATTTTATTCTATATGTTTCTGAATTACAATGTGGGTTATTACAATAACCTTCATTACAAGAATGATATAACAATAATGCTCTATAATATTTTGTTCCATCCTCATCAATATCTATTCCATCAATATGTTCCCAAACTTTCCATAAACACGGATATTCAGGATGTATAAATACTACTTTAAGAATATTACCATTCTTAATTCTTTCATCATTTAAATCTACCATTTTTTAATTGAAATTAATATTAAATTATTAAATAATTTCAATTTTTTATTTTATCGTGACAAAATAATTTATTGAGGACCAGAGCCTAACTCTAGAGGAACTCGCATAAAATCTGGCTCGATTGTGCTCTGGTTCCAGGGTCCCACTGACAATTGTGGATTAGGTGGCTCAGAACGAATTTGAAGGTTAGCATTTCTCAAAGTTTGTCCGATAGTATCGATACCAATATGGTAGCCAGCCTTCAACAAATTAATGTTAGCAAGTTCGCCCTTACCAGAAGGGTTTAATTGAGCCCATTGACTGTTAGAATCCTTAGGCAAAAGTTCGGCAGGATTTTCAACACCAGTCTTAGAGCAAGAAGAAGGAATACCAGGCATAGAAGTTTGAACACCATTAGCAGCAGCGAATACTTCATTTCCATTCGGGTCGGCAGGGCGGACTGCGGCAGAATATTCAGCATTAGTATTCTTGTATTGTGGTTGCATTTCAGTATTGGATTCAGAACCAGGCATACCCTTTGCACCTAAATAACCAGCAAACATATAAACACCATAGGCTACAATTAATAAAATAATAATAGCTCCAATTCCGTAGTCATTCCATAGTTTCTTTAAAGACACACTCATTATATAAAAATGCTAATAAAATAATTTTTTTTAAATTATCCTAAAACTTTCTTAAAGTCCTTTTTATTTAAAGTCCTTCCAATTCACTTTCAGAAGCTTCCTCTATTTCGGCGTCAAAATCACTATCACTATCATTTATATTTTCAATCATATAAGTTTTCTTAATATTCTTTGCCTCTAAATAAGCTAAAATGGCGTTTTTCTTTGCTTGTTTTGCCTTATTCCTGGCTTCCTTATATAATTCAAAATAAACTTGATTTGGTTTTTTTAATGTCATTGTGAAATCATTTTTGTCTAAATGTAAATCATCATTGCTAATTTCTTTGAGGACATCATTATTTTCCTCAATATCTTCAGCCAAATCTTCAAATTCAATATTCAAAGTAATATTTTCATCCGATTTAGGCGGTTCTGGCTCTAATAAATCAAGTGGCTCAATTTCTTCTAAACTATCTGTATTTATAGATTGTTCTTGCTTATTTATAGCTTCTTCTTGTTTATTTATAGCTTCTTCTTGCTTATTTATAGCTTCTTCTTGTTTATTTATAGCTTCTTCTATTTTTGATTCGTCTTCTAAATTATTTATTAGATCTAATTTATTCATAATAATGGGTGTTTGTTCATGTAAAACGTGTTGTTCTAAATGTTTTGAATCCGGTTTTTTTGTCTTTATTAAACAATTTTCAAATATAGGTTCATTATCAAGAGCCATTACTTGCTTAAGTTCAATTTCAATTTGAAAATTTCTGGTGGTAAATTTAATACCCTGTATGTCTAAAATACACATAATTTCAGTTTCAGGTGTAATATCACTTATGGATAGTGGAATTTCTTTTTCATTATATATTTTTACAGCTGGATTATCATCTTTCGTATTTTTAACATTTGTTCGTAATAAATAATACTTACCTGATTTATAAACACGAATAAGTGGATTAAAAGCGGTTTCAATATCAGGTTCTTCTAAATTGCCTTGAAACCACGCATCTTTTTTTTCATAAATGAGTTTATGGCATTTTTCTTCTAAATTTTCAAACCAATGAATAATGGTTTCAGAGTTTTTATCAAACATTAAATCACAATAATATTTTTTACCAGTCTTAACAAAACCTTGTCTAGTCAAACTTTTTGAAGTTTGTATGTATAATGGTTTGTTATTATACTCGATTTTAGTAAAATAAGCACCACCTTGTATTCCAACAGGATGTGCTAAAGAAACCTTCGAAAAATCAAATGAATTATTTGGTTCGATTATGTTGTCCATATTACTGAAAATATAGAAAAATTAATTACTTTTAACACGCAAAATTATTTTATAAATTTTGTTATATGAATGAAAGATTCATTTGTGCAACAATGTTTAGATATTTTAAAAAGGGATGATATTAAAAATGAATTTAAAATGTTACTGAAACCTGTTATAGATTTTATTTTATATGAGATAAATCCATATATTTATATTATAATGTCGCTGGTATTTTTGATTTTCATAATGATATTGGCTATTTTAATTATGCTAATTTTGATTATAAGGAATAAACAACTTGTGGATAAAATATTTTAGGGGTCTGCGGAATAATTTTAGGCAAATGAATAAATTTTATTCTCATTAAACTATATAATGGCAAGACATAGTCGTAGACATAGAAGTAGAACTCGTAAAATGAGAGGTGGTGGTTATGGCTCTGCTGCGAGTTATGGAGAATACGTAAATGGAACAACAGATGCTCAATACAATAGAGTTTTTGGTCCAGAGTATGCTAATGTTCCAGGAAATGTAATTATTGGTGCACAAGGTCAAAATATTCCATCAGCATCACAAATCCCAACACCTGCACAATTAGCAGCTGCTCAATCTGGAGGTAAACGTAAGAAATCTGTAGGTGGAGTTCAAATTAGTGATGGTCCTGGAGTAAATCCATATGCTCCAACTAGACCTAGACCTATGCAACAAAATGTGTGGGATGTACTCGCTCAATCAAACGACCCTCGAATGACATACACAACAGGAATGGGTGGTAAAAGACGCAAACGTGGCGGTTTTTTAGGCGAATCTGTTGTTAATCAAGCGGTTGTTCCATTTGCTCTCCTTGGTATGCAACAAACTTATAGACGTAAAAGAGGCGGAAAGAGACATACTCGTAAGCATCGTAAACATTAAACAGAATATTTTTATATTTGAATTACAATTTAAAAATATTTATATAACTAATATTATTATGAGTTTTGAAAATAAAATTCAACAATGGGTTCAGCTCGACAATCAACTCAAAAAACTAAATGAACAAGTAAAGCAATTGAGAGAACAAAGAAATTCTCTCGAAACCAATTTAACTAGCTATGTAAAAACGAATAATATATCAGACAAGACAATAAAGATTGACAATGATAAACTCAAGTTTGTAGACACAAAAGTTCCAGAACCGTTGACTTTTAAATATTTAGAGAAAACACTTGGAGAGATTATAAAAAATGAGTCGCAAGTTCAAGTGATTATGGAGCATATTAAACAAAAACGTACAGTTAAAGTAGTTCCTGAAATAAAGCGCTTTTCTTCCAATTAATTTATATAGACAATTTATATGAGCGAATTAAATTATATTGGACCAGATGAATTAGTATTTAATAATGATGTTGATAAAGGTATACATTCTGGTGGATTTTCTGTTAAGTCGATTATGATGAAATCAAATATGTCCCCTATTATGACATTGAACAGCCCTGATTCTATGATTGGTGGTAACAAAGTATCCGATCTATTTAATGATTTAGTAGTCCCAAATTGGGTATTATCATATAATAACCGTATCGTGGGTGGTGGAAAATATAAAGAAGCGAATCATGATGATGATACAGAAAGTGATGATGAAGTAATACACGACGAATTACACGAAAAGCTACTTGACCTGGTTAAACAGCATAATGATATGTCAAAACCTACTAAAAAAAGACTGACCAAAAAGCTAAAAAAATCTATAACCAAAAAGGGGGGAACAAAAAAAAGAATATAAAATTATTTATATTATAGTATTACTGTAATATAAGTATGTTTTTTTTTAGAGTTTGTGAACATTATGACAATAATTCACCAATAAATCAATCACAATCACAATCAGCTAATGAATGTTTTATATGTTTTGAATATAAAAACGAAGAAGGTTTTGTACCAATTTATTTAAACAATCAATCAATATATTTACATCAATGTGTTTGTAATGGATCTGTTCATATTCAATGTTTAAAAATTTGGTTCTATAAAAATAAAACCTGCCCAATATGTCGAATAAGAGTAATTGAAAATAATACAGCAACAGTTGTTATTTATAATTATATTCCATGGAGTATAGTTATTTATACGTATATTAAAAAAATCACATTAACATTGTCAAGAATTTGTGCATGTTTCATATTTTTATTTCTACTTATTGATTTTTATTTTGTACTAAAAAAAAGCAAATATAGACTATATAATGATTATACGTATACACCTTTACCAATTTTAGATTACGAAGATATAGAATGACTATTCTAATAAACCTTTATATTGAATTAAATAGAACCCCATCTTTCACGATTAAATGGAGATATTAATATCTGGTCTAAATTATTTTTCATTGCGTCAACTTTCTTTTGAAAATCTATATCTTGAGCTGTTTCTGGATAAGGTTTTGCTGTTTTCATTAGGTCTTCTTCGTCACTTCTCATTTTTGGTTTATATCCATAACAATTTACACCAAATTTAACATTTGGATTTGCAATATAACCTCCGTTTATTCCTGGTCTACCACAATCATTTTTGTGACCAGGTATGGTTTGAAGAGTATCATATGTTTTCTTTTGAGTCGGAAATAGTGCTAATTGATTTGCTGACCAGCCATAATTACACCATTCTGCACCAGTATTGTAGGCTTGTTCGAGTTCATTATAATTTGCTAATTCGGCACCATATGCGCTACATAATGCTTTTGCATCATCATATGTGTAATAATTTCCCGGAATATTGAATACTTGTTTTTTAAATTTAGGCTCTTGAGTTGGTGCCGGTTTATAAGTACCTTGGTCAATGACTATATCGACTTTTGTTTTTGGAGTAAATAATCCTTGTATATATGTCGTTACACTAATATTAAAAAAGTATTGAAGAGCATTGACTAAAATTAAAATAATTAAAATTATCATAATAATAACACCAAAAATACTACTTCCTCCATTATAATCTTCTGTTGTTCCTAAATTACTTGGTCCTAAAGATGATGAAAATGCATAGCACGCTACAATAATTAATATTAAGATAACTAATATAATTGGATTCATAATGTAACTTTTTGAATAATTATAAATATTAACCGGTTCATTTGTATTTGCTGCTTCCATATAATATATAAATAGTTAAAAAAATATAATCAATCATTTATATTTAGATATTTAGATATTTAGATATTTAGATATTTAGATATTTAGATACTTAGATATTTAGATATTTAGATACTTAGATATTTAGATATTTAGATATTTAGATACTAATTTTTCTATAAAATAACACGTATGCCTTTGGAGAAATAATCGATTCGTTTATTCCAACTTCGGAAACAGATGTGTCGTTAAAGTGATACCACTTACCATTTGCATTTTTAACGTATGCTGTATAATGTCCACCCATTACTCCGCCACTATGATTGCAAACACCATATAATTCATATTTATAATTATTCTTCTTATAACCAATCACATAAGGAGACAAATCTAGATTATCTAGAGGAAATGATACGTGTATCTGATTTTTTTGAAATCGATTATTGAATCGTTTTAAGTCAATTGCCAAAATATTCGGGAATGACCAAAATAAAATACGTTTTTTTATATTTACGGTTTCTTTAGCTTCTTCGTCTCTATAATTTTCAATAATCTCTCCTTCCACATAATAATCAAAACAGTCGATTAATGATGGAGATTTATTGTTGGGAGGAATCGGTAAATCTACCATAAAAAACGGTTCTGGATTTTGACTCAAAATTTTATTATTATCCACTCTTGTAATTTCAGAGACATTGACACCATAAAATAAATTCCATATTTCGGAATAATCTTTCGAATATGTATTTTGAATCATTTTAAAACATTTAAGTGCAAGATTGTCAGTTTCATCTTCTGGAGTTCCTGAAATAGTCATTTTTATTTCTCTCGAAAGTGAATTATGAAAACAATCTATAATGAATAATAAAAACTCAGATACGTCATTTTGTGAATACCCTGTAAATACTTCCATTTTTTTAAGCTGTGCCACTTTTTGAACAGTCTTCACAAATTTACCTGGAGAGACAACACAATTATCATTCCATAAAATACGTCTCAAATTATCCCATTCAATAAGCAGAGCAGAATCATATTTATTTTTAAGTTTATTTTTATATGATTCATTATCTAGAAATTGATTTAACTCGTAAGTATGAGATAAAATTTGTATACATGAATTAATAAAACACGTATTACCTAAATTAGCTAATCCACTTAAACCCTTATTTTTATATTTATTTTGATTTATATCCATTAAACGTACAATATAATAATTATTATAATATATTTAAACATATTTCATAATATATTTATTATGAATTCAAATACTTACCGATTAAGTAATGAACAAATTTTGCTAGTAAATATTTTAAATACAATGTATAATGATAACCTTAGACATATTAATTCTATAAATGAAACTTTGAATAATTTAGTTGATACTAATAATCAAATTAGAAATTCATTAACACAAATATTAAATTCAAATCAAAATACATATAGTAATAATTCGAGAAGAAATAATAACAATAGAAGATGGGAAAATAATTCTGAGAGAATATTAATAAATAATACACCTTATATTATAGACTCTATAAATGAGTATGTTATACCAAGAAATAGAAGAAATAATAGGGTAGATGATACACTCACACAAATTTTGAATAATTTTTTGCAACCAGTTGAGATTTATCCAACACAATCGCAAATAGAAACCGCTACTAGAAGAGTTAGGTATTGTGATATTTCTAGACCAATTAATACAGCTTGTCCTATTTCTATGGAAGATTTTAATGATAATGATATGGTAATTGTTATTAGGCATTGTGGTCATACATTTCATACAGAACAATTGATGAATTGGTTTAGAAGTAATTGTCGATGTCCTGTATGTAGATATGATATACGAACTTATAATACAGGTTCACCTTCAGAATTTTTTAATTCTACAATGGTTACAGATTCTTCGAATAATAATGTAGAGAGACAAAATAGATCAACAACAGAAATAGATGATATAAATCCTAATTCTCTCGACAATTTATTAAATATAACTGGATTACTGGACACTTCTGGAAATTATACTGATTCATCTACTAATGCAATAGCGACGTTTCTAGTGAATGCTTTTAATAGATCTAGAAATTCGAGATAACTTATATAAATACTATATAAAGATATTATTTATATAAAACTAAAACTAATTGATGAGAAGAATATATAATAAAGAGGATAAAAAAGATATTGGACATCCAAGTCCAGAAGAAATAAATGAATCTGAGCTCGAGAGAATATCTAAGTCAAAAGTTTTTGATGATTTTTATGATTATACTGATAAAGCCGTTTCATTTATTTTAAGAACAACTGTATTTTTATTCAAAATTTCAGGGGTCTACATATTATGGATTGGCTTACATTATTTTTCTGCACATTTATATGTTAAATTTTGTGTTCCACATTCTGTTATTGGTTTTATTATGTCACCATTTATGATAACAACACCACATTGTCAAGGATTACGATGGATTGTATATAATGCTGCTAATATTATTAACCATATGTGGATACTTATTGGTGCTTGGATATACTCTATGATATGGATTACAGGTGCCGAACAGACACGTGAAACATAAATAATATTTCATAAATAGTTTAAAGACAACACATGTATTATAGTATTGATAAAATGGATAGAGCTGGATTTAAATGGACTGTTAATGAGATTCTTTCTCTTCAAAGAGAATTTGAGCTACTAGGTTGGTCGATTGATGAAATCGCTTTAAAGCATAAAAGAACACCTAATGCTATTATGTATAAGTTAGATCAAGAAGGTTTCGCGGATTACAACGTATTATATAGCAATTATCATGATTTAAACTCAAGAATACAACAATTTAAAAAGACAACAAATTTGCAGCTTAATTATGATTATGATACTGAAATAGATGATTCTGTAGTTGATGACGATAAAAATGATGAGGATTATGTTGATAGTCAGGATAGTGAATATAGTGAAGAACAAGATAATGAATCAGATTATGATTATCAAAGAGAAGAAATGAAAAATCTTTCTCAACGTGTTTATAATCTTGAAACAGTCGTTTATGAAATTCAACTTATGCTTAATCAAATGAAGTCGGATAAATCGAATAATACATCTAAACAGTCTTTATCTAAATCGCTTTTTTAACTCAAACAACATTGCTAAAATAAAAAATTTTTAAATTAATTATTTTTTATTTTTTTAAATATTTTTTATAAAATTATAATACTTACTTTCTAGTGAAGAATTTTGTCAAGCTTTGATTCCCTTCCTTTTCATTATTTGTTTCACGCAAATATTCATCAAATAATAATGCTTTAATTTCTTTGCAACGTAAATCTTCTAATTTTTCTTCAAATTTATTCTCATCCTCTACATATTTATCTTTGATATTCTGAACCTCTTTTTTATATTTTAATAATGCTCCTCTTTTAGATTGCATATCCCATATTTTTTCAAGAACTAATGCGAATAATTGCTGGACTGGTTTCATAATTTGATTTGTGATATAAAATGAATAGTCAATTTTTAATTTATTTTCAGCAATAAACGACGGTGTCTCAATTTTATCTCCTTGTAACACCTTTTTACCTGGAACAACAATATAAGCAAACGGAATTCTGTCACCAGGTCCTGGTTTATTACCTGGATCTCTTGCTGTTATTCTATCTGCTAATACTTTATGAGCAATAGACTTGGGGTTTTTATAACCTGAACGCAGTGATTTTGTGATAATTAATTTTTCAATGGGATATTTTTCGTCTACTACATTTTGCAAACAATTTTTTAAGAACTGAACCGCATCTGGTATACTTTGCTTTTTCATTAAAATGTCAATAATACCTCCATATACATCTTTAACAATAGGTGCATTATCTCTTCGCTTTAATACAATACCCATTTCTTTGCGTTTACATTTATTAGGGTCTGTTTCATACAGCATACCCACATATCTTTTCTTCGATAATAAACAAAATGGCATAAATGTTTTTTCATATTCGAAATCATGAGGAGCTTTAAGAAAACTAGCTGCTATCTCACCTGCTTCTTGTGCTAATTCGATTGTGATTTCTAGTGCATCTTTGCCTCTTATTGGCTGACCATCTGGTGTTTGTAAATTAAATGTATAAAATACACTATCAGTATTATGAACTATTAGATTACCAACACCTGCTGCGAAATGATGGTTTTCAGTCGTTAAATCATAAACATATCCTTGATAATCTATTTCTATAAATTTTTTTATTGCGTTTGGATTTTTTCTTTGACCTTTTTTAGTCATTGTTATTCTATAAATTTCTTGTTTATCTTTTCTAATATTTATAGATGTTGAATAACCTAAACTTTGGGCCAACAAACATATATTTGAAGCACTTATTTGACTTTTTTGGTCAATTCTTTTATATCCATTTATATCTTTATCACCGTCAGCATCATATAATCCATTAAAGAATGCCTCTTTAATTTCCTTTGTACCATTTAAAATTTTATTTGGAATAATTTTGTTTTTATTATAATATAACAAATCACGATAATATTTGACAAATTTTACAATTGAACCATAACAATTGTTACGAGGAGATATCTTAAATACACCAGAACTTTCTAACGTTGGCATAACAACCCAATCATAATCTACATAAACTTTTTTACACAAATTTAAATATTTGTTAATTAATTCTTCTGAGGCATTATTTAATGCCCATGATGATTTTGTTCCACTTTGACATTCATATAATCCACAACTACCATCGCCGAAGAAGAACCCCATTATTTGTGCTTCCTCAATAGACATTGAAGAAACTACTTCGTTTTTTGGTAAGTTATTATGTAGTAATTCTGTTCCAATTGAAATATCTTTTGGTGATATTTCTGTACCATCTAATTTTATCAAAGAATGGTCATCTGTAACATCTACCAAACCAGTATGTGTTAAAATTCTTACCATTTTTTTATGTGATGCTAACTGATGTCTTATTACACGATATAATTTAGTCCATCCTTTTTCTGTCCATGTTTCTATGCTTTTAAGTTCACAAAATTCTTTTTCTTGTTTACCTTCTTCTTCGCTTAAAATCCACTCATCATTTCCATATTTTTTAGCTAGTTCTTCAATCGTTAAAATTTCAATATTATTATTAACTCTTATATACATTGGTGTATAATTCGCAACACTGTCACCATATATATATTCTGCATTTGTTAAAACCAGACCGTGTCGTTTCGTCTCGCAAAT